>Ga0209727_1001083_pt1 | contig 24532 bp, 33 predicted proteins | sample RifGroC1_FD_183995 | JGI IMG/M metagenome (GOLD analysis project Ga0209727, IMG submission 183995) | Groundwater microbial communities from Rifle, Colorado, USA - Groundwater C1 (SPAdes) (version 2) | ecosystem: Environmental > Aquatic > Deep subsurface > Groundwater | place: Rifle, Colorado...
TTCACTTATGCGTCCATTTTCTCTTGTGGCAATAGCAATTTGTTTTAATAAATCTAATAAACCGTTTTTCTTTCCCGGGTCATTTAATTTCGCTAACTGTTTATTAGTTTTACTAACAGCAGATTCCACATCACTAAAACCGGAAATCATTTCCTTGGTTTGCGCCTTCATCGTTTTAGTGTTTAGTTCAACAGCAAGAATTATCTTCCCATCTTTACTACTATTTACTTTTGCCATAATTCACCTCAGAAACAGAAATGGTGAGTTGTTCACTCACCATTCAATTATTTTTTGTCGTGCTCTTTTAACGAATTTAGATCCGTAATTAGTTCATTCAAATGCTTTACTTTCAAAATATAATAGGTTCTATAAACACGACCGACCGCCGTATCTTGAATTTTGTCATATTTTGTTATGTCACCATCACTCAAGAAATAAGCAATATCATCGTCATCAACTTCTAATTCTAAATCTAGTGTTTTTATTCCGCTTGATTTTCTTCGCTGTTTAAGTTCGGTAATGACAGACTGTTCTCTTTCATAAACGTACCCAAGTAACTTACAAAATCGATTATCAAATCTGTCCTTCCAGCTAAAAAATCTTTTAACATAGAAACAAACGCTCTATCCCCCAAATCTTCCATCAATAATTTATAAGATTCTATATTTGTTTCTTGCCAAACTTTTTGTTCTTTCAAGTCCTCGGATGGAACAAGTAAAGTAGCAAAAAATTCCGGCAACTTATCTTGTTCCACCAAAGCCTCTAACACATCACTAACCTGAAATGCGACACTAACTTTATTACCATCTAACTTTCCGGCTCTAACCAATTTTTCAAAATCAACTTTTAAACTTTGAAAAAGTTTTACAATATGCCGATACTGTTTGTATGTAATTTCTTCTGGAACCTCAAAACTCTTTCCACTTATTACTACGGTACTTCCCATTAAATTATTCTCCTTTATTTTTTATGCGCTTTTATTAAACTGTCAAACTAGAATACAAATTAATATCGTTTCCATCAACATCAACATAATCCAAATCATATTCACCACTATAAGTAAATTTAACATTTCGGTTATCGTCACTAATTTCAAAATCGCCGATTCTTGTTAAATTATTTTTATACAACTTTAGTGAAGTCGTTCCAATGTCAACAACCAACGGATCCTGAGCCTCAGTTAACATTTCATATTCAACAGCATCTAAAATTGTTTCAGCATTCGCACCCATAGCTTGAGCCATTATTTCAACTTGTAAACCGCTAACCATCGAGCCATTAAAACCATTTTTAGTAGACTTAGTTTTTAAATTAACACTAAAATCAACTAAATTAATATCCGCAAAAGCAGCAGTCAAATTTGTCAAAGTACCCGCCGGAATAAAACTCGGACTAACAAATTCATCAACGACATTAGCAACGATAACATTAGGCAAAGTATCCGCAACCCATTTTAACGTATTTGTTTGAGCATTATTAATTAAATCCCAATGAGTTCCAACAACCGCAGAAGTTCCATACTTAAATGCCCTTTCAAATGTTACATTGCAAAGTCTTTCTTTTAAGCCAAATTTTAATTCAAAATCAATACCTAAACAATTATCCACGGAAGTATCTAAATCAAAAATAAAAATTCCTCCCTCCGAAGAGCCAACAGTATAATTTGGAGTTGTACCACCACGACTAACGCCAGAAGTAACAACAGCAACAGCAGCCCCACCAGCTTTAGCGGCATCAATTAGCGCCCCAATTAAATTAGGATCATCAATTTGCATCGTAGGCATATCAACTTTAAAATTAAATAAATTTGGAAATACACGATTTTTATTATCCCGAATTTCCTGAAAATGATTTCCAACTAGGGAACCATTTTGCCTTACGCCAAAACCATAAACAGCGCCAGGAGAACCAGGAGTTCCATAACTTCCAGAAACACCCGATGCCGGAAATGCTATCTTACTTGGAGTAAAGTATACTTCTTTAATACCCGCATTCACAAAAGAAAAAGCCATTTTATTACCTCACTTAATTTATTGAATAATCACTTTTATTAATTTTTAATGTTATACCCATTAGACACGAACTTATATCTAAGCCTTCTTTTTCACCGTCGAAATCAGAAAATTCACAACTGTTAATTCCAACATATAATCTCGTATCTAAAAATAATTGCAATAAAAAATTTCTAATTAATATAATATCATTTTTATACTGTCTTAATGTTCTACCGGTTTTTGTTACCATTATATAAACATTAAAATCAGTTTCTCCATAAACAAAATTTCCCAAAGCCATTTCTTCAGTGTTAGTAGTTACATCAATCTCTACAGCAACTACTCCTGTTGGGGCGCTTATTTTTGTGTCGTCGTTTTCATCCTCGTCCTCAACACTATGATCTGATTTTGGATCTATTAATATTTTCACTCTCGACAACATCAACGTAGCCGCTTCATCAGTTGTTAAAGTTCCGGCCTCTTCTTTATCCAATAAATCACCAGAAACAACCGAGGCAACTTTAATATCAATACCATCTTGTATGGTGGTTTCTAACCACTCCAACATAGTTATTTCATTTGGAAGCTGTGCGCCCATTTCCCTATTTCCTTATTTACCATATCGTCTATTTCATTCATTGCCGGTTCATAAAAATCTTTTGGCTTTATACCCTTTTTTTGAATCGTTAATGCCAATGCATAAGCCATTCTTCTAAGAGAATCCTTTTTCTTTTGGCGATTTTTTACAGCGCTATTTTTTCTATACAGTGTTCGAGCAGCAGTTCTACCTTTTTTATTTTTCAACCAATTCATTAAACGATCTATATTAGGAAAACTAGTTTGTACCCCACCTTCATCTTGAAACTCATCATACTTTGCAGCCTCCCCGGATACTACTATTTGAAACCCAACCGAATCCCTTTTATTATCCGTAACATAATCCACGGAGTTCATTAAGTCACCCTTAAAAAAGGCTTTCTTTTTAATCTCAGCCCGCAAAATTCTAACCGCCTTTCGGGCCATAATATTACCACGTTCCAAAAGCGATTTATTAATCTTTTTAGGTAACTCATATAAAACATCAATATCAGTATGTTTGAATTTTTTTGCCATTATAACCCATTTTTCCAACAAAAATTTAACTATAAAATACACTTTAATGCAATCACTCCTTTACTTCTTCCGCCTCTTCTATTGGGGGTTTAACTTCTTTTGTTTTCTCTTGCGAATTTCCTCCCTTGAAAATATCACCCATTAATTTTTCAAAAACGCCAATTCCCGCACCACTACCAGTTGCCTGAATACTAATACCCACTTTATCCGAACCCATTTCTTCATTTGTTTTTATCATTGTAGTAAGCAATGCCAATTCATTAGATAAATTTTTATCCAAAGCCCCACCATCAACAGTTTCAAAAAATGCAGCAGTTAAAACTCTTTTCTTCTGAACATTTAATAATATCTTCATCGCCATTCGAGTATCGGTAAAATCAACATCAGCAGTAAAATCAAAATAACAAAAACTTCCAACTTTATATTTTGGACACCTTCGAGAAATATAACACAAATCACACTGCATTCTATTTTCAACAGCAGTTATAATATTCTCTCCCTTAGTAGTCCTCATCAACTCATCATTTATTCCTCTTCGATCATCAAGTCCATATTTTGCTTTTTGAACCAATCTACCCATACAATCATTAAAAAATAGCTTACCACTAATAACACATTCTTTGCAATCTCTTATACATCTTAGCTCGTTTTTTTGCCGATATAAATCATGCAGATATAATCTTGCCTCATTGTTTACATCATCTAAGAAAAACTTTTTATTTTCCTCACGGTTATTTAAATCCGCCAATCTTAAAATTTCAGCAATTGGTAAAGCATATTCTCTTTCAAACCCAATTACCGCCAATCGTCTATCTTTCTTTCCTTCGTTACATTCAAAACAAGAAGTAACCAAATTTGTCATATCATTAGTTCCACCCAAATCCAGAGGAATAATATGATCGACAACTATTTCCAATCCAACAGTAGTTTTCGGAGAGCGCCCACAATAGGAACATTTATATTGATCCCTTTCTAATACATCGAATCTTAACTTATGAGTTACTTCGTTTCTTAATTTCTTGCGCCTTTTTGCTTCCGTCCTTTTATTCTCTTCAACATCAATATCTTCTTCAGAAGAAACAATAGCAAGTTCAGTATTCTCGACTTCATCGACTGTTTCAGCAGCAATTAATTTTTCTTCAACGTCCTCAATAGTTACATCCTTATCATGGTGTTGTTTCAAAAGTTCTTGCTCTAATTCTTCCTCTTTATCCAGCAATTTTTTTCTGCCCATTATTTTATCATCCTTAAAAAAGTGTCAGCATAATAATGATAGTCAACTATTTTTTTCATTTCTTCCGGTTCCGCTTTTATATTAAAATCCGGCTCATCAATATAAATAAATTTTTCTGGAATCCATTCTCTATGCTGCGGAATATCGGAAACTATTGGAATAGCGCCAAAAGAAATCGCATCGAAAAGAGAATAGCTAAATGAATCAGTCTTAGATGTAGATAGCACATACTTCGCTTTCCTACAAATATCCAAAAACTCATACGCATCCAGCCCGGTTAAAACTTTCAAGTTCGGATAACCGACAGTAGTAATCCTTTGGTTCAAACACGCTACAAATTGTAAATGCCCATTCTTTTTCACAATCTTCAAAAACTTTTCATAATTTTTTGTTTCATCACCAACTCTGTAACCAGTCCATAAAACATAATTTTCTTTGTGGTACATTTCAAAAGAATTAAGAAATCCACCAATAATTTTATTTTGTCCAAAAGGTAATAAGCTATAAGTATCAGCAGTTGCCTTTGTTTGAAAAATTTTATTTTTGATAGAATCCGAATAATCTAAAATGGTTTCGCTCGAAGTAAACGGCTTATACTGCATAGCATCCCTACTGCAATGCAATAAAACTTCATAATTAAAATCAGCCAACCCACCATACGACATTTGTAATATTGGCATTTGGTATACGCTTAGAAAAATAACTTTTTTTCCTTCCGCCCGAATTTTTTCTAAATTAAGTAATAACCAATGAGTTGAATACATAATATATTTTACTTTCCCATAAGCATGAAACTCTTTCAAAATAGTTTTATCGGGATACAAGATAACATTTGTCAGTTCCAATTCTTTAAGTGCACTTTCAATTCGATCTTGAATTAAAATTTCCCATCCCACCGGACTTGCCAATAAACTATTTATAAAAATCAATTTCTCATTCATTATCTAACCAATAAAATGTTTATGAAATTTATCAATCCTATTTATATATTGTTTGTTATCAAACAAAACTTCATCAACCTTTTCATCTACTAAGTTTTCAAAACACTTATCCCACATAGGTTGCATTTTTTCCCAACTATAATTTTCGTATATAAATTTTCTATTTCTTTCGCCGACTTTTTTCTGCAACTCCGGATCTTTTTTTAGCATATCTAATTTCTTATTAATACAATCAACAACTTCATCCTCCGGATGAACTGGAACTATCCACTCTTTATCTATCAATAAAGGAAGGGATCCCACATTAGTTGATATTACCGGAACACCGCAACTCATAGCCTCAAGAACAACCCTTGGCATACACTCTGATAAACTTGTTAAAACAAAAACATTCAACTGATTAAAAAATTTAAGCATTGTATCTTGCGGTCTATTCTTAATAAAATAACCCATTCCCCAATCAGATTGTTTTATAACATAATATTTCAACTTATCTAAAATCTCGATGCGTTTAATCGGTAATCGACTACCGGCCCAACCGACATTAAATGAAGAAACATTAAACTTACCCGGAACAAAAAAATTAGTGTCAATACATTCTGGTAAAAATACAGAAGGAGTTTTCGGAAACATTTCTTTAACAAATTTATAAGTTTGCGGAGAAATAGAAACTAACAAATTACTAAAGTCATAACTATTCGCCACTCCTGGATTCCAATACGCAGGATTTCCACCATAACCACCAATAACTTTTATCCCTTTTTCTTCTGCGATTTTTACAGCTTTATTTATTATTGGATCAATATTTGGACTATGAAAATAAATAACATCAACATCATCATAACTAATATCATCATACTTACGAATAAAAATATGATGCGGTGAATATCTACTTTGTTCCCGTCCAACAAAATCGTATGCCCACCCATATTGATCAATTACTTTTTCAATGTTTAACATTTTCATTAGTCAAATTTCCAATTTCTAAAACATTTAGTACACATATCTTTTTGTTCGCCAAATATTGTTTTTCTTAAATCTTCAAAATATGGATTATGCCAAACATTTATATCATCAATGTTTCCATCACCATGTCTAGGTTCTCCAACACTTAAACAACCACCAACATTTCCAGCACCATCAACATTCAGCAATCTCCATGGAGAACGACAATCAGTTCTAGTAACTCCTTTTTCAATCAATACCGGATAACGCAAAACTATATCCGCATTTTCATCTTTTTTCATTTCGTCTATTAGATGTTTATCGTGAACAGTAAATACTAAATCCCAAAAAGTCCCATCTTTGATAACATCAAAATGAGGAAGTAAATTATGTAAATGAACCCCCTTTACTTTTAATTCTTTTGCAAGTTTTATAAATGCTTTAACATCCTTCCAATTTTCTTTTGTGCATATATACGATACATAAGTTAAAATACCCATCGACACGCATTTTCTAATCCCACGAAGAACAGTTTCAAAATCATCAACACCAGTAACCGCTAAATGGGTTTCGGCGTTTGACCCATTTAAACTTATAGAAATATAATTAGGAATTGAATTTCCAATTATATCCAACTTCTTTTCTAAAAGAGACCCATTTGTTATTAAGCCAACATATTTTTTTCTACTTTTTAACAGATCAATAATTGCAAAAATATCCTTACAAAGAAAAGGCTCGCCATATCCACAATTTTTTACAAATACACCAGATTCCAAAGCAAAATTATGATACTTTTCCACTTCCATACAATATACTGGGATTTTGTTTTTCAACTTAATTATTTTTTTTGAAATAATTTTATGGTTATTAATACTAACACTAATTGCTTCTTCAAGACTAGAAAAATAACTTTCTATTTTACTATACTTTGAATAGCCATTTGTTGCCATAGAGTTAAAGTTAGTCTCATTTATTTCTAAATTATTTTGTAATAACCTCTTTAAAACTGTTATTATTTTACCTCGTTGTCTACTCTTTATGTTTACCGGATTCGTATTATTTCTTAACATAACCTCTTTAGTATTCATTTTTTCTAAGTTACTATAGGTTTGTTTTATACCCTCCTTAGTCTTGTGCCACGCCTTTAATTTATTTGAAACAATGGCTTTTTGTGATTCAGATTTATTATGATTAAGCAAATGAACTTTACCATTCACTGAACTATTCCATTCATCACGAACTTTAGAAAACGCTTCCTCTCTTTCAACAGTTTGACTATGTAAATAAATATGTTCACTATTAGTAAGAATAACTAAGTTTTCTTTGCTGTTATTCAACGGATTAAAGTCTTTATGATGAATTACTTTTTCTTTAATATCACCAAAATAACTTTCGGAAAAAAGTCTATGCGTAAAACCACTATTTCCAAAATCCTTAATATATTCATATATATTATTTCCAGCGCCGCTTTTTTTATATAAAGTATAAATAGGCATTAATGAATCTTTAACAGTCAAATCAATAGCCTTCTTATAACTTCCATCTTTTAACATAAATAAATGATCCTGCGTACATTTTATTTTTTTATTATTATCCAAGGTTAATTCCAAAATAGAATCTGCATATTCAATAATTCTTGGATTCTTAGCCAAAGATGGAACTATTTTATTTTTCTCATTTCTACTATATACATAAAAAGGTTTCTTATCCGTTTCCCACTTACTAACCAATTCTTCAAATGTCTTATTAGACCCATCCACTAGTTTAACTTTTGTATCCCCAGTAAAACAAAGTGTTACATTTTGTATTGACGGAAATTTATCCATAACTTTAACTGCCATAGCGAAAGTCATATCCGGCATATGTTCAATTTTACCGAGAGTTAATGCGCAATATTTACAACGATAGTTACATCTATTAGTTAAATAAAATGTTGACCATTTTGGAAATTCTAAATAGCTATCCATTTTTACTAACCCTTCTACTTGCGGAGCAGTAAAACTTTTTTCTCCTTTGAGCAATTTTTTATCTGAACTAATACTGGTATAAGCTCCCAACATTGCATATAAATTTAACTTTGACGGATTCTCTTGAAACAATTTCCATAACTTACGAGGAACTTCTTCTAACCAAGAATACCCAAACTCCTTATACTTTTCCATCAAATTAAAATACCGTTCAAAAATTAATTCCTCAGTCCACAACGGAGAATGTTCACCCAACACATCACCAAATAATTGATAAGTATAACCGTCATCTTTCATTCGTTGTAACTGTTCCATTTCACAACTAACCGAGGTGTTATTGTTATAAGGATAATTCTTAAAAATATTATGCTTATAAATCTTAACTCCATAAATATTAAAATTAATATGCGAATCGTGTAATTTATAACCGACCATTGCACACTTCTCATCAACCGTTGAAATGCTATTATGCATCAGTTCAATAGCATGGGGTTTCAATATCATATCTTCATCGATTTCAACATAATAATCTGTCTTACAGCGTTTAATCATTTCTTGAAACGCAGCATACATTGGACTATAATCTTTAATAATATCAGTATTAAATTTTACCGTTTGTTTTTCTAGCGCCTTTATACACTCAGCATAATTCGGGTTAAACCCAGCACTAATAACAAACACGGTTAGTTTATCACTTAGATCTACCATATTTTGTAAATCTCCCTATTTTTTTCTTCGCCAATTTTTTTATAATTACCATGAAGTGTATTTATTGCAATAAACTCAGCAAACTGTTTTGGTGAAAAATTAATATACGCTTCAACCATTTGTTTATCTAAGTGATCATGCAATTGCACAAATATCTCTTTTACATTTTTTAATTTAGGCAACAACATAGAAAATTGTATAAATGTTTCTTTTGTTTTTAAAAAATGATGAAAAATATTAAACGCCACAACAACATCATAATTTAATTTTTCAATATTAAAAACCGAATCTTTTATTATCTTAAATTTACAGTTACAAATTCTTTTTAACTTTTCTATAAAAGGAAAAAATTCTGAATAGTTCTCAACGGCGTAACAATCAAAACCTATATTTTCAAAATTCCAAGCCATATTCCCCCATAACGCACCAATATCCAAAACAGTTCCCTCCTTACTATCCAGGTTATACTTAACAATTTCAAATCTATTATTCGACCACAATGAAGGAACATCCTCAAACTCAAAATGATTTATAGGTTGATACAAAAATCCATCCCAATTTTTAACACAATAACTAAAAACGCTTTCACAAAAACTATCCCATTCTTTATGCCGCCTTTTTATTTTAACCGGAACTTTTTCGATACCTAAAATCTTAGCAATCGCTAATCGATGAAAGCCATTAGCAAATAATAATCCACCATTTCTATCTACATAACAAATCAGTTCATCATCAAATTTATCTGTTGGGTTCCAAATTGTGGACAACTTTTTCTGTTCAACTATTCCTTTTTCAGATATCGAATTAAAAAGTTTGTAAATCTGATTTTCCCGCTCTAAAAATTCCTCCTTAGTCCAACAACTCCATTGACAAATACCTTTTTCTATTCTTTCAATTCCTTCCTTATAAAGAAAGGTATCCTCCCATTTTTTATTTTCAACAAACATTTCATAACAACCTTTGTATACATCCACATCCTCAATCAAAGTCAAATTATCACAATCCCAATTTCCGTCAAGAATTTCATTTGGCATATGAATATCATATGCTTCACCACAAAAGAATTTTATATCAGAAGTTTTAACATAAAACACTTTATCCCAATCATAAATATTCATCATAACTATCTTCACTCCACCATTGTTTATGTTTTGTTTTTCTATTGAACGCTTTTTCATTTTCCAGCCATGCGAAAGTATTAAACCTTGTAACTTCTCTTATCTGATCATTACAAAACCCTTCAAAATCCACACCCCATAATTCACACCAATTCTTCAAACTTTTTCGACGATATTTTCTAAGGTAATCCCACGTTTCAAAATAAGCACCATTCCAAACATAAGTGGTTCCAAATTTAGCCCCACCCAAATAAGTAGTAGAATCAGCAGTCCAAAAAGGGAACCTATCAAACGACACAAAGTTTGTCATTGCAAATCCATGAGTTAACTTTTTCTTCGTCATAGCCAATTGATACACTTGAGAAAAATATCCTACATCATCCTTCGAACCAATCCAGTTACCGCTTACTCCAATCATATCATACAAATCAAAATACTTATATAAATTCTCGTATGGAATAGAATAATCATGCGCTACATAACAGATCCTTTGATATGGTTCAAACTTTCTAAATAACTCATTCCATTCATAAACTCTATTATCTCCAACTTCAATAGCCACATCATAATTAGCAACCCAAAGAAATTTTCCTTTATGTTTTTCTATAAACTCCAAGTAATTCATTAAGTATCTATAATGATCTATTTTTTTTGTATTCTTTTTTTCTGTTGCGTTTTTTATGAATGTAAACCCTCCACTATCCAAAGCAACATATTCGAACCTATCGAAATACTCATTTATATCAACGCTTCTATCTACAATATAAAAATATGATACAAGAGTATTCTTAACTCCCGCATCAATTATTACTTTACGAATAGATTTAGATTCTGCACCAGCAAATAACAATTTCATTATTTCTCAATTAAAGAATTCATAAATTTAACCAATGCAACTTGCAACTCCGTAAGTTTATCATTAAGTATTTGATAAACTTCCACCGGAAGAACTAAGTCTTCAATAACTAAAGATAAAGTAGACATAGCATTAATTAAATCTTTTTCTTCGTTGCTAATTTTCATTTTGCACTTCCTTAAATGCTTTTATTCTAAGTAAACATGCTTCACATTTACCACAAGGAACTTTAGTTCCCGCATAACAACTATAAGTTTCTTCCAATGGAATTTTTAATTTTCTTCCAATATTTATAACTTCACTTTTACCCAGCATACCAAACGGGGCCTCAACTATAATTTTATTTCTTGTGCCCTCTTTTACAGCCAAAGAAATAGCTTCAGTAAATTCAAAAGTAGTATCGGGCATAAATGTAGAACCACCTTCCCCAATAACCCCATACAATATTTTCTTCAATCCCATAGATTCAGCAATACAAGCAGCCATACTTATAAACATTCCATTTCTAAAAGGGACTATTAAACTTTTATTTTCTTTTGCGGATTTTTTAGATACTTCCATTTGAGGATTTATTAATGCTACCGGAGAAGTGTTATGAAATAATTGAGATATGCTAATTATTTGAAGGGAAATAAATAATTTATTACAAAAATTATTTACAACATCTAATTCTCGAAATGTACTTCTAGCTCCATAATCAAAATACAAAGCCAAAGCAATTTCTTTTCGCTTAAAGTGAAGAAGAACAGTGGAATCAATTCCACCAGAATACAATATTACAGAATTCTTTTTCATTGCATGTTTAATACCTTATGCTGTTGAATAACCATTCTATATTTATGGTGCTCTTTTACGAATTTAAAACATTTTGCAATAAATTCTTTATCTTGCAATTTACTTGCCTCAATCTGAAGAAACATATTACAATCCATTTCAAAATCTTCATGCACTAAAGACAACGCTTCAAAGTCTTCATCGCACGAAGCAACAAACTTAAATTGATATCGAAAATGGAGATCGATAAGACTCATCCAGAATTTAATTATTTTCCTTAACTCTTCATAATTAAATCTTTTCCCCAACGCCCCAAATAGTTTTGGACTTATACTAAAGAACACATCGTCATTATACATATCATAAACTTCTTTCTGATCCGGAAATTGTGCAACATTATTTTTATCATACCCAATAACTCCACTTGTTTCTATGCTCAATTTTTTATACTCATTATTATGAAGTTTGTCAACAAGCCACATCAAAGATTTTAATTGCTGCAACGGTTCACCACCAGTAAAACAAATCCATGAATCTCTGTTCACCAACGAATAAATTTTCTCCAATAAATCCACACTTAACATTAATCTCTTATCATTCTGTGGCCACGTTTTTTTGGAATTATGCACGACAATGCCATTTGCAATAAAATTATCTGAGGAGCTACCAATATCATAAAATTTAAACTTACCCTTAATTATTTTAATATTAGTAAGTGTAATAATATCTTTAGCCATATGCATTTTCTTATGAGTTATACCACCTCTAACACCCACTTTACCCCACAACCATTTTTCGTTATGTTTTTTTGCGTATTGAAAAATAGCATCAAATAAAAAACGTTTAGGTGTAGGTAAATTAACTATTAAATTGCTACACCCAATTCCATCTTTTATATAGAAATTATCAAAAGAAAATTCTTTTAATATTCGTTTAATTTTTCTAAGAACTTTGGTATCTTTATTACTAAACACAGCAGAACTTGTACTGTTACTCCCCTCTGCGTCAAAAAATCCAGCTACAAAACCTCGATTAAACTCCTCAGAATTATCTTCCTTTGCAGCATATTTGTTAAAAAACGAATCCAATCGATAAATAATATTATCAGTCACGGTCATTCGACTAGTTAAAACAGAATAAGAAATACCAAACTTATCGTGAAATTCTTTTAATCTATTAAAAATATTCAAATCTATTGTATCATATCGCCTTTTTGTTTTACGCTCATTAGACCAACCACCATCCCCTTCATCATACCCCTTTAACCAACCATTAATATACAAATCTGTAATAGAATAATTTGTAGCAATACCTATAGACCAAAATTCATCCCCAATATTTAAACAACTAGCTTTTTTGTACTCCCAAAAATTATTTCCTTTTCTATCAGAAGCCCCACAACGTGAAAAAATTTCGTGATCTAAAGTAGTAGTAAGTTTACTTCCATTGCTAAACGATAATTCAATAGCCTCTTTTTCTACATGCGATTCTATGTGAGTCGTCTCCGCCTTAACATACCCATACCTTTTATTATGAGGGTGTGAGTCTAAACCTATACCTATGATATTATAGCCAATAGATATTTTCTCAATGGGAACCCAATCTTTATCGGCTGTTTTAATTAAAGTTCCTTCCAATACAGAATCGCACCAACGACAGTTAATATTCTGGCATCCTTGAAATCGCACAAACAAAGTAGCATAACCCATTAATGCCCCTTCCCCTTGCACCGATTCAAATATTTCATTAACAGCAGTTCGAGGAATCTTTCTAGGATAACCCATTCCTTTATACGCTTTAATTTCTTCTGCTTTTTTTACGCCCATTTTTATTCTCCAAAAAATTTATTAATAGACGATTGCATACTTCCAATAGCGTCATCTAAATAGCCATACCGCATTTTCCATTTATGATTAAAATCTTCATCAGATAAATTCCCGTATTCCTTAACAAATTTTGCATAAATCTGATTCCGGAAACCAGCCGCCTCTATTACAAAATTCGGAACCTTTTTATTTGAACCATAAACACCCATATGACCAACTTTACCTGCTGGACATCCACTACACATTTTTATTCTCCTCTTTATAAGAACATAACACAGTTTGCTTACGCTCATCATTACCATGACAGTATTTACATACTGTAATACAACCAGTAGCACCAAGTATTCTATCTTCCCCATCATACATTTTCCAATAAGGGCACACAGTTATTCCCATATAATACTTATACATCGGTTTAGTATCATAGTGCAATTCTTCCATTTTTATTCTCCAAAAAATTTATTAATTTCCAAAAGTCTTATAGCCTCATCTTTATCAATATCCCCCAACATCACCGCAGTATTCGTTATACTGCCTCTTGCCTTTACCCCTCTAATAGAAACACACGAATGAACAGCTGACATTACAACATACACACCAATTGGTTTTAATGTTTTCATTATATATTCTGCGATTTCTTTGTTCAATCTTTCTTGTAGTTGCGGTTTACTTGAAAAGTAATTTATAATACGAGGAATTTTAGATAGGCCAATAATAGTTCCAGAATCGTTTACAACATATACCACACCACACTTCCCAAAAAACGGAAGTAAATGGTGCTCACAATTATGAACATAAATACTATTGGCCAAAAAAGTATTTTCTTTTTCGCAACTTAAATTATAAACTGATATTCCTTTTGCATACTTTTTAATTTCTATTTTAGAAATAGCCATTAATTTATAATCCAACGGCCTATATGGGGTAATAGTCATATTCTTCACTTTTTCATAAAATCTTTTCTCTATTCTATTGGGAGTAATTCTTACATAATAAAAACCCCATTTATGCCATTGCTTCTTTATTTTAAAAATTTCGCAAAAAGAATCAATAAGTTTTTCATTTGCACTATTAATTGCAATATAATTTTGTATATAACCATTCTTTCCCACTCCACAATATCGATTTCCATCCCCATCAACATAACCATCAATATACCCTTTAAAAATTTCAATATCTTCAAATACAATTTTTGGAATATCAAAAGTAAATGTTTTTTTACGAAGTCCAAATATTTCATCGGTTATTTTAACAATTTTTCCAGACACTACTCTAACTCTAAATTGATTAATATTCTTTTTTAAAAAGCCACTAGGCTTACTAATTGCCTCTACTTTAGGCCTCCTACCAAAAGTTTCATATATAGCCTTCTGAAACTTTTTAGCAAATATAACTGAATTAACCTCCAATCTAACTGCATTTCTAGTTATACTACCATCAGAACAAACTGCACCCAAATAGTATCCCAACCAATAACCTTTATTAAAAACAACCTTCTTTTTATTCTTATTTATATAACAGTTATCAAGTACAAGTAACTTATTCCCCACAGTTAATTCCTTAACACTAATCCACTTTCCATCTACATAAAATGGATGTTCCTGCGTAGCAGAAACGGTCTTTCCATTTACCAAATAAAATTTATATAATTCTTTTACTTTACGTTTTGATATAGATATAACTTTAGTTTTAACAACATCAAGTTGTTTATTAAATGTTAATAATATATTACCCGCCTTAATTTTTGTTATATTCTTATAACCCTTATCTGTTGTAACAGATGTATTTTTTGGAAAGCATGAACTAAAGAAATAGTTATTTGAAATACAAACGTAAGAGTAGGGATCGCCTTCTTGAAATGTTTTAATACGAGGAGGTTTGGTATGTAAGCCTTCAAAGATTTCCAAATACATTTTGGACACTCTTTTTGGCGTTTCTTTTGTAGAAGCTGTTAGCGGAACTCCTATCCATTCAAGAAGTTCCGCTATAATTTTTTCGCCTTTTTTAATATCCCGCTTGATCAAGTTGTTCCCGCATTGTTAACTCAGTATCAAAACTTACTCTTTCTTCACTAGGAAAATACACCGCACAATTATTAGGAGTTTCCCACCATTCCAAAGAATACAAATAAAATGGTTTATCTAAAATAGCCATTCGAACTTTCTCGCCGAAATATTTTGCCAATGTTTCAGCCGTAGGAGGATCATCAGTAACCAATATCTTCTTTCCAGATGCTTTCATAAATTCCAAAGTTGAAATACCCACATACATCAAATTAACATTTTTTGGATCCCCATCTTGAAACATTACAGAAGAACCTAAAGTTATATTAAACTCTTCAGTATCTCCCTTCCAAATTATATAACAATGATCTGCCACCGCATGAATTTCTCTCATCATCACTTCTTTAAGATAAGAAAAATCTTCAATCATCCCATCACTTTTGGTTATACCCTCAAAAGAACATATAATACGACCCAAATGTCCGTGATGATTACTGCATGGCCCAAAGTATTCCGGAAGTCTATGTCCATAATCTATTGTAATCACTCTCTTAATTATCATTTTTCTTTTCTCCTTTTACTTTCGCCGCTCTTTTTTCAAACCGTCCAATTGAGTCTATAATATCATACTCAATAAACAAAGTCAACATTCCATCGGGGGCCTCTCTTCCCAAACTCAAAGCAGTATCACCACATTCCAATAACACACCCTCATACGAAAGATCTGATTCCGTAATCACCATAATATTGTCGCCGCAATTTACCTTATCAAGTATAGAACCTTTATACCACATTTTTTCTCCGCTTTTTATTATACAGTAGTCAACGTAAATTTTACAGCAGTAATTGCATCATCCCTATCTGCCACAATTACATCGATAAACCCTAACCTAACATTTATTGACTTTCCTTTTTGCCCAAGAAATCCACCAGCAATACAAATAGCTTTCACAGTCTGATTAATTGCCTGAACACCTATTGCTTGGGCACAAACAACATCGTTTTTTTCAAGCTCCCTACTAATGGCTGAGGCAAGAGATTTGGCAACTGTTGTTTTACTTGGCCGCAATATAATTGGTTCATGCTTTTCATTTTGGTTTTGCGAATTTGTCATATTAACCTTCTCTGTTTATTTTTAACTTTTATAGCTACACTGCATGCTTCCAAGTACGATTTCGTTTAATATCGTATATAGAAGCAGCAGAAATATAAAACAGTTTAGCTATTTTATATATACCCATATTTTTAGCAATTAACTTTCTTATTTGTCTAACTTTCATATCTAATCCCAATTCTTTTCGTGAGAATTCTACTACAAAGTTTAAAACCTCTATCACAATTATCAAATTTCATTCGTATAGCATTAAATCCAGAACTCGCTATATCATATATTTCTTTTGCCTTTTTATACTCTGAGTTCATTTCAGCCAACTCTTTTTTTGCATTAATAGTACCACCCGCTTTATGTATAGCAACACTCCAATAATAACTCATTTGACTTTCTGCCGCTGTTTTTAACGCATCAGCAATTACATATTGCTCACCAAAATAATTTTGCCACCTAACAAATAAACTCATCACTTTTTCCAAATCATCGGCATCATACCCACTCAATAAAGTAATCTTGTCCAAATACTTTGCAATATCAGCCTTTGGAATTTCTAAACCTAATAAATTATCAACTGCCCTTTTTACAATTTCACTTTCCGATAATCCAACTATATTTAATACACTCATAAATTACCCCATTGACTTGCCATAGCATTAGCAAAACCTTGAAAAGTTTTACTTCGAGCCTTCATTCTTTCATGCGATTTTAACTTCATACTTTCAACATGCCACAACGGATCTCTTCTTCCATCTTTATAAATATAAAATTTAGGTTTAACTATTTTAGTAATCTTTAACAAAGGCAAATTCTTTAACCATAATCCAGTTTTTTTACTATGGGGATCACCAAAATAATACGGATGAACATATTGATCTGGTTTTCTCCATACCGTGCTTATTATACCGACTGGATTTTCAATAGCTATTTTAGAGATATTGGAATTAGCTAATCGCATAAAAAATTTAATTGCATCCTTTCGTTGCTTAATCCGATTAGGAAACCTTTCGGCAAATTCTGGCCTCATCCATTTATTTCCAGTAACCGTCAAATAGGTACACGGAGGATGCGCAATCATCAAATCCCACCCATCATTAATAACATCAAAAACATTTCCTTTAATATGTTTTCCTTTAATTTCCGTATCCAACAAATCACAACTCCATGCATCATGCCCTTTTTTATTAAAAGCCTCCCGAACAACACCACTAAACTCACACGCTATCAAGACTCTCATTTAATTATCTCTTCATTAGTATTACATATAGTATAGTCTAATACATTCTTATCTTTACATCTAAAACAAATAGAGCTATAAGGGCAATTTTTATATCTTCCTGTGCTTTTTTTACACTCATCCAAAATAGGAATCTTCTCACCCAATAAAAACTTTCTTCCCTTAATTGCCGATACCAAAGCCGGTTTAACTCTTTCTTTATCAAACTTAAAAGTAATCTCTTTTAATTCTCCATCGTCTTTATTCCAAAACAAAAATCCATAATCAAAAATCTTCGCCCCAAACATATATAAATCTGCTTGAGTAATATAACCTTCAGAAACCGTCTTCAAATTATTTTCATCTAATCCTTGAAACACCGAACTCTTAACAGTTTTAATATCCCAAATCATTTTTTTGCCGCTTTGCATTTTCATAATTATATCGGCAGTACCCCCAATCAAATACTTCTCATGCAATAAAGTTATAGGAACCTCAACTTCACAATCATCGAACTCTTGAAGATATGCATATTGAATGAGAGCGTGAATCATATGCCCGGTATCAAATGTTCTTCTTAACTTTGGAGTTATCCAAGATTCCGGATTTCCAATTTCGTCTTCTAAAATGCTTTCCTTAAAAGCGCCCTTCTCAAAAATAAACCCAAAAGCAATAGCCCTCGGACAAGCATAATGTAACCCACTTGGATGAAAGCCAATTAATTTATTTCTAGATACGGTAAATTGAAAATCCGGTAACTTCGGATTTGTAGAAAGATATGCCTCAATAATATTCTTTAATGAATCTTGATTATGTTTCTTTTTTAGTGCTTTAGATAATGACATTTTTATTGTGCTCTATTTTATATGAAAAATTACTAATTAATTCATTATAATACAACTTATATTTTACTATTCTACTATCTCAAAAGACAAATCAATACCTTGCCTTCTTACCTTACCCAATACATCAAATAACTCTGCCTCTCCTTCAAATTTCTTTGCGCTTTTTTTATCCTTACAAAAGCTCACCTTTCCATTCTTAAAGTCTTTTACAAATCGTTCCATTTTAGGAACTCTTGCTTCAACCCTAAATATTCGAAATTCTTTTTTTCTCTTTGCCATTTACTACCTCACTTTTTTGTATTTGTATTTATTGTAAACTGCTTTATTTAAATATGTATTAATACTATTTTTTGTCAGCGATCTTTCGTATAAAAATTCCGGAACATCATAATAATCATATACCGCTTTATTCCTAAATTCTACTTGTAAAGTTTTCGTAAGTTTGTCAAATCCCATTGTTAATATCGTATGTGACTTAACTGGTTTTCTTTCTATCATTTCTTTCCGCCATCTTTTATGAATACTAACTTATTATTTATATCAAACACAAATTTATATCCTTCTTCCCCGAGCTTTTTTATTCCCTTATGGGCAACTTCATCGATAGTAAATTCATAATATTTAAATCCGTAATACTTTCCTTCATTTCGTAAAGTATCAACTACCGAATCTATCTTATCATTCATTTTACTAATAAGAACTTTTTCTAACTCGGCGAATCTTTTTTCAATAAAAGAAAGATCAGACATTTCTTTTTTACTCTCTTGCTCGATTTCTATTCGCAAACCTTTTTTCTCGGTGCGAATTTCTTTCTCTTCTTTTTTCTTTTCCAAGTTACTCAAATGTTTTCCATAAACTTCAACATCCCAATCTTTGTTTTTTACCTTGTATAATTTTACTGCAATAGTTTTATAAAAATTCTTTCGTTCCCTTACCCCACCAAATATTTTATCTTTCACTTCTTTATAGGGAACACATAAAACAACTTCATTATTTACACTAACAATCTTTAATACTTCGCCACTTCGCTTTTCACATCGAATAATAAAATTCTCTTTCAACTCATCGGAATTAACTTTTATGGTTTTTAATACTTTCATTCTAATTGACTCATAGTACAACGATTAATTTCTTTATCGTTTCTCTCTTGGAGGAATCTAGGGTGGCGCAATGCCCTCCCAGTAAAATCCATTGCTTCAATTTCTACAATCGATCCAATCCAACCGTTTAAGTTTTCTGATATAACTTGTCGAGTATATTCATCCATCCCAGACACCCAACCAACATGAATAATCTTGTCCTCCTTAATTAATTTATCAACATCTTTTTTTGTTAGGCGATTTCTTCTAGCAATACGATCAAACTCTTTAATGGGTTCAGCAAGAACTCCAACCGAGATAGATTTTATCCATCCGTTTACTTTATACTTTCCGGTTGAATTATAATCAGCCCCTAAAACAATCGCATCTAAATTCAACATTCTTTTTACTTTCGCCGATTTTCCAGTTTTCAAGTCAAAGAAAACAAAGCCCTCAAATTCGAAATCTTTATGCCTAACAATTCTCTCAGCATCGGCCAAACAATTAATACCAAACACATCAGCCGAAAAAGTATGAATCCTCCACAATGGCCAATCTTTATATTTATCGGAATGAACACCAGTATAAAAACTAAAATTTTCGCCAACCCTACCCACACATCTAAAAAGCGTTTGAACATCTTGCAACAATAATTGCTTTTCCCAAAAAGAAAAATTACTAACATCATTTCCTTCCCACCATAAAACTGAAAATGCGACCAACTTCAATGGATTTCCATTAGGGTATTTTTCTTTAATAGTTTCTGGTTTTGCATTCAGTATACTTGCAACTAAATTACATCTCTTTGCCCAAGTGTATCCTAATTTTTCTACGCCGACTTTTCCCAAATGTTCGGCAACAACTTCACAAACTATAATAGTTTCTTTCTTAAATGGAAACCTTATTTTTTTCAATTCCGGAAACTTATCAATATTATCTTTTAATAAGTTAGTTTTTACAGAAACTCTTTTCGACGTTAAAGCATAAGCCATATTATTTTTTATATGCAGCATCGCCTGAGATCCGTCCAGCTTTAACGAGCCAATACTATTACCATCTATTTCCTTCAGCCCTCCAATTCCTGAAAAACAAATTTGTCTTACACTCATTTTTCCTCCAATAAAAACTTTTCGTATTCCTTCAGCCATCCGATTATATTTTGTGTCTCAAATGCAATTTTGGTAGCCTCCTCAAACCACTCTTTCGACTCTACCCAATCCTCATAAAAATGACGTTCTCTTCCATAACCATACCAATCCGAAAGAGTTCTAATTTCGCCCTTTTTATTGCCAGGTAAATCTTTCATAAGTCTAAGATATTTCACTTATCCTCCTTCTTATACAATTTTTATAAAGAGGTGGTGGGACTTACACCCACACATTCTTGGTATTCCTTTTGAAGCGCCTATGTCTTCATTAAATGTTATTTCCAAGTATGCCCGCTGTCCGGTATTGTGTCTTATTTTCAACTCACCTCAAAATTTGTAACCATTGAGTTACTAACCATATAGTTACTAAACACACTTAATTAACAAAACTGTTAATTATGTAACTTTATAAAAGATAGATCTAAATAGAACCTCTGCCAGGAGAAAAATAAGAGGTATTTTATTTAGAGATTAACACAGATAATAATAAGGAATGAAACATGATTACTGAACTTAAATCAAAAAACTCCAACGGCACTATTCCTTTTATAAATAGCTTTCTATTTAGTCTATCTCTATTTTTATTGCGCTTTTTTCTTTCCATATAAATTCATTATTTCAGTCTTTGCTAATTTTGATAATCTAAACTTTAATACTTTCTTTGCCGGTATCATAATACTTTCACCAGTAGCGGGGTTTCTTCCTTTGCGCTTTTTTCTACTTACCAAAACCAATTTCCCGAGTCCGGGAAATATACAACTTCCAGTTTTCTTTGTTTCTTTTAACAGCAAAGAAACAAAATCATTAATATAATCCTCAACCTCAGACTTTAACAAGCCAGTTTTTTCACTAAGATAAGTTACAATTTGACTTTTTGTCATTTTCTTTTCTACTACCATTATAATTCTCCTTAATTAATTAAATTATTTTCTACATCCTCTTTATACTTTACTACAACTGTATCCTCGGTAATAACCGAACCATCCTCCATAACATAAGAAACTTCCGCGTCAACAACCGCAATTTTGTCTTTCATAGAAGCATCTTTTGCTTCCTCTGTTTCTTCAGTTTCGTCAGGAACATAAATCATTGCTCCTTCAATAACTGCATTGTCTGGAAGATTCAAATCTTCATAATTCATTCGAGGATGTTTCTCATTATCTAATTCCTCTTGTTCTTCCACAGTTAATTTTGTTTTTTTCTGCATTATAACTCTCCTTCTATTATTGAATTAATTAAATTTACCGCATCACCAACTGTTTCAACTTTTTCCATATCATCATCCAGAATTGAAATATCAAAAACATTTTCAACTTTCAGAATCAACTCTACAACATCTAATAAATCAGCGCCAAAATCATTTCTTATGTTCATATCCAAAGTTATGATATCGTCAAAATTAAACTGATCTCTTAAAATACCACAGACAGTATCAAACACAGTTGCTTCCATTATTTTATTGCCTCCTTTTATTACTTAATTGTATTCAAATATGCAAATTCTCCAAACAATTCTTTCGCCTTTATATTATAAGCCTCGGCCGCCTCTTTTTCGTCCCGAAAATAACCTAAGTGGAATTTTTTATTACAGAAATTAATTTGTGCAACCCAACACCTATTTTCTTTTTTCCAACACACCCCTTTATATTTACGTCCTTTTCGAATAAGTTGGTGAAATCCATTTTCTTCCCTACTACAAATTCTCAAATTATTTTTTTGATTATTTAATCCATTAAAATCAATGTGATCCGTTAACATTCCTTTTGGAGTTTTCATTATTTCACGCTGCATTTGAATAGAAGTTTGCCTGCACTTCTCTAAATATACGCTTCGTATGGCATAAAAATTATTTTTAGTTTTAAGAGCATACCACTTAAACTGATTTAGATACTCAAAATCTTCGTCATCAACAATCGCATATTTTTCATGTGTTAATTTAATCTTTTTCATAATATTACCCATAAAATAAAACCCTACTTCTCCTGAGTGCGATCATAATAGGTCAAAGACAAACTATGCTCAAAAGTTGTAGGGTATTTTAATTTCATTTGATACCTATTATAATCGCACACCAAAGATAATAAATTAATCCCATAACATCAATCAATTTCATTTTCTAATTGGGTCAACTGATCATTAATCGATGCCTTCATTTTATCCAACAACTCAACTACACCATTATTTTCAACGGCAACAAAATTTGAAATACCAGTTAATTTCTTTTTTACATTTGACAAATTTTTTAATTCCGTAACAATATTATTAATTTTGTCTTTTATCATCACACTATTTATTTCTTCCTTTCCTTCCGAGCTTTTTATGCGGTTCAAATATAAACGAACCCACCTAATAGCAAATTCAAGATATTCAAAACAACAAAACAATTTGTTTTCATACAAATTAAATACACCAACTTGATTTGGTAATTGTTCAACCGTTTTAGTAAGGAGAATACCAAAATTACACCCTCTGTTTTCTAATGCGGAATTCATATAGTCTATCATCGGTTTCAATCCAATTACCGAATCCTTACATTCAATTACAATTTTTTCACCCTCATTAAACTGATAAATAAAATCCCCACGTTTGCTATTACCTTTCTCTTTTTCGGCCCCTACAGAAGTAACTATATCTGAATAATTCTTTGCAATATCTGAAAGTTTAATATTAACTTGTTCCTCAAAAAGAAAGCCCTTCACAGCAGTCTTCTCCAACATTTCAACTTCACCAGATTTACGAGCAATTTCTTCTCGAAGTTTAATTATCTCCGAATTAATACTCCCACTAAAATCACTTACAATATTATGAACAACATTTATAATCGGCGATTCTTTTCCAAAATATTTTTCGGTTTCTTTTAACAATTTAACCGGAAAACTATCCACTCTGCTAAAATCAGTTTGCTCATTTAATGCATTTTGAAATTTAACTATGCTATCTTTTGTAACATCCAACGCTACCTTGACTTCGCCGATTTTATCCGTCGAAACTTCTTTGGCGTTATCCAACATTAACTTAGTAGTTGAAACTGTTTCCGTCTTAAACTCTTTTAAACCATTTCGTAAATATTCCGCAAACTTAGCAATATGAGAATCTTTTTCATTAACATCAAAACTTCCATCAATAAAATCAGTTACTTTGTTTTCAACATCAGCAAACAGCATTCCCAAAGAATTATTAAACTGCGAAGTCATTTTTTCAACTTCTTTTTTTACAAATTCAACATCCCGATTTACTTCAACTCTTTCAACAACAGCAACCCCAATTTCTAATAACCGATTTATCTCCGAATCATACGGACTGCCCTCAAGTTCATGCCTATCTAAATACGAAATTACTTCTTTAGATACTATTTCTATTTCTACTTTCATTCTAAACCCATAGGGCAACTAAAAATAATATCATTATTATTCCATTTTATTCTTAACGCTTTTTTTAATTCTTGATTTATATTCTCTTCGTAACTAAATGAAGCGGTTAATGGAATTGTAAACATCATAACTTCATGTAAAAACTCCAATTTTATTGTAATATCATTCCCCAATAAAAGCGATAACTCACTTTCCACACCATCATCAAAATTATTAATCAAAAATAATCCATCCAATAAAACATGAATATACTTACATACTTTAGAGTTAATATTAAATAGCGCCACA
>Ga0209727_1001091_pt1 | contig 24343 bp, 29 predicted proteins | sample RifGroC1_FD_183995 | JGI IMG/M metagenome (GOLD analysis project Ga0209727, IMG submission 183995) | Groundwater microbial communities from Rifle, Colorado, USA - Groundwater C1 (SPAdes) (version 2) | ecosystem: Environmental > Aquatic > Deep subsurface > Groundwater | place: Rifle, Colorado...
CCTCATCGACAACAAGTTTTATTTTGTCGATTTTCCCGGATACGGATTTGCGCACAGGTCAGCGGAACAGAGGGAGCATTTCAGGAAACTCATGATGTGGTATTTTGAGTATTCTGACGTGAAACGACGAATGGTGGTACACATTGTGGATAGTGTGGTTGGGATAATGGACTTTGACAGACAAATGATAGAGTATTTATCAAAGCTCAAAATCGATTTTATCGTTGTTGCAAATAAGATTGATAAATTGAAAAAAAACGAACGGAAAAACCAGTTGGATGAGATACAAAAAGGATGTGACGGGAAAGAGATTCTTGTTTATAGTACAATAACAAATGAAGGAAGAAATAAACTTCTAGATCTTATTTTTAGATCCGTATGAGATTACAGAATAAAGTTGCAATTATCACTGGTTCTTCACGGGGAATTGGAGCAGCAACCGCAAAATTGTTTGCAGAAGAAGGAGCGAAGGTCGTCGTACAATATAAAGAAAATAAAACTGCAGCAGAAAAGGTTTTCCGTTCGCTCGCAGGCAATGGTCATATAATACTCCGCGCTGATGTCAGCAAGGAAAACGAGGCAGTAAAACTAGTCGAAGCTGTCATGGAAAAATACAACAGAATCGATATTTTAGTGAACAATGCCGGTGAAATAGGACAGCGTGGTTGGCAAAGAATCATCGATGTCAATCTAACTTCAGCGTGGCTTTTGATCCGTCAGGTTGCACCGATTATGAAGAAGCAGGAAAGCGGTGCGATAGTCAATCTTTCTTCAACAGTTGCACGAGGCGTGGCGGCAATAATGCCGTATTCTTGTGCGAAAGGGGGGATTATCAGTTTGACAGCAGGCTTTGCAAAAGAACTGGCTCCTCATATACGGGTAAACGCTGTTGCTCCAAGTAACGTAAAGACAGATATGACAAAAAGCGCAGGTCCAGAACTTATCGAATTTTTCCGACAACAAACACCGCTCAAGCGCATTGCAGATCCTGAAGAACTGGCAAAAGTAATTCTTTTTTTAGCATCAAATGATTCAAGTTATATCACCGGTCACACGCTCGTTGTTGATGGTGGGTATAGTTTAAAATAAAGGATTTACTTCGATAATTGAAGCGCGGCGATGATCATAATGAAAGCAGCAGTAAAACGGATTGCGTATACTTTCATGGTATGTTTTTCAAGTAGTTTTGGTAAGAACAGAGAGAGGAAGAATGCGGCAATCATTGATAATGGGACTGACATAATAAGAGATGTTATTCCAACATTGACGCCATAGGCAATATTCGAAGCCCAATTAGTTATTGTTTGAAATAGCCCCATTATTCCAACAGGGAGAATACTCGATACATTTATTTTTTTTACGTCTTTTATAAACAATGGAATTGTTGGAAGAACCAATGCTTGAGTAATGATACTCATCCATAAATTAAGAGTCCATACGTCATTATAAACAAGTGCAATTTTTATCCATGCATTGGCGAGAGCTAATACGAGCATTGCTGATAATCCGATAAATATCGATGGTTTAAAAAAAGATTTTATATTCATTTTTTCGTCAAGCGAAGCGAACATTCCGGCAGTGATAATGATAAAAAACAGAAAGACTTGATAAGAAGTCAAATTTTCATGCAAAAATAGAGCCCCTAATAGAACAGCGAATAACGTTCGAAAATTAAAAAGCGGTGATAATGTTGAAACATCTATTAGATACATTGTTTTTATATACAACACGTTCCAAAGCATAGAAAAAATGGAAGCGATGATGATGGGCGACCAATCATTGGGGAATCCTGCATGATTTGCAAGCGAAGATGGAACAGTAAACACCATGATGACAAATGTCCAAAGAAAGGTGAATAACCAAGGATTAGTTATGGAATATTTACTAGTAAGTTTTGTAGTGATAACGATACATGCAGCTGAAAAACTTGCTATCCATGCATACGCATAAAATGGCATATGCAATGAGTATATCATTACAATAGAATCATTTGATTAATAGGTTTAATGTACTGTATAGTCAAAGTATAAATTTATGATTGACCAGGCGTTAAACAATGCAACAAACGATTATCTAATAAAACTATTAACACAGATTCAGTTTCCTATTCAACAACCTGAAGATGACGTAAAAGCAAAGAGTAATATTATTGAGTTCATTTTTTCAAAAATAAATAGAAAGAAGTTTAGACGAAAACAATTAAGTGAGAAATCCCAGGATGTTATACGAAATAAAATTAAAATAAGTGTTGAAGCAAAAAATCCAATTCATTTCGTTGTTCCATTTGGCGGATATAAGCATTTTTGGAATCCCTCTCATCCCGAGCCGGATTGGGCAGAGCTATTTCATTTTCGATATATAACAGAATATGTATTACCAATACTTCAAATGTATAATCCAGGAGTTATTGTGGAATATGTGTCAGAAGATTTGATATTACCGAGAATGAATAATTACCCAGATGAAGCAATAGAAAAATATATTAGCGTTTTTAAAAGTATTTTAGATTGGTATAAGACATATGTTCCTAAAAATCTTCAATTCCGTTTTTTTCGTGTTAGTGATCGTTGTGATAAAGAAAAAATCGTTCAAGAAGTTGAAGCGTTATTACCTGAACGAAAAAAGACATTTATAAAACTTTCTGACGAAGCAAAACTACTGGAATTGAAACGAAGTAATCGTTCGATGTATTGGAAAGGTAAATTGGATTTAAGTAATCTCGAAGATGGTCAAAAACAAGAAAGAATTATCGAATCGCGATTAATAGAGTTAGCGTATTATGATACGGAAGCGAAACCTGAATATTTAGGAAATTATCTAGGAGAAGATGATCATATTTGTATCTGTTTTTCATTTGGATTATCTCCTGATAATGCTCTTGATGATTTAACCTTAGGATCAACTTTTGGCTCTATTGTTGATTATTGGATAGGAAGAGGAGTATTAGAACATGTCGATGGAAAATTTAATCCAAGAATTGTTTCCCATAATCAATATGAAGAGGTGCTTCATAATGTGGAAAGAGTAAAAACTTCTTTGATAATTCCGGGCAAAAATTTGTCCGAAATTGAAGTAATACCTCCGTTATTTTGATATACTACACCCATGGATTATTCAAAATTTCAGACAACAACAGATCGGTCGGATATGTTTTATTGGCAGGGAGATCGGCCATTTGATCCAATAGAGACAAAAGAAATATTTTTAGATCGACACGAAACATATGATGAGAACGTTGCGAAAGCAGCGGTATCCTATGGTATGCAACAGGCAGGAAAATCAGAGACTGATGCAGAGGTTGTGCATATTGATCCTTCTATTGTTGTTGGTAGTGTCAATATTGTTTGTCGAGCAGTGCTGAAAGATGAAACTGCCGTTATTATTCGGATGCATCCGCAGAAAATTCATAATGGCTATTTTTGGTCTGAAAGTGTTGCTTCACAAATTGCAAAAGACAATGGAGTGCCAACATACACGACATATTTTGTTGATGACTCGCAATCAAAATTTGATTTTGATTACATGATTATGGAATGCGTTCCAGGTAAAAATATTCGCAAAGATATGTGGCCACTATCCAAAGAGTTAGACAAAAAAATAGCTCAAGAAACTGGATATTGGGCTGCAAAAATTAATTCAATTGCGACATCAGGGTACGGTTTTTTTGATAACGCGAAAGCTAAGAAAGAAAAAAAACTTGCGGGGGTACACACGAAATGGGAAGAGCACCTATTCGCAGCGAATGAAAAAAATATTGGGTATTTGGAAGACAAGCAAGTTATAACCAATGAAGAACGGAAAACTATTGATGCTATATTCGATACAAAAAAGAGTTACATTAACTGCGAAAATCCAAAACTCATTCAAAATGATATTGCAGATTGGAATGAACTTGCGAGTGATGACGGAACAATTACTGGTGTGCTTGATTGGGATGAATGTTTTTCAGGGGACCCTATTATGGAGATAGCTGCATGGAGTTTATTTTTCGGTGGTGAGAGGTTGGAGAATTTTTTTATTGGATATCGGAAAGTTATTGAAGCGGAGGGTGGCTTTGAAGAAAAATATCACATCTATCGGTTGCGGTATGTACTTTCAAAGCTTGCGATGAGAAAAAAGAAAACTGAGTTTACCTATTATGATACCCAGTTTCAACGAAGTCTTGTAAACGTCGGTTTGGAAGCACTTCGGGAAGAATTAACCTGGCAATCGACTCATCACTAATATGATTACAACACTATTATTTGATTTAGGTGAAGTTGTGTTAACCAATGACTGGACATTTGTGTGTCCCCAGAAAGACAAGGAATTTAGTGATTACTACGGTATTACGAATTTCAGTTATGTAAACAATCCATTTTTGACAGATTTATTTACAGGAAAAATGACGGAGCGAGATTTTTGGATAAATGCACTTGGATATTTTAAAGCAAAAACAACTGATCCGACAAAGGCTATTGCACTAGCGCGGAAATATTCAAAAGAAAAACCTGGAATGATTGAATTGTTACAAAAATTAAAAACAGGTGGGTATACACTTGGGATCATATCAAATACTCATACAGAATTATTAGATTGGAAAGTTACAGCATTTCATTTAAAAGAGTATTTTACCTATATCATCAGTTCTTGTGGAATTGGTATTCGAAAGCCTGATCAGGGGATTTATCTTAAAGCGTTAGAAACAATAAATGTTGAGCCAGAACAGTGTATTTTTATTGACGATAAAGAAGAAAACATCATTCCTGCAATCGCGCTTGGGATGAAGGGTATTGTTTTTACCAATTGTGACGCGCTTATTATCGCATTGAATGCATACGGAATTACTGTATAATATTCTTCTATGATAAAGAAATTGAGTATTGTTGTTGTTTGCATTGCTTTAACTATTGGTGGTATTGCCGTTTGGTTGAAGACAAGACCAATTGATGAACAGAAAGAGGTTTTAGGAGAAACGATAACGTTAAATACTGAGAACTCGAAACCGGACTCATCATTTGGTGAAGAGGGAGTGTCACAGACTATAACGCCAACAGCAGTACCAACTGAAATTATCAAGAAAGGACCGTATACTATGGAAATTAATATAAAGAAATCATATGAAGCGATACTCAAAACCAGTATGGGAGATATCACCATCACACTTTTCGCAAGTGCAACTCCGATAACAGTGAATAATTTTGTGGTACTTTCCAGAAAATCTTTCTATACCAATACCATTTTCCACAGAACAATTAATGGATTTATGATTCAGGGTGGAGATCCAAGCGGAAACGGGACAGGTGGGCCGGGATATAAGTTTGATGACGAGCCTTTTACAGGAGAATACACGCGGGGAACTGTTGCCATGGCAAATGCCGGGCCCAACACCAACGGCAGCCAGTTTTTTATCATGCACAAAGATTATGGACTTCCGAAAAATTATGTTATTTTCGGAAAAGTAACAAGTGGTATTGAGGTGGTAGACAAAATTGCTATTGCTCCTACACAGCCCGGCGGTGAAGGTTCAACACCCGTAAATCCCGTAAAAATTGAGTCTGTTGAGATTATCGAAAAATAATCATGGAAGAAAAAGTATTTTTTAAAAACGCAAATGGTAGTAAATTGTGTGGCGTTCTTTCTGATCCGACTGGAGATAAGACAAAAACAATCGTGATTATTTGCCACGGATACAATTCTTCGAAAGATCGTCCATCATATACATCATTTTCTTCAAAACTATATGAACTAGGAATTGCTTCCTTCCGGTTTGATTTCTTCGGGAATGGAGAAAGTGAAGGGAAAATTGAAGACTTAACTATTTCAGAAGCAGTTGAGGATATTCATTTGTCCATTCAATATCTAAAAACATTAGAGTACACCAATGTCGGTTTATTCGGATCCAGTTTTGGGGGAACAGCCGCTCTTATAGCAGCATCGAAAACTAACGAACTTTCGTTTCTTTCCTTGCGTTGTCCAATTCCAAACTACGAAGATCGCGCAAAGCAAAAATTAGGAGCGGAAACAATTGTCCAGTGGAAACGAACAGGATTTTTGTATAACGAAGAAGATAAGGTGAACATGAAGTATAGTTTCTACGAGGATTTCAAAAATAACGATGGGTACGAGGCCGCAAAAAAAGTTCTTATCCCAACGTGTATTGTTGTCGGAGACGCAGATGAATTCGTTCCAATCGAACAAATATATAAAATACAACCATTGCTACAGAAACTTGAATTAACTGTTATTTCTGGCGCAGATCATCAATTTACTAATAAAGAACATAATAAACATATGTTTGAAACATTAATGAAGTTTATTATGAAACACGTAGTATAATGAAATATATGAATACATTCTCTCAAACCCAACAGTGTCTTCTCAAAGCGTTTGCCGGGGAAAGCCAGGCGAGGAATAAATATTTTATATTTGCCAAGATGGCGAGAAAAGAAGGATTAGAATGGATCGCTCGGGTATTTGAAGAGACTGCTGATAATGAGCGGACACATGCGGAAGAGTTGTTTGAGATGATTAAAGGAACCGTATCGGTTCCCAATATAACATTAGATATTCACGAATATTCGAAAAATACCGTCGAGAATCTAAAGATGGCAGCAGCGGGAGAGAAATATGAGTGGACGACCATGTATCCGGATTTTGAAAAGATCGCTATATCAGAACGTGAAGTAGAACCTGCAAGACTGTTTGGACAGCTGAAAAAAGTAGAAGAAAAACATGAAGAGCGGTATATCATTTTAGCAAAACACTTGGATAGTAAAACACTCTATGACCAAAATACGGAATTTGAATGGAAATGTGTAAACTGCGGATATATTCACCGGAGTAAAACTCCTCCAGTTAAATGTCCGGTATGTCAGAAACCAAAAGAGTGGTACATGCCACTTGGGTTAGTCCGGTAATATATTCCATGATCAAAATCTCAATACCAGCTCCTAGACGGATTCCGTTTACTCAAGAAGGGTATGACAAACTTCTTGAAGAGAAAAAGAAACTTATTAGCGAGCGGCCGGAAGCGGTAGATCATCTTCGAAAAGCCCGTGAGATGGGAGATTTATCAGAGAATGGATATTACAAAGCATCACGGGCAAAACTAACGTCACTTGATTCACGGCTGCGACATCTTGAAAAGTTAATCAGGTTGGGTCGCATTGTACAAACCGCTCATACAGGATTTGTTGATATCGGTTGCACTGTAACTATAACTGACGGAACGAAAGAAAGTAAGTTTACGCTTGTAGGTGGGTATGAATCGGATCCGGTTCATCACACGATTTCCTATATTTCACCTTTAGGCAAAGCGCTTATGGGGAAAAAAGAAAATGATTTTATTTCCGTGAATGCACCGAAAGGTTTAGTTTCTTACACTATTCTTCACATTAGTTAGACTGCAATGCGACTGACAAAAAAGATAAGAAGAATTCCGGCAGTCGTCATGAGGATGGTTGAAATGGAAGAATGCTTACTGTGCGCTTCCGGTAATATATCAGATGCTCCGATATACAGAAGAAATCCGGAAAAATAACCTAAATAAAGAAGAAGTACTGTTGGCGGAAATGTGAAAAACTGTGTTGAAAAAATACCTAATACTGGAGCAATTGCAACTAACAACAGTAAAGAGATTGCTTTATTTTGCGTATTTTTGTTCAGAAGCGCGATGGTGACGGTATTCAGTCCATCAGAAAAATCATGCGCAATGACTGCAAGAGCAACAAATGTTCCGATGGTCGGAGAGATTTGGAATCCAAGTCCGATACCGACTCCATCTAAAAATGCATGAAGAGCTACTGCCAGTCCCGATGCAATACCCACGACCGGATGTTTATGCTCGTGATAGTTTTCTTCGTGTCCGTAGTGCATGACCAGCAGTTTTTCCAATATATGAAACATCATAAATCCGGCAACAAGCGCAATCATGGGATAGATTGGATCTATTGTTAGCGTGGTGACGAGATGAATAATTTCAGGGAATATTTCAAATGCAACAACGGAGAGAAGTACTCCTGCAGTAAACCCCAAAATTAAATGAATTTTGTTTTTATATTTGAGTGCGACGAGTCCACCAAGAAGTGTTGAGAGGAATGTAAGAATAGAAAACACAATAGCCATATAAATGTGATTGTATCATAGGATATAATAAGTCAGGAGGAACATATGAAACTATTCAAAATTATTCTAGTTCTGCTTTTGGTTGTTGTTGGTTATGGACTCTATGCATTTGGGCTTTTTGGGACCCCGAAAGCAAAGGATTTAGGAATTCGGTTTACCCAGGCGGATTTTGCTTCAATGGAACAAAAGTCTAGGGTGAAACACGAGGTACTTTCAGGAGGTGGCAATGAAATAATTAAATATACAGGAAGCCATGACGTAGATAATTCGTTTACGTCAGAAGATTTTAGTTCGTTTGCTCAATATGCATCTTGGAAATATTTGCCATTTACCAATGTACAAATACGAATTAACAAGGATGGAACAGCAGAAGCTTCGGGGAATATGAGCACGAGTAAGTTAGCTGACTATCTTATGGGAACTGGTGGAGTAACGTCAGGCGAAGCGAATCAAATTAAATCGTATGTGCCTATTTCAGGTAATCCAACGTTTTATATTAAAGTTGGGGGAAGTATGAAAGAGAACAATTTAGAACATTTTGCAATTCACAAAGCTCAAATTGGCCCAGTATCGATTCCATCGGGATTTATTAGTACGTACATTGGGAGAGTTGAAACATATTTAGAAGATCGTGTTGATGCATTTCCTGGCGCGTATGTGAAATCCCTTACACTTGAAGACGGGAAACTGAAGTATCAGGGAAAATTACCTGATACAGAATATGCGGTGAAATAAATATGGAAGAAATAACAAAAATTGCGATTTTTAAAGGAAAAGGCATTCGGAAAACACTGTATCGTAACGAGTGGTGGTTTGTTGTTAATGATGTTATCGAAGCGTTAACTGACTCATCAGATCCTGCGCAGTATTTTAAACGGCTTAAACTACGGGATACAGAGCTCGCAAAACTTACTGATAACAAAGGGGGGGTACAATTTGTACCACCCCTTATGCTTGAAATTCCTACTGTAGGTGGAAAACAAAAAATGTACTGTTGGAACACGGAGGGAATTTTTAGACTTGTTCAATCCATTCCTTCCTCTAAAGCTGAACCGTTTAAGCGCTGGCTTGCGCGCGTTGGATACGAACGAGTGCAGGAAATTGAAGATCCGGAGCTGGCAACAAAACGGACGCGAATGCTCTACAAACTCAAAGGCTATCCGGATGATTGGATAGAAAAACGAATGCGGGGGATTGCAATCCGGGAAGAATTAACTGATGAGTGGCAAAAACGGGGAGCACGAGAACAAAAAGAATACGAGATTCTGACAGCGGAAATTTCAAAAGCAACATTTGGCGTTACTCCGAAAGAATATAAAAAACTCAAAGGATTACAGAGACAAAATCTTCGCGATCACATGGATGATTTTGAACTCATCTTTACCATGCTTGGTGAACGTTCTACAACAGAAATCCATCGAACGGAAGATTCAAAAGGTATGATGAAATTGCAGATTGATGCAAAGCGTGGCGGCTCAATCGCCGGCGGCGCGCGGCATGCACTCGAAAAAGAAATTGGACGATCTGTAGTTTCAAAAAAGAATTATCTTCCAGAAAAAAGAAAAGGAATTCATTCATGAACTCATATCAAGACAAACAGCGTGAAGTTATTGATCAAATTGAAAAGGAAGTTCAGGAGAATAAGCTGACGTTTAGTACAGTTGCGCCGATGGCGAATTTTGATAACGATCCCCGCGTTTGTTTAACAAGCGTTCATTTTCCTAAAGAGTATTTACTGCAAAAAATATGTTCAGAGATTATTCAACCGCTTCAGAAAAAATTTTCTGATCACTATTACTATTCTCAGGAATCTCTTCATATGACAATCAAAAATGTTCGTGTCATTCATGACCCGCCTAATTTTACAGGAAATGATGTTGAAAAAACAAAACAGGTGTTTGCCTCAGTTGTGCCGCAACATTCAGTATTTCATGTATATTTTTATCGCTTGTTATTGTTTTCAACGAACCTTGCTTTGATCGGGACAACAGATCCGGAATTGGATGATCTTGTATTAGATCTTGATAGACAACTAAAAGAAAACGGAGTGGCAGATGATAAAATATATATTAATAAGAGATACTTTTTTTCAAATATGACGTTGATACGATTTACGAAACCCATTGATACAGCGTTTCGAAATGAAGTTTTGAACATATCTTCTCAATTACAATTTAAACCATATATAGTTGATTCAGTATCACTCGTTCAAGGTAATGCAACACTATCAAATAAAAATATTATTCAAACGTGGAAATTAAAAACGACATAAGCAATTAATTTACTTTCTTTTCTTCTTCTTGTTTTTTCCCAAGATAGGGGAAGAGGTACATGTATAGGCCGGTTAGGGACATTGCTCCGAGAACTCCTGCAAAATAGAGACTGATGGTACTGTGGATCATGCGTATAGCCCGCGGATCAAACGGAAAATACAATCGTACTTTTATCATATATCCGGTAATGGTCATGATAATTCCCAAAAGAATAATCAAAATGACAAGTAATCTATGAATTTTTTTGGATAATAAAAATAAATACGTATTTTTCATGATAACAATTATATCATTTATAATTTGTCCACCTGGCTACAATTCCTTGCGGAAGAAAACGGTCTGAACTCTCTTGTTTTATTGCTAGTTCTCCCAATTCACACGTGCCTTTGAATTCAGAAAAAACGCTATCCATGAGATTGTTGATAGCGATGGCTGATAAATCCGCGGTGTAGACATTCAAAAGAACAAATGAATGTATTGGTTTAAGGATTTTTTTGATCGCATATAAAAGAGTAGGTAGATCTTCTGTTAATTTCCAAATTTCACCTTTGGTGCCGTGGCCAAACCGTGGTGGGTCAAGAATAATTCCGGAATATTGACTCTTCCGTTTAATTTCATTCAAAACAAATTTGTATGCATCTTCGACAATCCACCGTGTTTGTGCCGGGTTGATGATATTGAGATCACAGTTTTCATGCGCCCAGGTGATGGATGGCTTTGAACTGTCTACGTGTGTGACATGTGCGCCTGCTTTAGCTGCGGCAACCGTTGCCGCCCCCGTATATCCAAAAAGATTTAATACTGATACTTGATACTTGATACTTGATACTTGTTCCTCGATCCAATTCCAATTTATCGCTTGTTCGGGAAAAATGCCAACGTGTTTAAAATCTGTTGGATGGAGTTTGAATGTTAGATCATGATAGTGAAGCGTCCATGGATGAGGCGTTTGTTTTTGTATTTTCCACTCGCCATGTTCGCTATCCGTCCGGATAAACGTCGCATCCGCATTGTCCCATGTTGCTTGTGGTAGCGTATGGCTCCAGATAGCTCTGGGATCAGGCCGAATCATGGTGTATTGGGAGAACGATTCAAGCTTTTCTCCATTACCGGAGTCGAGGAGTTTGTATTCCTTCCAGTCATCCGTATATACGATAGGAATGGTATTCATGATAGAATTGTACCACGATGAAGAAGATGCTTCTTGTTTTTGCTCATCCTGATGATGAATCATTCACAGCAGGAGGTGCTGTGGCTGCGTATGCTGGTCGTGGATGGCATGTGGAACTTATCTGTGCAACTGGTGATACTGAACGAACAAGTGAAGTAGAACGGGCAGGAAAAATATTAGGCATTCAGCATATACAATTTTTGAGTCAGCCGGATGGGCAGTTGAAATCCGTTACTCCCGGAACACTTGAAGATATGATCGTAAAAAAGATGGAAGAATACATGCCGGATATTGTCATGACTCACGATACGACCGGAATTACCAATCATCCGGATCATATCAAGATGTGTTATGCGACAACATTTGCCTTCCAAAAATATACACAGTCCCTTGAAGAAATTAAGACCGGAGTTGTTAGTCGTAAGGGTCGGGGATACGTGTGGAAAGAAGATGCGTTTAAGCGGGCATTCGGGGATATAGATCCCGAAAATAAAGATCCGAAACTCTACTACAGCTGTATGCCGTCAAGTGTTGTCGCGTTTTTGCAAAAGGAAAAACAAATTTCGGAAGAGTCGCACGGGCTGCCGTGGAGAGGAACTGCAGATAAGTTTGTGACAACTGTTATTGATATAGCAGATACAAAACTTGCAAAAGGAAAAGCTCTTTTATGTCACGAATCGCAGAAGGAAAATGTGGATCATTTTATTTCCTTTGACAAACATCCATCTCATAATCAGGAATGGTTTATTTTGCGCATGCAGGGAGTCCACGAAGTGTTTATGGGGAAAAATGACCGGGTTGCAGACGAATTATAAAACTGATACCATATAAGTATCAGTATGAAACTCACACGTGGCGAAGAAGTTGCTATCCTTCTCGTATCAACAATAGCATCACACCCTGATGCACGCATACCATTGTCTGATATCACACGAGAACACGGCGTATCCCTTCATTTTTTAAAAAAAATCGCCCGGCTTTTGAGACGTAATAACATTATTGATAGTAAAGAAGGAGCAGGAGGTGGATACATACTTGCCAACGTTCCGTCAGCTATATCGGTACTTAATATTCTTCAGGCTGTGGGAAAAGAAGATAAAGAGGTCATTTCTGGTAATTCCCGTGTTTGTCCTTTGCATCCAAACTGTTTGCCACAAAAAATTAGGAATTTTATTTCCAATGCTTTTCATATGTACTGCTCCAATATTACAATTGATCAATTAATAAAAAAATGAAATCGTCACACCTTGCTATTTCCCATCTGTCAGCTAAAACGAAAGAAGGTAAAGAAATTCTTCACGATATCTCTCTGTCGTTTCGTTCTTCAAAAGTCTATGCAATCATGGGGCCAAACGGAAGCGGTAAATCAACACTCGCGCATGTTCTTATGGGAAATCCTGAGTATAAAATTCAGGGCGACATAATGTTCAATCACAAAAACATAGAAAAGCTTTTAACTGAGGAGCGGGCAAGGATGGGTATATTTCTTTCCTATCAGTCGCCCGTAGCTATTCCCGGCGTAAGCGTTATGCAACTTTTACGTACTGCGTACCATTTTGAGAACTGTATGAAGTTAACTCAGTTGTATGCAAAAAAATTACATATCGATAAGACACTTTTAACACGGAGCATTCATGATGGATTTTCAGGGGGTGAAAAAAAGAAAATTGAATTGTTGCAGGCGCTTGTTTTGAAACCAGCGTTTGCGATATTTGATGAAATTGATACAGGTCTTGATGTGGATGCGTTAAAAGTTGTTGCATATGGAATGAACAAGTTAAAAAAAGCCGGAACCGGCGTCATCATAATTACTCATTACAAACGGCTTCTTTCTTATATACCTGTTGATGTTGTTTATGTGCTTTCAAAAGGAAAATTATTGAAAACAGGAAATCGTCAACTTGTAACGGTAATTGAACGTAAAGGATATGCGGGATTATGAACAGAACGCTTCTTCCTCATCCGTACGCATTTGGTTTTCATACGAAAGATGTGCATGAGTACAAATCGAAAAAGGGATTAAACAAGGAAATTGTCATGGATATCTCTTTTCAAAAAACTGAACCTGATTGGATGCGGTCCTTTCGGTTGAAAAGTTTCGATGTTTTTCTTAAAAAAAGTATGCCGGGATGGGGGCCGAGTTTGTCAGAATTAACATTTGCTGATTTTTATTATTACCTTAAACCCATTGTCAGTCAGGCGCAGTCATGGAGCAACCTTCCTAAAGACATTAAAGAGACGTACGACAAGATTGGAATTCCCGAGATGGAAAAAAAGTATCTTTCAGGAGTGAGCGCGCAATATGAATCAGAGGTTGTCTATAAAAGTGTACAACAAACATTGACAAAAAAGGGCGTGATTTTTTCAGATATGGATTCAGCGGTCCGCGAGTATCCCGAGCTTGTCCAAACGTATTTTGGAACGGTTATCCCAACAGGAGACAACAAATTTGCAGCGCTTAATTCTTCCGTGTGGTCAGGGGGATCATTTATCTATGTTCCAAAAGGAGTCAAAGTTGAATTGCCGCTTCAGGCGTATTTCCGTATTAACGCTGCCAATATGGGACAGTTTGAACGGACGCTTATTATCGCAGACGAAGGAAGTTTTGTTCACTATAGTGAAGGTTGCACCGCGCCAATATATTCAACAGATTCACTCCATAGCGCAGTTGTTGAAATTATTGTCAAAAAAGGCGCGCGGGTGCGGTATACGACTGTCCAAAACTGGAGCACAAATGTGTATAACTTGGTAACGAAACGCGCACGCGTTGAAGAGGAAGGAATCATGGAATGGGTTGATTGTAATTTAGGTAGTAAGCTCACAATGAAGTACCCGAGTATGTATTTAGTGGGAAGAAAAGCTCGGGGACAGGTATTATCTATTGCGTATGCTGGAGCCGGACAAATTCAGGACGCAGGTGCGAAAGCAATTCATATTGCTTCCGAAACAACCTCAGAAATTATTTCCAAATCTATTGCAAGAGATGGAGGGAGAACTTCATACAGGGGAGCGGTAAAGATTGTGCATGGGGCAAAACATGCAAAAAGCAGAGTTGTGTGTGACGCACTTATTGTTGATAAGGATTCACGATCTGATACGTATCCGATGATGGATATTCAGGAGCAAACAGCCTCTATGGAGCATGAAGCAACAGTATCAAAAATCAGCGACGAACAGTTATTGTATCTAACAAGTCGGGGTATATCTTCCAAAGAAGCGCAGTCTATGATTGCCAATGGGTTTATTGAGCCCATTGTAAAAGAACTGCCTTTAGAATATTCAGTTGAATTAAATAGGCTCATCGGTCTTCGGATGGAAGGAAGCGTGGGGTAATTATGAAACAAAAAATATATCGTATTGCGGAGGGAATGAATAAAAAAATTAATTTTATTGTCGATCACTCATTTGATTTGGAAGTTATTTTTCAAGGTAAAAACAGTTCCGCAGAAATAATTGGGCTCGTAAGGCCAAAGCCGCATACGAATATTATCATTCAGACGAAACAGATTCACAACTATCCACATTCAAAAAGCAATTTGTTGATTAGGTCTGTAATTCCGGAAGGGTCATCCGTAGCCTATATTGGGACAATCCGAATTGAAAAACAGGCAAGATTGTCTGATGCGTATCAAAAAAATGAGACAATGCTGCTTAGTGACACATCACATATTCACACGAGTCCTATCTTAGAGATACTCAATCACGATGTAAAATGTACACATGGTGCAACCGTCAAACCTATTTCAGAAGAAGAATTACTGTACCTTCAGAGTCGTGGAATCGCGAGGTCCCAAGCAAAAGAAATGATTATTCAAGGTTTTGTTGATGATATAATCAATAAATAACGAATATGATTGACGCAAAAAAGATCAAAAAAGATTTTCCTTTATTTTCGAGAAAAATTTATGGGAAGCCGATTATCTACTTAGATTCCACTGCCACATCGCTAAAGCCTGCGTGTGTTATTGAAGCGATCAATGACTACTACAAAAAATATACAGCGAATGTATTCCGCGGTATTTATTCATTGTCTGAAGAAGCGACAGCTGCATATGAAGGAGCACGGGAAAAAATAGCAAAATTCATTAATGCACAAAAAGAAGAAATCGTATTTACGAAAAATACGGACGAATCACTGAGTTTACTTTCTTATTGTTATCTTCCATACCATGTAAAAAAAGGAGATAGACTTGTAACGACGATCATGGAGCATCACGCAAATTTTGTCCCATGGCAGCAATACGCAATGACATATGGATGTAATTTCCGAATCTGGCAGGTTGGTAGTGATGGAGAGCTGAATTGTAGTCATTTGAAAACACTGATTAACAAAAAAACTAAGATATTTGCAATTACCGCCGCATCTAATGTATTAGGTGTCCTTCCGGATATTGAGAAAATAGTGAAGATTGTAAAAAAACAAAATCCACATTGTTTTGTCATTGTTGATGCAGCACAAGCTGCCCCTCATTTTCCGATAGATGTTGTAAAGTGGGGAGCCGATGCGGTTGCATTTTCAGGTCATAAGATGTTAGGTCCCAGCGGCATCGGAGTTTTATGGGCAAAGAAGAAAATACTCGAAGAGATGCCTCCATTTTTATATGGTGGCGACATGATTCGGGAAGTCCATGAAAAAAATACTATATTTAATGATGTGCCGCACAAATTTGAAGCAGGGACGCCGTATATAGAAGGCGCAATTGGCCTTGGAGCAGCTGTTGACTATTTATCAACGTTGGGAATGAACAATGTGAGGAAGCATGAAGTTGAGATAACAACATATGCGCTGCAACAGTTACAAAAAATTCCTGAGATAACAATTTTCGGACCACCTGATGCAACCGATCGGGGAGGAGTGATAGCGTTTCATGTCGCTGGAGTTCATCCGCATGATGTGGCACAGCTTCTCAATGAGGAAAATATTTGTATTCGTGTCGGTTATCATTGTGCTATGCCGCTCCATGAGTATTTAGGAATTGGAGCGACATGCCGCGCTTCCTTTTATATATATACAACCCGCGAGGATATAGACGCTCTTATTACCGGTTTAAAAAAGGTTATAGAAGTTTTTCGTTAACATGGACATGTATAGAGAAGTCATTCTCGATCATTATAAACATCCTCATCATTTTGGAGCTGTTCCAAAGAATAATGCAAAAGCAACGTTATATAATACTTCTTGCGGAGATACGATTACGATGGAATTAATACTAGACAAAAAGACAAAGAAAATAATTACTATCGGGTTTTTAGGAAACGGATGCGCCATCAGCATGGCATCCGCATCAATGCTCACAGATGTGCTTATTGGAAAATCAATTGCTGCAGCAGAAAGAATGAAAACTAAGGATATAATAAAGATGCTTGGAACATCATTGACACCTTCAAGAGTCAAATGCGCAGTTCTCCCTCTTGAGGTTATTCAAAAAGCTATTGGAAATACGGTATAATAGAATTCTATGAATACAACAAAAAAAGTTCGCAGGTACACAATGATCATTGATCGCAACGCATGCATCGGTGCTGCAACCTGTATTGCTCTTGCCCCCCGTGCATACGTACTTGATGAAGAAGCAAAAGCAATTTTTTTGGAAACAGCTGGCGAAGAGTCAGATGATGCGCTTCTGGATGCAGCCAAAGGGTGTCCGGTTGCAGCTATTAAAATCATTGATACGGCAACAGGAAAACAAGTATTTCCATAATATGCGAAATGATATCACATGGGCAATAGGAGGAGAAGCTGGATTTGGTTTGAATGTAGCAGGATCCATGCTTGCGAAAGCGTGTTCACGAAACGGGTATGGAGTGATTGCTTCCAACGAATACCCCTCCCTTATCCGCGGCGGTCATAATTTTGTGTCTCTCCATATTTCAACAAATGAAATATTTGCTCCAAAATCATCCATCGATATATTAATTGCTCTGAACAAAGAAACTGTTGATGTTCGTAAAAAACAGTTAGCACCGAATGCTCTCATTCTGTATGATCCAAAGGACTATGAGTGGAAAAAAGAAGAATTTGGAAGTGACATAACACTTATTCCTGTTTCATTTTCCGGTGCAGCGATGAAAAATACGATTGCCCTTGGGGCAACCATGGTATTTTTTGGAAAGGAAATATCCGTTTTGACTGATGTTATTAAAGATATATTTGCAAAAAAGGGTGAGAAAGTAATAAACGAAAATATCAAGATTGCAACAGAAGGATATAATTACGCAAAATCGAAATTTGCTTCAATTACTTCGCACACACTCGCTTCGGGAGAAATCAAAGATGCAAAACTCATGATGAATGTCAGTGAAGCAGTTGGTTTAGGTGCAATTGCAGGAGGAATGAAATTTGCAGCTATTTATCCGATGACGCCGATTAACGCATTGATTCCGTTTTTTACTGACAACGCTACAAAACTTAATATCGTGTATAAACAGCCGGAAGATGAGATAGCTGGAATCAATATGGCTATCGGTGCGTCTTTGGCTGGAGCCCGAAGCATGGTGGCTACCTCTGGAGGTGGATTTGCCCTTATGGTTGAGGCGTTATCTATGACGGGTATTATGGAAGTTCCCCTTGTTGTTGATCTTGGTATGCGGCCGGGACCGGCCACAGGCATGCCAACGTGGACAGAACAGGGAGAGCTCCATATGGCAATCCACGCAGGGCATGGAGAATTTCCAAGGATCGTACTTGCACCGGGAGATGTGGAAGAAGGATATGGTTTAACAAAAAAAGCGTTTGATCTTGCTGATGAATTCCAGATACCGGTTATAGTACTAACGGATAAATATCTCAATGAAACACAATGGCAATTGTCAGAAAGTGTTGTTAATCATATGAATCAATCAGTTTCAAACACAACGATAGGAAATATAAAAGATACACCGCCGTTTAAACGATATGATGTAGATACGCAAACAGGGGTATCTATGCGAAGTCTTCCGGGTATGAAATACGGAGAATATATCGCTAATTCTTATGAACATGAAGAAGATGGATATACAACAGAAAACGCGCAGGTTAGAATTTCACAAGTTAACAAACGGCTCAAAAAAGCTCAGGCGATTTTGAAAAAAGCATTGCAGCCCGTAATTTTTGGAAATACTGACGCCGATGTTACATTTATCTCATTCGGATCATTAAAAGGAGTCATTCGTGAAGCAGTTGCAACGCTAATAAAAAAAGGCAAAAAAGTAAAACACATGCATGTTGCATGGGTGTATCCGATTCCCGAGAGTTTTGGTGAAATGTTATCCCGTGAAAAACGTTTAATTTGTGTGGAACAAAATGCCACAGGACAACTAGCAAGTGTTATTAAAGAGGCAACAGGAATTACGATTAAAGAAAAATGGCTGAAGTATGACGGTCGGCAATGGACTGTCGAAGAAATTATTGAAAAATATGGAAGATAAATTTATCACATCAACAAAACCTACCTGGTGTCCGGGATGCGGGAATTTTGGCATCTGGCTGGCCTTAAAAAATGCACTCACGAAACTTGCAATTCCACGCGAAAACATAGTTATTGTGTATGGCGTCGGATGTCATGGGAATATGCGGGACTGGATGCATGTGTATGGCGTGCAGGGACTGCACGGACGAGCAATACCAGTTGCGCAAGGAATGAAACTCGCAAATTCAAATCTTCATGTCATTGTCGTATCTGGAGACGGGGATTGTTTAGGAGAAGGCGGAAATCATTTTATTCATGCTGCAAAACGGAATCCTGATATAACCGTTCTTGTTCATAATAACGAAGTGTATGGTCTGACAGCAGGTCAGGCATCGCCCACTGCACAAATCGGTTTTTTAACAAAATCAACACCATCGGGCGTAGTTGACCCTCCGTTTAACCCGTCAACGCTTTCCATATTATCCGGCGGTACGTTTGCAGCCCGCGGATTTGCAGGAGATATCGTTGGACTTACAGAACTTATTGAAAAAGCCATTTCCCACAAGGGATTTTCCGTTGTCGATGTTTTACAACCTTGTGTAACGTTTGACAAGGTACATACGTATGAGTGGTACAGGAAACGAATACAAAAAGTGAACATTAATGAAGAAAAATTGCGTGACAGACTTGCAGCTATTGAAGTGGCCCGTCAATGGGGTGACAAAATTCCGATTGGAGTGTTTTTTGAAACAGCAATGCAAACAAGCGAAGAGCGCGAAATGAATTCAGAAGTCGGGCCGTTATACTTGTCTCCGATTCCAATAGCAGAAGTGCAGAAGATAATAGGTCAGTTCCAGTAAGTTGACAGAAATTTTAGCAATTGTTATACTTGAGTGCTAATGACAGACATACTTCAACCAAAAGAATATTTACTTCCTGTTGTCCCTATCCGGGATGGGATTGTATTTCCCAATACCGAGATGATTCTTACATTCGGCCGTCAGCGGTCCGTTGCATCTATTGAAGCAGCTCAGAATACCGGAAAAAGAGTATTGTTTGTGATGCAGCGGAATCAAAATATCAATGATCCGGTTCCTTCGGATCTTCATACCATTGGCGTCATGGGAGAGGTCGTCCAGATGCTCAAAAATGAAGGAGAGATTAATGCGCTCGTCCGGGGACTGGTCAAAGTGGAGATCGGGACGTATGAAGCAGTTGAACCTTTTTTTGTTGCCCGCGGGTATGAACGGATAGATACGGTCGAGGAAGATGATGAGTCAAAAGCGCTGTTTAATCACCTCACTACCCAGCTTCGATTGGCTGTTAAACTCGGCAAAACCATAGACTTCCTGACATTTATGAACATCATGTCCGGATCTATACCTTTGACGTTGTCGTATCAGGCGGCAAGTATTCTGGATATTAAACCCAGTGAACGGCAGGAACTGTTGGAACTGAATTCAGTGAAAGAACGGCTTATTAAAGAGACATTCTATCTCGCCCGTGAAGTGAAAGTGCTCGAGCTTGAACAAAATATTGCAAACAAAACGCAGGCGAAGTTTGATAAAAATATCAAAGAGCAGGTATTGCGGGAACGGATTAAGACGATAGAAAAAGAATTAGGAGATAACGACGAAAATAAAGAAACCAAAGAACTTGCAGATAAAATAAAAAAAGCAGGGATGCCGGATGATGTCCGGAAAAAAGCTGAAAAAGAATTGTCGCGCCTTGCGCAAATGTCTCAATATAATCCGGAAACATCTTACGTTCGGACATATCTTGATACACTCATAGAACTCCCTTGGTCTGTTGCGACTCCTAATAATGTTCAAATTGCAGATGCAGAACGTGTGTTGAATGAAGATCATTACGGGCTAGCAAAAATTAAGGAGCGCATATTGGAATATCTGGCCGTACTAAAATTAAAAAATAAGGAAGTTGAGACAGAGCATAAGAAAACCAGAAAATCTTCTCCAACTATTCTCTGTTTTGTCGGTCCTCCTGGAGTGGGTAAAACCTCAATTGGTAAATCTATTGCCCGCTCTATTGGACGGAAATTTGTCAAAATGTCTTTGGGGGGCATTCGAGATGAAGCAGAGATTCGGGGTCATCGAAGAACATATGTCGGAGCGTTACCAGGAAGAATCATTCAAGGTATTAAACAAGCGGGTACGAAGAACCCAGTGTTTATGCTCGATGAGATTGACAAGGTTGGAGCAGATTTCCGTGGGGATCCGTCCAGTGCGCTTCTTGAAGCGTTAGATCCGGAACAAAATTATGCATTTTCTGATCACTATCTGGATGTTCCATTTGATTTATCTGATGTGTTTTTTATTACAACCTGCAATATTCTTGATACGATTCCGCCTGCTCTTCGGGACCGGCTTGAAATTATCCACTTCCCGGGTTACACGGAAGTAGAGAAGTTTCACATAGCCCGCGATTATCTTATCGAAAAACAGAGAAGTGTTCATGGGATACCGGAAAAAATAGTGACGTTTATTGATTCTGCAATCATGGAAATTATCCGCAGATACACGCGCGAAGCGGGAGTACGGAATCTTGAGCGGGAAATTGCAGGTTTGTATCGGAAGGTTGCACGAAAAATAGCTGATAACGGAAAACATCAAGAGGTGTTCCATATTACGCCAACCGATCTTCATACGTATCTAGGACCGACAAAGTTCACGTCAATGCTCGCCGAAAAAAAAGATGAGATCGGTATGTCCACAGGCATGGCGTGGACAGAAGCAGGGGGAGAGATTTTGTTTATAGAAGTTGCACTCATGCCGGGTCGAGGAGCGTTGACGCTCACCGGGCAATTAGGGGATGTCATGAAAGAGTCTGCAACAGCTGCGATGAGCTATGTACGAAGTAAGTATAAGGACTTTGGATTGAATGAGAAATTTTTTCAGAAAGTGGATGTTCATGTGCATGTTCCGGAAGGCGCAGTGCCGAAAGACGGTCCATCAGCAGGCGCGGCGATAACCACGGCCATTGTTTCTGCTTTTACCAAAACACCGGTGAAGCGCGCTATGGCCATGACCGGAGAAACGACGCTTCGCGGACGGGTTCTTGAAATTGGAGGAGTGAAAGAAAAAGTGATAGCAGCGCATAGGGCTGGGATTAGGACAGTGATACTTCCGAAAAACAATAAAAAAGATCTTGAGGATATTCCGAAAGACGTGACAAGTGATTTAACATTTCATTTTGTTGAGCACATGGACGAAGTTTTGAAGATCGCTCTTACTTCATATATTCGTAAATAAGTTTTGATACCTCTGCCATGAGTTTCGTTGCCTCTTTTTCATCTGTTATGTCACTGGTGAATATCCCGATATAGTATGTTGTAGTTGATCCAACTATAATGCCGACATCATGCAGAAATCCGATTTCCGTACCTATTTTGTGGTAAACCTGGACAGTTTTAGGCAAAAGTCCCGGAATCCGGTCTTCAAATTCTCCGTCTTTGAAAAATGCGAGCATTTCCTGTGTATAAGCGGGATTAGCAATATTTCCCTGATAGATTTTTTTCATGATTTTAAAAATATCGTTATTGGACGTTTTATTGCTCGTCATATCCGTCTGCGTCATACCCCACTCGTTTAAAAGCGATTGGATCTTATCCATGCCGATGATATGATTGGCAAGGATGTATGCAGCCGTGTTGTCACTTTGCTGCATCATAAGTCGTGCGAGTGTTTTAATGGTGTATGTTGATCCTGCGCCGTCGTAGCGGATAGAACCGGTACCGTAATCCTGAATATCTTCTTCCTGAACTGTAATAACCTTATCCGGATCAATATCTTGGTTTTGTATACCGATATATAATGCAGCAAGAATCGGGATTTTGTTGACTGATGCAGCGGTGAACATTTCCGTGTCATTGATGGCAACCCGGAAATCTGATTTCGTATCAACAACCAAGACAGAATAGTTTTTCCAGTCAAGCCCGATTTTCTGTTTGATCATTTTTTTCAGCTCTTCCGGATTCTTTTTTTTGGAAAATATCGCAAGCACTGATGCCGGTTTTGTTTCTTTTGGAGGAAGGGGAGAAATAACCGGTTCTGTATGAAAAAGAGTACTGATAAAATATCCGATGACAGCCAAAAAGGAAAGTAGAAACACCAGTTTTATGAATCTGATTATTCCTGATTTCTTTTTTGACATGCCAGAATTGTAGCACAAAAAAACCTCACTTACGCAAGGTTTTTTGTATTACTTTTTGAAAAGCAAATTAGGCTGCTAATTTTACATTCTTTGCAGCTGGTCCTTTTTCTCCATCCACAACGTCAAATTCAACTTTTGCTCCAACTTGAAGCGCGTCAAATGTGACACCGCTTAGATCTGTGGAATGAAAGAAAAGGTCTTTTGTTTCGCCATCGCGGGCGATAAAACCAAATCCTCTATCTGTTTTTACTTTAATTGTTCCAGTCATAGTAGTTTGTCTCCTTTCTATCCGCATTATAACAGATTTTCGACTTTTGTGCTCTATTTACGAACAACTTCGAACTATATTTAAAAAGGTAGGCTCACCCGCCTGACGGCGGGTTCGCCACGCTTCGGCGCGGCTGATGCCGCACATCCGCTATTTTTTGCGCGCGCGATTTTGCTCGCCTTCGGCGGGCATTAGAATCTAATACAATAATCTGGTACAATTCTATCATAATTACTACTATGAAAGAATTAGAAATTCGAGAAGGAGATCTTGTCTTAAGTGATATTGGCTTTGATACCCACGGATCTACGCTTGACAGACGCAATAGGCGTGCAGTTAGATCGGTTGTATTAGACAATAGTAATCAAGTTGCATTGTTATACGTACAGAAACATAATTATCATAAGTTACCAGGAGGTGGTATTGAAGATGGTGAAGATGAAAAGAAAGCTCTAACTCGAGAGATTAGGGAAGAAGTCGGCACTGAAGTGTCTATAGGTAATAAAATTGGCAAAGTAATCGAATATCGTGATCAATATGGTCAGATTCAAACCTCAACTGCTTATGTTTCACACATTCATGGTGATAAAACTACTCAACAATTTACAGAATTAGAACAGTTGCAGGGGTTTTCGCTTGACTGGGTTCCATTAGATCGGGCGCTCCAAATCATTCAAGGCGAAACCCCTACAAATTATGAAGGTAGGTTTATACAAAGAAGAGACTCAGCAATTCTGTCATGGGTAAAAGATTCTCTAGAAATTTAGAAATTAATATAAATAATTTTATAATTATCTGTCTTTTTAGTTTTTGTTCCTCTTGATATTGATTCTCTTTATTAAAAATTGTATATTTTAATTGTTGCCAACTTTTCGATCGCTATTTTAATGGCCGCTTTTGGGCAACTTGAGCGATCGAGTTGGCAACAACCCAGAGCGGCCATTTGAGTTTAAAAAGTTCTTTAAAT
>Ga0209727_1001096_pt1 | contig 24195 bp, 19 predicted proteins | sample RifGroC1_FD_183995 | JGI IMG/M metagenome (GOLD analysis project Ga0209727, IMG submission 183995) | Groundwater microbial communities from Rifle, Colorado, USA - Groundwater C1 (SPAdes) (version 2) | ecosystem: Environmental > Aquatic > Deep subsurface > Groundwater | place: Rifle, Colorado...
AAAAAGTAAAAGAAATAGCTAAGAAAAATTATGAAGAGAGAAAACAATTTTATTCAAATTTATTTTCGGGTTATAATAAAAAAGAATTTTCTTTTTCTCAAGTTGAATTTCAAAAAAGAATTGTTGAAGAATTTAAAGAAAAAGGAGAAGAAATTTGCGACAATAATCAAGATGACAACGAAAACCAAGCAATTGATTGCGCTGACGGACAATGCGGGGGAAAAATATGTGGCAGAGGAAAAAATTTTATTCAAGATGAAAATGGGACAAAAGAAATAGAAGTTGATTTTTATTGCATTGAAAAAGAATGCAAAGCAAGAGAAGAAATTTTAGAACTTGTTAAAAATATTTCTTTTGCTTGTCAAGAACTTCCATTTATAGAATGTTCAGAAGGAAGCAAGGCATTTTTTAGCAGATATGATAATGAGACAAATTGCCCGATTGAAACAAGTTGTTTAAATGAAATTGATTCTTGCGAATCAAATGAAGATTGTCTTTCTCCTGCATGCGGAATAGCAGAGTGCATAGAAAAAAAATGCGAAGTAACGGGCTTAACAGAATGCAGAAAATCAGAATGCATAGATGGAGATGAAAAAATTTGCGAATCAAATGGAAAAATTGTTGAATTATGCGAGAATGGATTTTGGAAAAAAATTGATGAATGCGAGCAAGAAGCAGAAATCAGAGAGCAACCTATCTCTGGAAATGAATGTTTAAGCGCGAATGATTGCGGAGAAAATAATGTTTGCAACAATGGAATGTGTCAATTGATTCCACAAGTTATTATTATAGCACCAGAAGAATTAGAAGAAAATTTAGAATCAGAAACAGAAGAACAGATCTCTAATGAGAATGAAGAAGAAAATTCTCAACAAGATTCAGGAGAAAATTTAGAGTTAGAATCTTCTTTTGAAACAGAAGAATCTGAACAAGAAAATAATTTACAAGAAACTGAAGAGTCATCAAATGAAAATTCAGAACAGGCCTCTGAAACTCAAGAGCCAGAAACAAATTCAGATGTAACAGGAAATTTTATTTTTAATCTTATAAATACATTTGTCTCAAAAATAAAAATTGTTGGAGCAGTTATCACTGGTTTTGATGCAGAAGAAGCAGGAGTGATTGAAGAAAATTCAGGAAATGTTAAAGAAAGTTCTGAAAACAATGAACAAGATAATTTTGAAGAAAATGAGGAAAAAGAAGTAATTAATCAAAAAGATAATTTTGATGAATCAGAAGAAGATTTTGAAAAAGGTTTTGAAAATCCTGAAGAAAATATTCGCCCAGAAGAAAGAGAAGAAGATAGGGAAAGAAAAAAAGAAGATGAAAAGAGAAATGAGGAAAATAAAAAAAGGTGCGAAGAAAATTGCGAGAGACCTTGTGTTGAAAAATGCATTAGAGAAGAATGTGGAGAAGGATTTAATTGTAATGTTGATGAAGTTCAAAAAAAATGCGAAGAAAGTTGTAAGCCAGAAGAAGGTTGTGTTGAAAAATGCATGAAAGGAGAAAAATTTTGGGATGAATCAAAAAATGAAAACAAAGAAGAAAAAGGAATATTTCAAGTTGGAGGAAATTGCAGAACAAGTCAGGGAAAAACAGAGGGCTTTATCTGGTTTAATGGATGGGGAGAGCCGTTTGAACAAATCCAAAATTTAAAAAATAAATATTATTCAGGAGGTCAGGCTGATTGGTGCAAATATGATTTTGAAAATTTAAAAAAACAAAGACAAGAATTTGAGAATTCTTTTAATCAAGAATTTGTTGCATGGTTTTTTGAAAAACATTTGGCAAACTCTGCAGAAAATTGGGAACAAGCAGTGTCAGGAATTTTTGAAATTTATTGGAAAGATGTGGACAATTCAAGAGAGACAGCATATAGAATGCAATGTCTTGGAATTAGTGAATTGCCGACGATGAATTTAATTAATGTAAAATATGATACTGACTATGGAAGCATTGAATTTTGGGAAGAAATAAAAAATGTAAAATTAGAAGGAATGGACAAAGAGGTTCAGCTTGTTTCTCCGTATATGAAAATCTGGGTATTTCCGTCAAAAGAATTTATAATTTATGAAATGAAAAAATCAATGAAAAATCACGAATTTCCCGGTCCTTCAGAAGAAAAAACAGAAAGAGAAAATCAAGAAGGACTGACTGATGAAGAAAGAAGGCAAATAAAACAAGATGAAAAATTCATGGAGCAGATAAAAAAAATTTCTGAAAAATATGGGGGTAATCTTGATATTTCAATTCAATTTAAAGATTATGAAACCAACGAAATAATTTTTAATTTATATGTTCAAGTAAATGAAAATGAAATTATTAATATGAAACCAATGTTGCCAGAAGAAGTTCCTTCAGAAGATGTGAAAGCAGAAGTTGATTTTAAAATCATTTATGAATTAATTTATGATACGGAAAAAGAAATGAGAGGGGAGATGATTGAGAGTCCTCCTTGGGATAGGAAATTAAGACCAATGCAAAAGATTAAAGAAATAACAAGCGGAATAAAAATGTATTTTAAAATGAAAAAAATAATTAGTTCTGCGAAAATAACTCCGTCTGAATCAGAAGAAGAAATTAAAAAAATATTTGAAAAATTTATTTCTATGAGTATGGAAGAAAAAGATTCTGAAGGTCCTGACACAGAAATTAAAGAAGAGGAAAACAATCTTGAAGAAGAAATTTGGGAATCAAAAGAATCAATTACTGGAGAAATTATAGCGAAAGGATAGAAAAAGAATTTGTTTACGAGAAATTGAAATAAACTAAAATGAAAGAAATTATTAAAAAATCAGTCCTGCCAAAAAATATTGGTTGGATAATCTTAATAAGTTTAGTTTTTTTAGATGCAGTTCTTGATTTAATTTTTGCAAAAGGAAAGGGGCTTGAAAGCCCTGTGTGGAAACCAATTGCTAATTTGTTTGGAATAACTAATCCTGTTTTTATGGTTCCATTTGTTTTGCTAATTTTTTATTTTTTTGTTAAAGGTTTGTCAAGATTAATTGAAAAAACAGAAAAAATAATTTATTCTGAAGAGTTGGTTTTAACCACTTTGGTTCTTGTTTATGGGGTTTTTGATTTATGGCTTATTTTATTTTATTTATTTAATTTTGGTTTAATAAAAAATCATTTTTATTTAATTCCGATTTTAATCGCAGTTGGAATTCTTTATGACTGGTGGGCGGAAAAAAAATTAAAAGAAAAATAAATATAAAAATTTTTACTGCGGGGTTCTGGAATTTGAAATTTATCGTCGAGAAATTAAAGAAATTGCTTAAAATTTTTGCATCTCAATCACAGCAAGTTGCGGGGTCTTGCGAAAATTTTTTGCTAATCGCTGGCAAAAAATTTAAAGAGAATTTTTAATGGAAAAATATTGTTAATTAAAGTTAGTCGCGATTTTTAATTTGGAGCAAAGTTTGTTGCAAATTATTTTATGAAGTTTTTTCGTCGGTAAATTGACCATTTATTTTCAAAATTTGCGAAGCAAACCAAATTTTCTCGTCGTCAAACTAAATTTATTTTAATTTTTCTCGTCGTCAAATTAGTTTTTATATTAATAAAAAATCATTATGGGATTATTATAAAAAATTGTTCTTAAAAAGTTACATAATTTTTAATTTGCAAATTTTAAAATGTTCCAGAGATTTTTATTTTTTTAATTTTGACGACGACAAAATAAATTTTTCCGCATTTTTTTAAAATTTTTATTTGCAGAAAGATTTATAAACCAGAATTATTTAGGATAGATAAATAGTTTGAGTACATCAAACGAAAAAAAAGATGGTTAAAAAAGGTTTAGACAAAAAATTCTTGATTGCATTATCTTTGATTTTAATTGCCTCAGTTATTATTGCTGTTGCTTTAGGCGCAGATTCAGGCATTGGGGTTACTCTTAATACAAGTATGTCAAGCGCTTCTACAATGTTATATAATGGAACATTTAGCGAAGATACAATCTTTCCAGTAAATATTAGTATTAATAATACTGTTGCAACAGCAATTTCTGGTTCAAATGTTACTGAATTTAATGTAACTTTGCCTGCTGGATTTACTTTTGTTGCAAATACTAATCTTTCTTCTTCTGCTCTTGCAGGACTTATAGGAAATAGTAATTTTACAAATACCAGTTCTGTTTTAAAATGGTTAAATACCACTGCTGATGGCGCAGTTGCAACCTGTACTGCTGTAAGCAATATTTCAAGTTTTATTTCATTTAATATAACTGCAACGAATCCAGGGGTGTATAATATGACATTAAGATGGAGAAATGGAACAACTGCTCAGACAGAAAATATAACTATTTTAGTTAATGATACAACTGCCCCACAAACTTCTTGGGCTAGTCAAACATATGGAAATTATTCAAATAATTCTAAATTTGGGATTGTTGCAAATATAAGTGTAAATGATAATTGGGATTCAGATGCAAGTATTGTAAATGGGGTTTTGGCAAATGCAACTATTAATATTACCTTGATGAACTCTGCTTATGATCCTATAAATTCTACTACTACAATTTATTTTATTTTGAATACAACTTCTTTATATATTAATTTTACTAGTTCAACTGGACTTACTGAAGCGGTTTATTATATAAATGCAAGTATAAATGACTCAACAGGTAATCTTAATTCTACTCTAAGGAAAATAACTCTTGATAGAACTGCTCCTGTGAATATTACTTTAACTTGTACGCCTAATGTAGATATTAATGAAGCAGAATCAGTAACTTGTACTTGTGTTGCAGCAGATGCATTAGTTGGGGTGCAAACAACTACTTATAATACAACAGCCACTACAAATTCAGTTGGGAGTCACACAGAATATTGCACCGCAGTAGATTATGCAGGAAATAGCGCAAGTGCTACCTGGACATATACTGTTTATTCAAGCGGTGCTGCAGCATCTTCAAGTGGCGGTGGAGGATCAATAACAACTTGGACAAAAACAATTATTTTGCCAGATTCTGATTTTGAAAAAGGAACTACCCAAGAATTGGGATCAAATCAAAGAGTTCAAGTGCTTGTTAATGGAACAAAACATAATATTGGGGTTAAATTTGTAACAACTGATAAAATAACTCTTGAAGTTTCATCAACTCCGCAAACAGCTGATTTAAGTGTCGGAGAAGTAAAAAAATTTGATGTAAATGACGACGGAGTTTATGATTTGTCAGTTACACTTAATAAGATTGTAAGTGGAAAGGCAGAGTTAACTATGCTTGCAATAAATGAACAAATTCCTGCAGGTTCAACAACTACTGAAGAAGAGACAACTTCTTCACAAGATACTGCAACAACTACTGGAGCTGAAGCAACAGGATTTTCTTGGAGCACAATTATTTGGATAATTGTTCTTTTGGTAATTATCATCGGTGTTTGGATTCTTTTGAAAAAGAGAAGATAATAATTTTTATAAAATGGTTAAGAAAATAAAGAAATTGAAAATAAAAAAGAGCGGTGAGGACAATAATTTGGGAATGTTGTCCCACTTACTTGGTTTATTTACTGGCTTCATAGGCCCATTAATTATTTTTTTAATAATTAAAGATTCAAAAGGGGTTGCTTTGCAAAATGCAAAAAATTCTTTGAATTTTCAGATTAGTTTATTTATTTATTACATTATTTCAGCAATACTTCTATTTTTAATTATTGGGCTTTTTATTTTTTTTGCTTTGTGGGTCTTTAGCGTTGTGGCGATTATAATCGGTTCTGTAAAAGCGTCAAGCGGAGAGGTTTACAAATATCCTTTGACGATTGAATTTGTGAAATGATTTTTTGTTGAAAAAAAGGGGTGAGAAGAGGGGGTTGGGGAATTAATTTTTTGTTTTTTAATATTTTTTAAAATAAAATTTTTTCCATTGATGTTTTCTGTTCCTCCAAACCCTCAACACAAATCTGGAGGATTTGGCATATTCAAAAATTTATCGGCCCTTTGATTTGTACTCTTATGCCCAAGTAATATTGTTCCACAATTGGTCTAATGAGGCACAAACTCTTGCTAAAGGAGCAGGTATTTCCTCTGTCTCTCCTATCACTTCTCCTATCAAAGGAAGATTAATACTAAAGGGCCTGTGGCTAGTTTTATTCATCACAGGCATTATTCTCTGCAATCTCTTTGCATCTTCTGGACTTAAATTCACCACTCCTTTATTTTTTTGTTCTCTTAAATACTGACGCATATCGCAGAATAATATCTCAACCAACTCCTTCCTTAAGGGATAATTTTCCTCATTTCTTCTATTTCGGTTTAATGCTTCTGCTATTGCAATTCCATCATCAATATGTCTATATTCAAGTTTAGCATCAATCACCCTACATCCTTTCCCTCTTCCTTTAAAATAAATATCTGGTTGAATTTGTCTTGTCATATTTAGTGGTCTTTATTTTTTGTTTATAAACTTTAGGTATTGAAAATATCTAATATTTTTTCTCACGATGCAGAAATTAATATTTTTTAAAATAAACTTTTCTTTTGTATTAATTATTCTTATTGCGGAAAAATTCGATGAAGTCAATTTTGGAGCAGATAACTTTTTCTAAAGAGAACTTTGCAAAAATAGGTTTTTGAAATTTAATTTTGATTTATGCAAAAAATAATCAACTTTGTCGTCGGGAATTTTCCATAAAGTTTGCAAAAATATTTTTGCGACAGAAAAATGTGAATTATTCAAACTTCTCTAAATTAAGTTTTCACAAACATTTTTAACTTCATTTTATTTTTTACTTTTATGAATTTAAATTTTGATGATGCAATCTTCTCGGATCTTCATATTCATTCAAAATATTCTCGAGCTTGCAGTAAAGATTTAAATTTTCAAAATCTTGTTAAATGGGCAAAGATAAAAGGTTTGGGTTTGTTAGGAACGGGTGATTTTACTCATCCGATTTGGTTTGAAGAAATAAAAAAATTAGAAAACAGAGGAACAGGAATTTATTATTTTGAGAATTTTCCTTTTGTAATAACTGGCGAAATTTCTTTGGTTTATACTGATGACGGAAAAGGCAGAAGAATTCATCTTGTTTTGCTTTTACCTTCTGTAAATGTTGCAGAAAAAATAAATTCTTATTTAGATACAAAGGGGAGAAGGGACTATGATGGACGGCCTATTTTTAAAATTCCTGCTGAAGAATTTGTTAGAGAAATGATGAAAATATCGTCGGAGATTGAAATAATTCCTGCGCATATTTGGACGCCGTGGTTTGGTTTTTTCGGAAGCATGTCTGGTTATGATTCGCTTAAACAAGGATTTAAATCAGAATTAAAAAATATTCACGCAATTGAAACAGGAATTTCTTCAGACCCTGAAATGAATTCTAAAATTAAAGAACTTGAAAATATTTCTATTTTGAGTTTTTCTGACTCGCATAGTTTCTGGCCGTTTAGATTAGGAAGAGAAGCAACTATTTTTAAAAAATTAAATTCATATAAAGAATTAATTAGACAAATAAGAGAGAATGATTTTTTTGGAACTATTGAAACAGATCCTGCTTATGGGAAATATCATTGGGATGGGCATCTTGCGTGCAATTTTTCGTGCAATTTTGAAAAAACAAAGGAGCTAAATAAAATCTGTCCTGTTTGTTTAAAAAATTTAACAATCGGAGTTGAATATAGAGTTGAAGAACTTTCTGAAAAAAATTATAAACCCCTTCAAAATAAATTCTTTTACAAAATACTTCCATTGCATGAAATAATCTCTTTATCAACTGGATTTGGAATGAACAGCAAAAAGGTCTGGGAAATTTACAACAAGATTATAAAAAATTTTGAAACTGAATTTAATGTTTTGTTAAATGTCTCTGCAGAAAAACTTTCTAATTTTGTCGACGACAAATTGCTAAAATTAATTTTGTTAAATCGGTTTGGAAAAATAAAAGTAATTCCTGGTTATGATGGAAAATATGGGGTTGTAGTTTTTGATGATGCAGAGAAAAAAATTTCTGAAGAAGAGGGAAAAGACGTTGCGGAAGAGAAAATAAAAAATGTTGAAAAACAGAAAAAGTTGATTTGAGAATATTTTTAAACTTTAATTTGCTTGTTAATTGATGATACAAAAGAGGTTTGGGATTTTTATTTTTTTATTTTTTTTATTTGAATTTGCGAGTGCAGGAACTTGTCCAACTCTTTCTGATTTTGATGGAGATATAAATAATGCAATAGTTACACTCGCATTAAAATACAAATTTTCTTTTGATAGTTTTTCTTCAAATCCAAAATATCTTGGTTATGATTCTATCTATCCTTTTCCGCGTTATTCAACTGCTGAATTAATTAATGAAAATATTCTTCTTGGAACTTCTTATGCTGGAGGAGTTGCCTTTGCTACTGATTATGAAAGCAGTTATGTTAGCGGTTCAAATTACGGTTCATTATGGTCTGATTATGTTAATAGTAATATTCTAATTAAGTTTTCAGAAGTGTTGCCTTCTTATAATCTTGGATGCAGTGTTTTAGCTGATGGAAATATTAAGATTAGATTAGCATTTGGTTTAACAAGCGGATACAATGCTCAAATTTTTTACAAAACATTTTCAGATAAGTCAGAATTTTTAGGAAAAGAATTTGATTTAAATGCATTTAGTTGTGATAGTGGAAGTGATTCTACTTGGGGGTGTGGAAGCCATGATTCTATTGGGGATTGGAAAACAGGAAAAATAAAATTTTCTGGCAAGTCCTCTTGTGTTGATAATGATGGAGATGGCGTTGATGGTTTATCTCTTGTTTGTCAAAGCGGAACTGATTGCGATGATAAAAATAACTTAATTCAAAAAACAATTAAAAAATCAAGAGACAAAATTTGTTGTCCATCTTCTGTTTCTCCTGATAGATTTTTATTAGACACAGGGGTTTCTTATGAACAACCCCCTATTGGAGGGGTTTCTGCTTTTGAAAGGTGTTATTTTTGTCCTGCTCCAAATACGATGGTTTATGCGACGAGGAGCAAGGGAAAAGATGAATTTCTTGAAACATCTATTTGTTGTCCAGAAGAAACAGATTCTAAATTAATAATTAGAAAAACGGGTAAACCCACTTGTGAAGAATGTAAATCCCCTAATAAATTAATTTATGGAGAAAAAAATTTTGAAAAAGGAGGGGTTTTTGAAACTTCTATTTGTTGTCCTGAAGGAATAAATTCTGAATTAATAATTAGAAAAACGGGTAACCCCACTTGTGAAGAATGCAGACCTCCAAATAAATTAGTTTATGGAGCAAAGGATTATGAAAAGGAAGGTCTCTTTGAAACTTCTATTTGTTGTCCTGAAGGAATAAATTCTGAATTAATAATTAGAAAAACGGGTAACCCCACTTGTGAAGAATGCAGACCCCCAAATAAATTAGTTTATGGAGCAAAGGATTATGAAAAGGAAGGTTTCTTTGAGACATCTCTTTGCTGTGATGCAAGTATTTCCAATCCAGTATTAGAAACAGATGGCATGGGTTTTCCTTTAAAATGCGGTTCTTGTTTTTTAAAAACTCATGGAAATATGGTTTGCAAAGGTGATTGCAGTTATTGCTCAGATAATAATAAAATTGTAAAAATAAATATTGCTGAAGATTGCAAATCAAATATTGTAAAAGATTGTTCTGAAGAAAATAAAATTTGCGTTGAGCATAAACTTTCGCCTACTTCTGATCTTTTTGCAGTATGTGAGTCATGCCCAAATTCACTTTCATTTGTCACAAGAAGAACAGATCATATGCTTTCAACTTCTGATGGAACTTCTATTTTAACTCCCTCCAGCGGTCTGCGTTCTGAAAATACTTTTTTTAGTTTTATTACTCCAGCAGAAGTTTTTTTAAAAATAAGCGAGACATGTGATAAATGTCCTTTATCAAAAATTAATGTTTTTATAAAAAATCATGGCGAACCAGGAGTTCAAACATTTGGAGATAATAGTGAAACCTATTTGAATGTAGATTATTTAAAAAATAAAGTTCAAGGGCGATATAATTTTAATTGTGTAAACAGGGTTGTTTTTGAGGGATGTTCTGTTGGAGGAAAATGTTCAAGCAATTCAAGAGAAGGAGAAGAGTTTATGCAAGTTGCTCAAAATGTTTTTAGTCAAGGAGAAAATAAAGTTGAGGTCTTTGCTTCATCAGAAAATGTTCGTTCAGATTATCTCAGTTTGTGTGAAAGTATAGAGGATAATGGGTGTATTGTTAAATTAAATCCTAATGGAGAGTTTACTTATTTGAGGACTATTTTTTATCTTGCTCATGAGAATGCGCTTTATCCTGCAATGCCTGAATTTGCATATCAAACAGAAATTACAGACGGGGACTTAGGATTAGTTAAGATTAAAATAAATTCTGACGACGAGACATTAATGCTTGCAGAAATGAATGATTATGCAATGCCTTGCAATTATTCTGTTGCAGACAGCAAAGAATTTATAATTGATTCTGAAACAAGGACAATTAATTTTTATGATTTTATAATAGAAATTCCAGAAGAAACTCTTGAGATAGGAAAAACAGCAAAATTAAAAATAAATAAAATTCAGACAAATTGCACAGCAGAAAATGTTTTTTATTCTACTGCCCCCCCAGATAAAGAAGAGTTTGATGAAGTTCAGCAATTGTATCAAGAAGGGTATATTGATGATGAATTGTACAATAAAATAAAATTAGAATTTGAAAATCAATGGGAATGCGTTGAAGATGAAGAATGTTATGGAGCATGCCCAATGAATCTGCAGGATTGTTCATTTGAATGCATAAATCATAATTGCGTTCCAGTTCCAAAAAAATTTATTCCAGAAACATTTTGCAATTCTTTAGACGATAATGACAATGCTTTAATTGATGAAGGATGTGACGATGATTTTGATAGTTACTATGATTCTAATATGGTTTGTTATGAAAAATTTTCTTCAAGTAAAATGCAGACCCAATTTGAATTTAATAAAAAAACAAATTTAACTTTGAACAAAGGATGGAATCTTGTTTTTGTTCCAACTGAAAAATATATTTCATTATTTCAATTAAGAGAAAAATACAAAGGGCAAAAAGAAAAACAATGCATTATTGAGTCGGCATGGAAATATGATCCTTTAAATAATTCAAATATGAAAGTTAGTTCTATTGGCAATTCCGAATCATATTGGGTTTATTCTCTAAACAATTGTTCGTTTCCATTAACAGATTTTAATCCAATAGATAAGACAAAGATAAACTTGTTTCAAGGATATAATTTGGTCCCTGTTTTTGAAAACAAGATGAGTGAATTTTACAAAAAAATTTCTAATGAAAATATTTTGATTGTTGATAAAAACGGAAATTTTTTGAATTTTAATCCAAGTTTTTTAAATTCTGTTCAGGCAGGGTTTGTTTTTTGGAATTCGCAAATTCAGTGCGGAAATAAAGATTGCGACGATAACAATGCAGAAATAGGAGAATGCAAATGAAAAACAAAATAGAAAAAGATAAAAAGAATAAATTTATTTTTGGAATTGCTCTTTTAGTTTTAATACTTTTAGGTATTTTTTATTTTATTTATTTTGAAAAAAATATTTTTTTAAGTCCGCAAATTCCTGTTCCTGAAATAAGTTCATTGGAAGTTATAAATCTTTATATGAGATATGCAGATGTTTTTGATGGGACAAATAATTGCGCTTTTCCAAAGATAATCCCAGATTATTTTAACAGAAGCCAGCTTGCTTATTTGTTAGATGATAATGAAAACACAATTTGTTCAACAGAATTTAGAAAACAGGCGTCTCTTCAATTAAATTTTTCAACAATCTGCAGTTTTACAAAATTAGAAATTTCGTTTGGAAAAATAAATAAAAAACAAGAAATAACTATTTCCTGCATTGACCGGGGAAAAGAAAAATTGTCCAAGAGTTATGTTTATGATTCTGCTTTGTCAAATAAAGCAAGAACATTTGAACTGGCTAAAAAATTTAATTGCAAAAATGTTAAGATTAATTTTGTTGTCAAGGAAAAATTTGCAGGGGTTTTTCTTTCTGATTATTTTAATCTAAAGGAAATTAAGTTTAGATAAAAGAGAATAAATAAATTCTCTTGCAAGTTTTGTTTTTGCATTTTCTCTTCTGTAATTAACCAGCAAACAAATTTCTATTTTTTCCCAAATATTTATAATGCGCATCCAAATTTTTTTCTTTGCAATCTGGACAGATTTCTTTTAGTGTGTATTTAAAACATTTGTTGCACTTTTTTAATTTTGTCATTTTGTTTCTCTTTCACTAAATTGCAAATTTTTTTTCTTTGAATCTTTTTCTATTTCTAAAATTATTTCTTTTATTTTTGTTCCTGCATTTTTCATATCTGTATCTTCAACGCTTATAGAATATTTCCCCCCGCTTATGTATTTTATTTCTGCGTTTTTTATTTTTCCTAAAACTTCTTTTATCAAAGTGATTCCGTCTGAACTTTCTGATGTTAAATTTATTTCTTTTTTCAAAATTATTTTTTTCTTTTTTTGAGCGTTCAGAATTTCTAAGACCTTTTTTGAATTTTCTTTTCCAATTGCTTTTTCTAAAATTTTTGGTTCTTTTTTTGCTTGTTCTAAAAGGTCATAGAGATTATTTTCTTTTTCTATTTCATTAATCCATTTTTCCGAATCTTCTTTTAAAATTGTTTTTAAAATACTTTTGTAACTTTTCTCAAGAGCGTATTTTAAAAACACTTGTTTTTCTTCTTTTTGACTGACCCTTCTTAGAGAAAGAATTATTTGTTCTCCGACAAATTTTAAGACCTTGCAGGCGATTTTCTTTTTTGGAACAACATAGTCTCTTAAATTTCTTATTCTTCCTGGCGCGATTTCGCTTAAAGTTATAGTCCCTTCTTTGTTTGTTCCGTCGATTTTTACAAAAACATTTGTTCCTAAAATCCTGTCAACAGTGCAGAGGATAATATCCCCTTGTTCAATTTCCATAAAAATAAAAACAGAAGAAAGGTTTTAAACTTTCCTAATTTTTTCAAAATATATCTTTAACTTTCTTAACATTGAGAAAACCCTTTCTCTTTCTCTCATTGCTCTTTTGTCTTGCTTGTTTTTGTCGTAATGTTTTCTTATTTTTTCTAATTTCTCTTCGACATTTTTTAAATCAGGGCTTTTGTAAAGATTTTTTTCCTTAAGAATTTGAGAAATTTTTTTATTAAATTCCTTTGAATGAATTCCTTGGTGTTTTAATTCTTCTCCGATTTTTTCAGATGTCAAATTTTTTTCTGCTAATTCAATTACTTTTTTTTCAAATTCCGCCTGAGTTATTTTTTCTTCTTTTGTTTTTTTAAGTTTAGTTTCTTCAATTTTTTCTTTTTTCATTCTAATTAAAAATTTGGTTGATTTAAAAATGTTTGGTTTTGAAAGAAATCTATTACGAAATAAATTTATCGACGAGAAAATCTTATCGAAGATTTTATAAATGCAGTTTGTTTTTTACTGGAGGAAGATGGTAAAAATAATTGGGGTGATTAGTTTAAAGGGGGGGGTTGGAAAAACTTCGAGTGTCGTTGCTCTTGGAGCTTCGCTCGCAAATATGAAAAAAAGAGTTTTATTAGTTGATGCTAATTTTTCGTCTCCAAATTTGGGGATTCATTTAAATTTAATTGACCCTCCTATAACTTTGCATCATGTTCTGGAAAGAAGTTCAAGTGTTAAAGATGCGATTTACAAATTAGAAAATAATATTGATCTTTTGCCGTCGTCAATTTTTGGAAAAAAAATTTCCAGTCCAATGAAACTTCGGGATAAATTAAGAAGCGTGAAAAATAAATACGATATTATTTTAATTGATTCTTCTCCTGCAATGAATGAGGAGGTCCTTGCGTCTATTTTGGCTTCTGATGAAATTTTAGTTGTCACAACCCCTGATTATCCTACACTTAGCGCGACAATAAAAGCAGTAAAACTTGCGAAATCCCGCGGAGTTCCAATTGTTGGATTAATTTTAAATAAAGTTTTTGGAAAAGATTTTGAACTTTCAATTAAAGATATTGAAAAAGTTACAGGCGTTTCTGTGATGGCTCTTATTCCGCATGATATTAATTTTCTCAAATCTCTTTCAAAATTTAAATCATCTGTTTTAGAAAAACCTCGAGCTAATTCAAGTATTGAATTTAAAAAACTCGCATCAATGCTTGTAGGAGAAAAATATTCTGCTGGAAAAATTTTGGATATGTTTAATGTCTGGAAAATTCTTGTTCCAAAACAACAGGAAGTTAACAGAGAGGTTTATTATTCGAGTTTGTTTGATTGATTTTTTACCGACGGAGATTTGAACTGAAAGTAAATTTGCTGTTGAAGTTATAAGAAATTTTTGCGACTTCGTCGCATTTATTTGAAAGATAAATAATATTTAAAATTCTGAATAAAGAAATTGCTTAAAATTTTTGCATCTCAATCGCAGCAAGTTGCGGGGTATTAACCCAAATTAAAAATAAAAGTTAGTCGCGAGATTTTATCACAGAATAAAGTTAATTGCAAGGAATTGAATAGCATAATTAAATTAACCGAAGATTTAGTTTACATTAAATTAATCCGAGTTAAAATTTCTTTTTCTACTTTTTCCCGTCGACAAATTAAATCTTTTCAGCTTTTTCGCTTTCAATTAAAATATTTGCAATTTCTTTTGGCAGTTCTGCAGTTTGCTCTTTTTCAAATGGCCCGATTGTTTCTCCGTCTAATCCAACAAATTCTTCAACTGATTCTAAAAATTTTATTTTTTGTTTATTCTCTTTTGAATTTTTTCCGTTTAACATTATGCTTAATTTTTTATCAGTAAAATCAATTTGTTTCATAATCTCTTCAAATAACTCTCTTTCTATATCTAGCATGTTTTCAAAATCCTGTTTTGAGATTCCTGTTTCTGCTGCGATTAAAACTAAATTAAGAATCTTTTTCCTCCTCCTTAACATTAATTCCTTGAATAAAGTTATTGCGTTTTCAAGTTGTTTTTTTGTTTTGAAAATCACTTCTGAGAATTCGGAGTCCTCTTTCACCGCCATTTGTTTTTTTTCACTTAAATATTCTGCGACTTCTGAGACAAAATTTTTTGAAATTTGCTGGAGCTGTTCAGTGTAACGTTCTTTTCTTGCAGCTTCGTAAATATCGTTGTAAGTTATCATTTTAAATTATTCTCCCGAAGCTTTGCGATATGAAAGGAGGCATAAAAAAATATCGCTTAACCGCAATTAAAAAGGAGAGGTTACTGTAAGGAGAAACTTGGTTCTCCTCAGCTTCGTAAATATCGTTGTAAGTTATCATGAAAGACAACCTACGGTTTTCTTATCGAGTTTTCCCTTTCTGTTCAGGTGTGCGATATCCTTTTTGTGCCTCTGGTCGATATCGCGTGAAAGTAGACAACCTAAGCGGTTTTCTTTTTTGAGAAATCCTCTTTTTTTATTTATCATAAAGTTTCCAAGAAATATTTCTTTATATTGATTTCTGTGGTGAAAAATTATCTTTTTTGAATTCTGTTATATAAAGAATAAATCTTATTCTGCGTGATCTAATTCTGCTTGCAAACTTTTTATTCTTGTTCGAGCAAGGATTAATGCAAATTGTTCTGGAGATAAATTGTTCTCTTTAAGTGCAGGATTAATTCTCCAATTGTAATTTCTAAGTCCTTCCTCTAATTTTCTCATAGGGGTTCTTTCTGCAAATTGTTCTAAACTTCCTCTTTGAAATAAAAAATAATTGCCTAATCCTTCTCCAATATAAACATTATAATCCCCCGGGCGATTTGGAAAAGTTCTTACTTCTACTCCTTCTTCTGAATAAATTAATTCTCCTTCTCTTTCGCACATAATCTTTTTACAAACTTTCTATTTAAAAATAAATCGGTGTTTGAAAATATATTTTGATTTTTTAATTTGTCGTAGACAAAAGATTATCCTTGTGATATCTAATGGAGGCATTTGAAAGATATCACTTACATGCACAGAGAAGGAGGGGGTAATGTAGGGGGAAACCAAAGGTGCCCCTCATTTTACAAATCCAACAACTTTCAACAAATCTTTTCCAAGAATTCTTTTCAAACTTCCTTTTCTTGCTTCTTTTTCGCAAAAGTGTTCTTTTCTTGGAATGTTGCCGCGAGTTCCGTCGTAAAATAAAACAGGAACAGGATCTGCTGTGTGGTCTTTTAATTTGCACGGAGTTGAGTGGTCTGCTGTTACAAGAATTTTTAATTTATTCGGAGGCGCGAATTTTCTTAAAAAATTAAAAAGAGTTTTATCAATATATTCTATCATTTGTTTTTTCTCAAATGGTTTGTTGTCGTGTCCTGGTTGGTCTGTTTCTTTTATGTGAATGTAAATGTAATCGGCTGTTTTTTTGTTTTTTTCAATGCATTTTATTGCATATTTGCAGGCCTTTTCCAATCCGTCATGAAGATTTTTGTAAGCATCAAGATCCTGAAGTGGAGGATATTCAAAAGTGCAGAGATTCATTCCAGAAGATTTTGCAAACCCAATCTCAAGAGGCATATAAACAAATCCTGTCCACTTTTTATATTGTTTTAATTTCGGTGGCTCAATTCCTGCTCCGCGGACAAGAAGAAAATTTGCAGGCATCAGTCCCTTTTTTATTCTTTCTAAATTTACTGGATGTTCTCTTAAAATTACTTCTGCTTGTTTAAGAAAAGAATTCACCATTTCCAAAGTGTAATTTGCGTTTTCGTCGTCGGTGTCAAGAGATTTGCAAAAAGATTTTTTTTCTATGGGTTTTTTCTTTCCTTCAATATATGCTGTGTCATTTCCTGAAATATTATCTGAAAGTCCTCCGCGAAAAACCAAGACAGCTCTGTGCTGGTTTGTTGGTTGAAAAACAAATTTGATTGGAAGAGTTATTTTTTGATTTAATGCATCGCCTAAAAGTTCTGCTTCTGTTGTTGTAAGCGTTCTTCCTGCTCTTCTGTCTAAAATATTTCCCTTTGAATCAATTGTTGCGAAATTTACTCTTAAGGCTAAGTCCCCTCTGACAATTTTTATATCTGTTCCTTTTGTTTCTAATTGTCCCCGCGTGCTTGAGATTAAATCATTTCCAAAAATACTTATTATTGCCTCGTCTGATTCTGGGACAAATCCTGGTTTTACAGAATACATATAACCCATTTCTCCGCGCGAAGCAAAAAAATCCAGATTAGGAATTTGCGCATCTTCTAACGGAGTTTTTTCATTCAAAGATCTATTTGGCAAGTCGCCTAATCCGTCAAGCAAAACAAATATCCCTTTTAACATATAAAAATTAGCAAACGAAAGTTTATAAAAATTTAGGAGGTGAAAAGAAACCTAAGCGGTTTCTTTTATCTACTCGTGACCCCAAATTTATGGAATATTATTGAAGTCGTTCGGTTTCCCTTCTTGTGCGAAAAAGCAATTTCTTAAATTGCCTCCGTTCATATCGCATAGAAAGATTAATTCTTTATTGACAAAATTATTGAACCAAATTTATTTAAATCCTTTTCATTTTCTTTTTTTATGAAAAATATAATTCAGCAAGGAGCAGAGGCAATTATTTTTTTAGATGAAAATAAAAATGTTGTCAAGGAAAGAATTTCAAAGTCATATCGTCTTAAAGAACTGGATGAGAAAATTAGAAAACTTAGAACCCGTTCTGAAACAAAACTTTTAGAAAAAGCAGGAAAAATTATTTCAGTTCCTGAAGTTATTCAGTCAGATGAAAAGTCCAAAAAAATAATTATGGAATTTGTTGAAGGGAAAAAACTTTCTGATTTCTTAAATGATTTTTCTCTTGAAAAACAAAAACAGATTATAAAACAAGTTGGAAAGTCACTTGCGAAATTGCATAACCAAAGTTTAATCCACGGGGATTTGACGACGTCAAATTTGATTTTGAAAGACGATAAAATTTATTTTATTGACTTTGGTTTGGGTTATCACAGCGCAAAATTAGAGGACAAAGCAGTTGATATTCATTTATTTAAACAGGCCTTGGAAGCAAAACATTTCTTGAACTGGAAAATTTTATTTGAAGAATTTTTAAAAAGTTATTCTGAAGAATGTGAAGAGTCAGAAAAAGTTTTGGCGCAACTTGAGAAAGTTGAAAAGAGAGGGAGATACAGGCATTAAATAGATTTAAAATAATTTATAAAGTTGAATTTATTTACAATAAAATGAAAAGAGTGATTTTAATTTTGTTTTTATTTATTTCTTTTTTACCTTTCTATATTGTTTGTTTCATTTTCCCTTCCTCATTTCAACTCCAAAAAAACATTTAAATATATATGAATTAATATAAAATTATATGACACAAATAAAAATCAATTATCAAATGGAAATTATTCTTTCTTTGTTAAATGGAGAAGGGCATGGAAGAGCATTAGCCAAACAACTTAAAACATCTTTGACAAGAATTCAATCAATACTTACTGAATTAAGAAAAAATAATGTTGTGGACTATAAAGAAGTTGGAAGAAATCATTTATATTTTATTAAAAAAAATTTGGTCGCAAAATCTTTTGTATTAAATGCAGAGGAGTATAAATTAGTTAAAATCATTTCAAAATATAATTTTTTAGAGCCCTTGTTTTTGGATGTAATTGAAAAAAGCAAAGCAAAATTAATTATTTTATTTGGGAGTTATGCTAAAGAACTTGCGCATAAAAACAGCGACGTTGATATTTATATTGATACAACTGATGAAAAAATAAAAAAAGATATTGAAAAAATAAATGATTTAATTAATGTTAAAATTGGAAAATTTGATAAAGAAGAAATTCTCATCAAGGAGATAATAAAAAATCATGTTATTATTAAAGGGCAGGAGGAATATTATGAAAAAATCGGATTTTTTAAATAAACTAAAAAAAGAAAAAACTCTAACGCTTGTTGAACCTTCTGAAGAAATTTCTAAATCATATTTTATTAAAAGCGATAAATGTATTCAAGTTGCAAAGTTGGCTTATGACGCGGGAATTTATGAGAATGCAATTAGCGAGGCATATTATTCAATTTACAATACTTTAACTTCTTTATTTTACAAATGCGGAATTAAATGCGAGAATCATTCAGCGTCGGCAATTTTGCTTAAAGAGTTATTTGGTTTATTAGATTTATATGAAATTTTTCTAGAATTTAAAAAAGACAGAATAGACAATCAATATTATCTCCCAATTACAAATAAAGAACCAATTACTAAAGAAAAATGCAACGAAAGAATAAAAATCGCTCAAAAATTTAATCTGGAATTAAGAGCAATTATAGAAAGAAAAACACTTAAAGAAATAAGCGAAATTAGAAATAAATTTAAAGAAGGGGGGTTTTAATTGATCATGAAATATAAAATTTTTATTTTTTTATTTTGTTTATTATTTTTAATTTCTTCAGCTTCAGCTCAACTTCAAATTGAATTAAATGTTCAAGATAATTTTAATTATGGAGAAGAAGTTTATTTTGAATATTCTTTTTCTTCTTCAGAAAATATTGAAAATTTATTTTACACCCCTTATATTTATTGCGAAGGTTCTCCACAACCTTTGTTAAATCAAGAAATGATCTCATTAACTTCTGAACAAAGTTATTCTCAAAAATATATTTATGGTTTTATCGACGACAATTACTATTCGGGAAAATGCATTGCTTCTATTTCCGTTGAACAACCTTATCAACAAAATATAGAGAAAGAGTTTACAATAACTTCTAAAAAAGATTTAAAATTTGAGGTTAAAACTTGCAAAGATGCATTTTGCAAAGAACCTGCCAAGATTTTTGAAAAAGGGGATTTAATTTATTTTGTTTATGATAGTGATTATACTTTAAGCAAAGAAACATTAGCTATTTCTGCAAAAATTATTATTCCTGAAACAAAAGCAGAACAAGAAGTAAATTTAGCCAAAATTGGAGATTCTGTAAAATCAGAATATATTGCAAATAATATCGGAACTTATGAAATAAATGTTGTGGCTTCTGCAAATGATTATAAAACTCAAAATTTGAAATATCAATTTGGGGTTATTGAAAAACAAGAAGATATTTTGTTCAGCCCTATTCTAGAAAATGAAAACTTTTTTACAAAATTAAAAAATATTTTTTTAAGCGTTTTTTATATGCTTTTCCGTCGAGAAAATCAAATTTTAAGTTCACCGATTGGACCAACTTCATCGCCTCAAATTAATTCTGCGGAATTAGAAACATTTAAACAAAAACATTCTGATTTGATTTATCCTTGTTCTAAACCAAAAAATGCAACTGCAAGCAGTTCTTCAACTTTGTTTAATTCATCTATTTTATTTGATAATGACAATGCAACCCAATGGATTTCTGCAAGTATTAATTCTGCTTATCTTGATTTAACTTATTCTGGAAAATGCAACTTCACAAAATTGAATATTAATTTTGGATTAATTCCTGCAAATAAAAAAGCAACATTATTTTTAACTTGTTTGGATAATGCAAAAATAATTTCTTCTTATGTTTATAATTATATCATTTCAGGAAAGTCAAGGGACTTTTTATTTGCTAAACAAAATTGTTCAAAATATAAAATAAATTTTAAATGGGACGGAAATTATAAAAATAGTTTTTATGTTAGAGAAATAAAGTTTAGGTAAACAATTTAACTTATTATTATTTTTTTCTTTCCAAATTTTTTAGCAAATTTCATTATTTGTTTTTGATTTAGTCCTTGCGACATATCCATATTTGAAGAAGATTTAACGACGTCGTTTAACATTTTATATTGTTTTAACAATGACTTAATTTCTGAATTATTTACTCCTGCTCCTTTTGAAATTCTGTTGATTCTTGAGTTTCCTGTTTTTTTGTCGTCGAAGATTTCAGGATTTTCTTTTTCTTTATTTGTCATTGATTTTAAAATATGTTCCCATTTTGAAATTTTTTCCTGCTGGTTTTCCAAAATATTTTCAGGAATTTTTGCATTTCCAAATCCAGGAATCATTGATTTTATTTTTTCAAATCCGCCAAGTTGATTCATTGACTTGATTTGTTCAACAACATCTTCTAAAGTTATTTTCCCCTCTTCAAGATTTTTCTGAATTTTTTCCTGTTGTTTTTTATTTGCAATTGAATTTATTTTTTCAATCAGCGTCGATAAATCTCCCATTCCAAGAAGACGCGATAAAAAAGATTTTGGATTAAATTCTTCCAACTCATTTATTTTTTCCCCTGTTGTTATAAAATAAACAGGCGCTTTGGTTTCTGCGCAAGCTGTTAATGCCCCGCCTGCTTTTGCAGTTGAGTCCATTCTTGTTATAATAACTCCTGAAATATTTAATGCATCTTTAAAGTCCTGTGATTGTTGTTTTGCTGCTTGTCCAATATCTGCAGGCATTATTAAAATTGTTTCAGTAGGAGAAATTTCTTTATTTAAATTTTTTATTTCTTTTATTAAATCGTCGTCGAGAGTGTGTCTTCCTGCAGTATCTATAAGAATTAAATCGCAGTCCTTGAATTTTTTTTCTGAATTAAAATTTTTCCATGTTTTTATTGCGTCTGTTTCTTCAAAGTCCACGAAAACATTTAGATTATTTTTTTCTCCGAGCTGTTGGAGTTGTTCTTTTGCAGCAGGACGATGAACATCTAATCCAACCAAGACAACTTTTTTTCCTCGCTTTGCAAAATAATTTCCAATCTTGGCGATAGTTGTGGTTTTTCCTGCACCATACAATCCAACGAACATCATTTTATTTTTGATATTTTTTAATTTAAGTTGATTGTATTCTCCTAAAATATTTAAAATCTCGTCGTGAAGAAGTTTTATTAGATGTTCCTTTTTTTCAATTCCGCTTATTCTTTCGTCTAATGCTGACTTTTTTATTTTGTCTGAAATTTGTTTTACTAATAAAACATTTACATCTGCTTCAATTAAAGCTCTTTGCAAGTCCTTGACAATTGTATCAATTAAATTTTTATCTAAAAAAATCGCGTTCGCGATTTTGTCTGTTGCTTTTTTTATTACTTCGCCTAAACGCTCTAACATCCTAAGACACCTCGCGGTTTCTTGTGGGTCAATTTCCCTTTTTTGTTCAGGTGAGTGCTATCTTCTAAACTCGAGCCCCCACTCTTTTCTTTGATGCGACTTCGTGAAAACTCTCGATTCCTCCGATGGATAGCACATATCTTTGCAGTCATAATTTAAAGAGTAAAGAAGAGATTAAGAAGTTTTTGGTTTAGAAAAATTAATCTTGCAAGAAAGCGGAACATTAAGAGAACTTTGCAAAAATAGGTTTTTGAAATTTAATTTTGATTTATGCAAAAAATAATCAACTTTGTCGTCGGGAATTTTCCATAAAGTTTGCAAAAATATTTTTGCGACAGAAAAATGTGAATTATTCAAACTTCTCTTAAAGATAAAATCTTGGAGATAAATTTAGTTTAAGGCAGTTATTATTAATTAAAATATAATCGCGCGTAAAAATGGCGACGAAGTCGCGAAAATATTTTTGCTCCAAAATTTTCTCGAGCCCCCACTTGCTTTTTTATCTTTGAGGCAATTGCTCGTGAAAACTCTCGCCTTCGCACAATTTTTTCGCAGAAAAATAATTAATATGGAAGAAATTTTTACTTGGGGTTTTGGATTTTAATAAATGCTAATTGTTTTGATTTAGATTAATGTTTTAAAAAAAAGTTTTTGGTTATCTAAATTTGAAATAAAGAAATTACCTTTAGTTAGGGGATTAGCAATTTCTATCTTTTCAGTTTGGTCGTAGCAAACTGCGGGACAGACCCAAACTTAAAATAAAAAAAAGCTCCGGTAATTCCAATTAACAATAAAATAATTCCAAGCCATAAATTTCCGCTATTTGCTAAAGAAGTTCCTGGAGAAAGTTGTGCGTTATTTGAAAATAAAAAAAATATTCCTCCGATAATTCCAATTACCGACGCTGTTACAGATGCAATTGTTCTTCTTGCTCTTGCCTCTGCTTCTGGACCATATCTTTCAAGAATTTTTTTTAATCTTTTTGTGTATTCAGCGGGTATTTGTTCTTGTGATTTTTCTAATGCAGATTGATATGCTTTTAAAAGTCCATTTAATGCTGAAGGTGTTCCTGCTCTATTAACTGCTTCATATATTTCAAAAGCATCAAATGCTTCTCCAATAAGTCCTGTGTTAATTGCATTTCTCATTCTTGTAAAAGCATAGCCAATTTTTTCAGAATTTGGTATATAAATTGTTCGTGGGTTAAATGGGGCTCTATTTGATTGAGATATGTCTATTCTAGCCCTTCTTTTTCCAGATTTAGCCTCCGCCAAGTTTTTGCGGAATTTTCCTCTTGCTTCTTCTTCTTCTTTCTTATCTTGAATTGCTTTTAATTTTTCTAAATACTGATTTGTCATATATTGGATTATTATTTTTAATATTTAAATGTTTCGCAAAAATTTTTAATTTATAATCCTAACTTTTCAATAAACTTATCTTTGTTGAAAATTTCAAGTTCGTGATATTCTTGTCCTGTTCCTAAAAACAAAATTGGTTTTTTTGTTACATAACCTACCGAGAGTGCTGTCCCGCCTTTTTCATCAATGTCTGCTTTGCTTAAAATTATTCCGTCAATTCCAATTGCAAAATTAAAAGTTTTTATTTGTTCAATCGCGTCATTGCCTGTTGTTGATTCTCCGACGTAGATTTTCAAGTCGGGCTTGCAGACCCTTGAAATTTTTTCAATTTGACTGATTAAATTTTTTGCAGTGTGCATTCTTCCTGCAGTGTCAATTAGGACGCAGTCTATTTTATTTTTTTCTGCGTATTTTATTGCGTCAAACGCAACAGATGCAGGATCAGAACCATATTCATTTGCAATTACTTTTATTCCTAATTTTTTTCCATGTTCTTTTAATTGGTCAATTGCTGCTGCTCTAAAAGTATCTGCTGCCGCAAGAATGTTTGAGACATTTTTTTGTTTTAATAACTCTGAAATTTTTGCAATGCTCGTGGTTTTTCCAGTTCCATTTATTCCGCAAAATAAAATTATAAAAGGTTTTTTATCGTCGTCGCGAGTTTTGATTTTCTCGACGATATCAAATGGCTCAATTAAAATTTCTTCAATTATTTCTCTGATTGTATCCTTAATTTCAAACTCAACTTCTTTTTTTAAAAAGTCCTTTCCGACAATTCTTGATTTTAATTCTTTAATTATTTTTTCAGCAACTTCAAGTGCGACATTATTTTCAAGCAAAAGCATTTCAAGTTCTTCGCCATAGACCTCAAATTCTTTTTCAGAAATTTTTACTTTGTTTAAT
>Ga0209727_1001100_pt1 | contig 24040 bp, 15 predicted proteins | sample RifGroC1_FD_183995 | JGI IMG/M metagenome (GOLD analysis project Ga0209727, IMG submission 183995) | Groundwater microbial communities from Rifle, Colorado, USA - Groundwater C1 (SPAdes) (version 2) | ecosystem: Environmental > Aquatic > Deep subsurface > Groundwater | place: Rifle, Colorado...
GTTTGGAGCAGACATATCATCTCCATCAGCACTAAAAGAATAAGATACAATTTCACCATAAATTTTTGCTTTTCTTGCTAAAGCTAAATCCATTCTTTCAAGTATAACACAAGCTGCACCACCAGAAGGTACAAGTCCATCTCTTTCTTTATCAAAAGGTTTACTTGCTTTAAGTGGGTTTGCAATATTTGTAGAAAAAGCATTTAAAGCATCAAAACTTGCCATAACGTGCCAATTTATTTCTTGAGCTCCACCAGCAATAACTCTTTCTTGATGACCGTTTCTAATCAAATCAGAAGCCTGTCCAATAGCATGAGCCCCAGATGCACAAGCCCCAGCCACAGACCAGTTAGCACCCCTTGTTCTAAAAATAGTACTTAAGTTCATACTAACAGTTGAGTTCATTATTTGAAAGATATATCCAGAACCAAGACTTTTAGTCTCTTTTGTTTCCATTAATTCTTTTGCCATTTCTATATTTGGTTGTGAAACAGAATCATGCCCAAAAATAATGCCAGTTTCAGGGTTATTGAGTAAATCATCAGTAAGACCAGAATCTTTTATTGCTTGTTCTGTAGAAGCATAAGCCCATACAGTAGATAAAGACATTGTTTTTCTTTTTTTTCTATCAAGATAATTTTTTGGATCAAAATTTTTTATAGTACCTGTAAGTGGGCTTCTAAAGCCTAAAGTTTGTCTTTCAGGATCAATTTCATAACCGGGGATTCCATTTTGTAAAGAATGACTTACCGCATCAATATCATTCCCAAGACATGAAATAATACCTATACCTGTCACAACTACTCTATTTTTGTAGTCACTCATAAAAACCTCGCTTTGTTTAAATTTTAAGATAAATATATTTAAATTATACAAAATATCAAGAAAAATAGCAACAGATTTTTATAACAAAGATTATATAGATTATCATAAATTACACTGCTTGATATAAAAAAAGTATAATCAGTGTAATCAGTCTTAATCCGTGCTAATCTGTGTTATTACATCTTACTTGATAAAATAATTTTTTTTGCTCTTTTGTAAAAATCTTTTCTTAATTCTATAATTTTATTTTTTATTTCTTTTTCTTTATTTGGATTATTATTTTCATTATAGACTAAATTAATTGATTTTTCTTTTTCGGAATAATTTTCTAATAAATTCCATAATAAATTTTCAGAATTAACATCAAGGTATTTGCTTATTTTAGTCCAAAATCTTTCGTAAAAGTCTGGGTTTTCTATATTTATAGATATAGTATCTTGAGTTTTTTCTTCTTTTTGATCTTTATCAGAACTATAAATCGTTTTTAATTTAATTATTTGGGCAATTAAATTATTTATATCAATTTCAATATCTATATTATTGTCCTGTTTAATAATTAATTTATTTACTTTGGATGAAATAGAATCTATTTTAGATATTAAGATTAATTCAGTGATTGAAGACAATTTTATAAGTTTTAAATCATTTTCTGAAATATTTTTATAATATAGAGCCTGTTCAGTGAGTTTTATTAGATTAACTTCTTGAAATGAGCCATCTTTTCTTTTAATTTTAATTATTGAATATTCATTTTGGTTTACAGAAGCAATCAAATATTCAATAGAATTTATTGAAAATTCAAAAATTTGATTATTAACATTTATTACGATCTTATTTTTATTTATATTTATTAAATTACCTTTAAATATTCTTCCATCTTTTAATAGGATATTTTCACTATATAAACAATTTAAAGAAAATAAAGCTAAAAAAAAATAAAAAGTCTTTCTTAAAAAACACATCAATTAAACCTTAAAAAATTTTCATTTCTTATCTGAATTTTTATCAATATTCTTTTTTATATTTTTTATTTCGTTATTAAAAAGCAAATAAAGACCAACTAAAATTACCATAAAAGGTAAAAGTAGAAGTAGAAAGTATCTAAATTTAAAATTTATTATACCTGTTGTAAAGAATAGTAATACAATAGACAGAAAAAGAAAAAATATTGCAGGTACTATTATTCTTGGGTCTCTTTTAGGTGTAAAAATATAATAAGTTATGAGACCAAGCGCTGGAAAAATACCAATAACAGGCCATACTTTTATTAAAGAGCCATAATTGGGATTAAAAAAGAAAATATAAACTAAAAAGAATAAACATCCTGTCAAAAAAGTAATGCCGGGTATCAAAAAACTTCTTCTTTTTTTCTTTCTAAAGCCTCTTACTGTAAAATCAATAGCAGGTAAAATTAATAAAAATAATGCAATATAAATAATTTTAAATTGTTCTAAGAATAATAATTTAAACAAGATTATAAGCCCAACTGTAAAAATATAAAAACCTATAATTTTAGATGTTTTAATATTAAATAAATTTTTCATTTCATAACTCACAAGTAGAATAATTTCTTAATTGATTAAATACTAAAATACATAATGTGTCAACATAAATTTTGATTTAAGTTTAATTTCATTTTCTAAAAATAGTATATCTAATAGTATATCTCATTTTAATATTAATACAGGATTTTTTTAATTAAAAATTATTTTTTCTAAATTTTTCGTATTCAATTATGGCACTTTCTAATTCTTTATAAGAAAGTATTTGGTTTAATTTTTCTCTAAGTCTTTTAACTTCAGGAAAACCTTTTAAATAGCCTGCAAAATATTTTCTAAATTCAATTATACCTTTTTGTTCACCAATGTAATCAACTAATCCTTTGCAATGTGTTAATAAAACTTGAATTCTTTGTTCTAAACAAGGTTGGATGTATGTTTTTCCTTCTAAAATGGCTATTATTTCTTCCACTAAAAACGGATTGTTAATCAAACCTCTCGCAAGCATAATGCCATCGCAATTAGTTTCGTCAAACATTTTTTTTGCATCACCTGCAGTAAAAATATCACCATTCCCAATGACAGGTATAGAACTTTTTTGTTTAAGAATCTTTATATGTTCCCAATTTGCTTTACCACCAAAAAGCATAGATTTGGTTCGTGGATGAAGGGTAATTAGATTAGCCCCAGCTTGTAAAGCAGAATCAAAAATTTCCATAAAATTTATAGATTGGTTATCCCAACCACTTCTTATCTTTAGAGTAACAGGTTTATCTGTATTTTGTTTTAATATAGAAATGATTTTATATATTTCTTCAGGTTTTCTTAAAAGAGATGCACCACTATCAGATTTAATTATTTTTTTTACGGAGCAACCACAATTTATATCAACCAAATCAAACTTAAAATCTTTAATTTTTAGAAAAGCAAGTAAAATTCTTTGGGCATTTGCTCCAAAAAGTTGTACGCCAAGAGGTTCATCGTAAGAATAAGAATCTAATAGTTTGACAGATTTATTAAAACTATAATTTAATCCTTCTGCTGAAATCATTTCTGCATAAGCAATTGCAGCACCTTGTGTTCTATAAAGAAGCCTTGTAGGGAGATTTGTGTAGCCAGCAAGAGGAGCAATAAAAATATTTGATTTTAATTGTAAACTGCCAATTTTTATAGGTTTTAAATACATAAAATTAAAAAAACAAATTATAAATAAAATTTAGAACAAAAGGGGCTAAAACCCCTTGTTCTATCAAATTAAATCTCATCTAAGGTAATATTAAATGCTTTTAAGCTATTTTGAAGCAATATTTCGCTCATTTCTTCAATATCCATATTTTTTATTTCTGCAAGAAATTTTGCAGTCTCAATAATATAAGCAGGTTGATTTCTTTTACCTCTATAAGTATGAGGTGTTAAAAAAGGACTGTCAGTTTCTATTAAAATATGCTCAATAGGAATAGCTCTTGCAACATCATGTAAGTTTTTTGCATTTCTATAAGTAAGATTTCCTGCAAATGAAATGTATAAACCAAGATTTATCATATCTTTTGCATATTGAATATTCTCACTAAAACAATGCAAAATTCCTCCAGCACTTGAAAGTTTTGATTTTAATATATTTTTAGTATCTTCTCCTGCTTCTCTATTGTGAATTACAACAGGTAAGTTACGGTTTGATGCTATTTCAAGTTGTTTAATAAAGAATTCAACTTGAGCATTTCTATCACCATATTTATGATAATAATCAAGCCCTATTTCTCCAACACCAACAACTTTTGGATAAGAGAGACCCTCTTCAAGTTTAGCTTCCCAATCTCTTCCTGGGTTAATTACTTCTGAAGGGCTTAAACCTATTGTATGAAAAACATTTGGTAAATGTTTAGTATTTTTATAGCAAGTGAAAAAATCCATTAAATTTGTAGCTATGTTAGCAAGTCCAACAATACCTTTTCTTTTTGCTTCGTCAACAACTCTAATTTGATTTATTGGGTCTTCGTATAATAGAGCTAAATGGCAGTGTGTATCGAATAATTTCATCACGAATATCCTTATTAATTTATGATTATTTTTTAAACAAAAAATAAGACTTATAAAACAGTATAATGAATTTAACATTATAAAATGCAAAAGTCAATAATATTCGATTTTATTTTAATTGGATGTCAGAAAATAAACCAATATCTTGCCATAAAATTATATCATTTTGATTTCTTTTAACGGCTCTTAAGCTTCCATCTTTTGATACGACAAATGCTAATGAATTCTCGTAACTGTAACAAAACCTAAAAGCTGCTCTGTGTCTTGTACCATAAGAATCTATCGATATATAACTTCCCAAATTACCATCGCAGTCATTAGCAATTTTAATTAAATCTGGAATATTAGTTTTTACAATTATTTCACAACCAAAACCAAGAAGTTTAAGGTTTTCTGTAATAATAACAGCTCCGTCAACTTCAGAAAGTGAAGATAAAAATTTAATTGCATCAGAAAGTTCTTGTTCAATTTTTTTTAATTTATCATTAAGAAACATATATTCGTGAAATAACTCCGAATAAGCTTCTTTTTCTTCAATTTCTTCTGTAAATACTAATTCAAAAAGTTTATAATTTAAAAAATTTTTATTTACTAAGATTTTCCACACTTTATCATAATGACAAGGATATTTAATTAAAACCCTTTCTTTTAATCTAATATCATCATTTGTGAAATCTTTTGGGACAACAATTATAGTTCCGCCTTGAAATTTTTCTTTTATATCAAAAACTAATCGTTCAAAAAAAATTTGGATATTTTTTTTAAAGTCATCAATCATGGAATTGTCTTTTTCAAAATCATTACTTTTGATTTTTGTAATAATTTCTTTACAAAGCATCTCTTTAGAATGTTTAAAAAAATCTGCTATTATTCCATAATTAAAAATGCCAGACACTGGCTTAAAATATTTTCCTTGTCTCAGATCAAGGACTGTAACACCAGCACAAGAAATAGTTAAATTCCCAGGCTCACTGGATAAAATGGTAAAAAAACTTGGAGGTAAAAAAGAACTGCCTCCATCACCTTTTATAAAATGTGTCCATGAAGAGCCAATGTCAATTAGTCCCCAAATTTTTAACTCATCGTTTTTTTCGGATTCAACGCCAATTAAAACGCTTGTTGGATCAGTAGCAGGAGCTAATCTAAAAATTTCTGTTAAACTAAAATCTCTACTTTTGGTGAATACAATTGTTTCATAATTAGATTTGATTTTTTCACTGTCCTTTGGGCAATAAATTAAACTAAATCTTACTCGCCTTGATTCCTCAGTCATAAAGCTTGAATGATAAGCTATTTCCAAAAGGTTTTTTAAAATTTTATCTTCTGGAAGTTCATCAATGAACTCTGATATTATTTTATTTTTTTGCCATAAATCTTTAATTATTTCTACAATATCAGAAGGATATTTAAACATTTTTTTCCCTATAAACACGAATTAAGACAGATTGACACAGATTACGCTTTTATTATATTCAATCTGTTATTTTTTTTACCTATAAGACGGATTTACATTGATTAAAACATATTACGCTTATTTGTTATCTAATCGGTGTTTTTTTCTATTTTATTTACTATTTATAACACAAATTTTTACTGATTATTGGTTATTTTGGGATTATAAAAAAAATTATATCTTCCATCTGGTTTTTCTTGCATTTTTATTCCATCTGAAAAAGATATTTTTTTATTGTCCTCATCACCAGAAATTAATATTAGGTCTACATCGGAGTTTTGTTTGGTAAAATTTAGAGCTTCTTCTTCTCCCATGACAAATAATGCAGTAGAAAGAGCATCACATTTTGTGGTATCTTTTGTAATAACAGTCACAGAGTGAACTCCTTTATTGGAAGGGTAGCCAGTTTTTGGATCAAAAATATGATGATACCTTTTACCATCCTCACTAATAAAAAATCGCTCATAATCACCAGATGTAACAATACTACAATCTTCTAACTCTATCTCACCAATTATTTGGCTATCATTATAAGGGTTTGCAATACCAATTTTCCATTTTCTTTCACCTGCAAACTTGCCTCCTATACGCAAGTCTCCACTTCCATTTATAAGAAAATCAACAATTTCACAAGATGTCAAATATTTTGAAATTTCAGTAACCATTCTACCTTGACCTATGCCTCCAAGGTCTAAAGAAATATTGTTTTTTAATACTACTTCTTTATCATTAATTAAAATGTTTTTATATCCAGTTTTTTTTAAACTTTCTTTAATAGAAGAATCTTTAGGCACAATATTATTCCCACTTTCAAAACCCCATAGATTTATAATCTCATATAAAGAAGGATCAAACGAACCATTAGTTTTTTCTGCATAAAAAATAGACTCTTTTATTAAGCTTAAGGTAAAATCATCATTTATAACTAATTTTCTATTTTTATTTAAATTATCTATAAAATTATTTTGTACTCTTGTACTTATTTTTGCATCGAGTTCTTTTGCTATTACAAAACATTGATCCATTATTTTTTGAGCATTTTTACTATCTTTTGAGAAAAAAATAATTGTTAAATCAGACCCCATTGCATAACCACTTTTTACATACTTTTTGTAAGTATCACTATAACAATTAGAAAAAATTAAAATTAACACAAAAAACAAAAATATATTTCTAAATTTCAACATTTAAACTTTACCGTTCCTTCTCTAACAATTTTATAAGATTTTCCATCAAAATCAACGATAGTTGATGCTACACTTGCCTTAAAATCAAAATCACATACAATTAAACTAACTTTATTCTTAAAATCAGAAATAATTTGATTTATATCGTTTAAAGGAGGCATTCCACTAAAATTTACACTTGTAGAAATTAGAGGCTCTCCAACTTTATCTATTATTTTTGTCAAAACATCCCAATCTGGTAATCTAACGCCTATTTTTTTGTTATTATTGTTTTTTAATAGAAAAGTTACAGGTCCAGCCCAATTTTTTTGTAGAATATCGATATAATCTTTGGTATCAATATCAAAATAAGCTAAATCATCTATTTTTGATATAAGATTTAAGAATGGTTTTTCGTCACGCATTTTTATTTCTCGTAAAATAGATTCATTTTTTTGTGAACATAAAAAACCATAAATTGTATCAGATGGCATTATGATTATTTTATCTTCCTTAATATAGTCACTAATTTTTTGGATAATTTCTTCTTCATAAAAAGATTTTTTTATTTCAATAAGTTCAGTCATTTTTTGTACCACCAAGTATTACTAATACCAAAAAAAATCCAAAAAATATATAAAAAATTACACTAACAATTATTCTTATTGCAGAAACTTGTTGATTAATGTTGTTTTTATTCTGATACTCAGCCAATAGTTTGTTAATTTTTTCATCTGTTTTAAAATTATTTTCATTTAGTACTAAACTATCTGAAGAAGCATCGATTATTTTTACAATTTGAGTATTTTCTTCATCTTCTGTAAATCCAAGTTTAGCTGCTAATTCTTTATAAGCTTTTGGGTTATTTTTTAGGTATTTTATATAATTTGCTTGTTCTTCTTTTTGTTTAAGAAGTAAAGATTTATAAAATAAAAGTTTTTCCTTTTCTTTTTGAATTGTTATATTTTCAATAATACCATTATCACCAAGTATTATCTGATAAGCAATAAAACTCGAAATTGCAATAAAAATTATTAATAAAATTTTTTTCATATTATACCATAAAATAACAGAGATTTAGACAGATTATTACTAATTAACACTGATTACACCATTTTTATATCAAACCAACGTAATTTGTGTCAATCTGAGATAATCCATGCTAATCAGTGTTATAGCATTTATACACTATTACAGAATTACCAACACCTTTTAACAAGGCTTGCTGTTTCTCATAATTATAATCGTTTTCTTCTATAATATCTTTAATTTTATTTGAATTATAAATACTTTCTGTAAGCCAGATTTCATTTGCAGCGGCAAGCCCTTGTACTCTTGCTGCAATATTTACAGATTGTCCAAAATAATCAAGTCTTTCGTCTGCATTCACAACTAAAGCAGAGCCTTCATTTAAACCTATTTTTAAACCAACTTCTTGTTGACCTTCTTTTAACCATTCTTCATTGATATTTTTGATGTTATTCATCATATCGATTGCCGATAAAAGTCCGTCCTTTGGGTTAGAAAAAGTTGCCATAATAGCATCTCCCATAGTTTTTACAATTGCCCCAGAGTGTTTTCTAACAGAATCAGAAAGAATTTTAAAATGGTGTTGAACAAGATTGTAAGCTCTAATATCACCAGCTTTTTCGTACATCTCAGTAGAACCTTTTAGATCAGTAAACATTATTGTAAGACTGCGAACATTTAGTTTTAAATCTTTAGATAAACTCTGAATTCTAAATAATTCTCTAAAACTTTGGTTATTTAGTAACATTTTGCCAGTTAAGAAGTTAATTTTCTCATTTGGGTTATTTTTTATAATCTCATAAATACCTTCTTCTATTTTAAAAGCTAAAATAGACATTATTGATTTTCCTCTATTATGAATATAAACTTTTGTTTTTCCAGATTGAATATTTATCTTATTTGGAGAAAATCCATTATTCAATAAATCAATTTCAACAATTTGAGGTAATTCTGCTTGTTTATTATCTGTATAAATATAAAAATTAGAATGAGCTTCAATACTTATAAATCTATACATAGAATTTGGCTGAGTTTCAGTAATTATTATAGCATCTTCATCTGGTTGTACAATAAAAAAGCCAATCATTGATTTTTCACGATAATCTCTTAATTCTTTAGCTTGGATATAATTTTTTGAAAAATAATAATTAATAAAATTATTCAAATCAACATAAGGATTTATTTGTAAATCTTTTATCGAAGAATTAATAGTAAAGGCTACTTCTACTTGATCATCAATTTCCATACTCACATCTATATCGCAAGTAGAGCAATGAAAAGTTTCTCCTTTTATATTATTGAGATTGGTTACAGAATGTTCAATCCCTCCACAAGCAGGACAAATAAGATTCCAGCTAAAATCAAAAAGACCTATTTTAACACTATGAACAAATATATCAATGATAAAATTAGTATCAAAATTATAAATTTGTGCAAATTTAAGTGGATTTATCCTAAATAAGTCCCATTTATCCAATGATTTTATTATTTCGCTAAATTTATTTACTGTTTGTTTATCCAAAATATCAAATTTTAACAAAGTATTTAATTTTTGGTCAAAAACTGTTTCATTCATATTATTCCTCCAACAAATTATAACACGGATTTCCACAGATTATCACAGATTAAAACTGATGACACTGATTTTACTATTAGTAAAAATAAATAATCTTTATAGAAGAAAAGATTAATTTAATTCAAACCAATATAATCCGTGTTATTCTATAAAAATTTGTTTAAATCCGTGCTATAATTTAACGAAATAAATTAAAAAGTCAATAAGAATTAAAAAAAATGAAAATATTGCTGATAAATGAGGATACTAAAAAGATTCTTTATTTAATTAATTTTATGTAATCCGTGTCAATCTGTGATAGTCTGGCAAATCTGTGTTATAGTAAACAAACTGTAAATAAATAAAAAAATATAGTTTCATTTTATAAAATATATTATATTATAACACAAATTAGCACAGATTATTCTTATCCATATTAATCTGTGTTAACTAGCTATAATCGGTGTTAATCCGTGTTATAATCACTGTTAATCAGTGTAAATCTGTGTTATGGAGAGATGTTAATGGGAAATGAAGTTAAAAAAGAGACAAATTTAGCCTATGGAGGGCAGGCATTAATCGAAGGTATCATGATGAGAGGAAAAGAAGGTTATGCTTTTACAATAAAAAAACAGGATGGAACATTCCACAAAGAAAAACATGACTATGTGGCTTTGGGTAAGAGAATAAAATTTTTTGGATTACCTTTTATTAGAGGTATTTCTGGTTTTTTTGAGAATATGTTTATTGGTATAAAAGTGTTAAATAAATCAGCAGAAATTGCGTTTCCAGAGGAAAATAACCAAAAAACATCAAATTTTACGATGTTTGTTACTTTTGGGCTTGCTATGGTAATAGCAATGGGTATTTTTGTTGCTCTACCATATTTTTTGACTCAAGTTTTCGGTATTGTTCATAACAAAGAGCCTTTTATGTACAATTTAATCGCTGGTGTTATAAGAATGTTATTTTTCTTTATGTACTTAATACTTATTTCTTTTATGAAAGATACTAAAAGACTTTTTGGTTATCATGGTGCAGAACATAAGACTATTCATACTTACGAAAGCGATAAAGACTTAACTGTAGAAAATGTTAAAACTTATTCGAGGTTACACCCAAGATGTGGTACTTCTTTTTTATTTATAGTTTTTTTAATTACTATTGTAGTTTTTCCTTTTATAAACGAATTTTTTATTAGACAAACTTGGTATCAGCTATTATCTAATTATGGAAAAATAGGAGATGCCCTACAAAAATTAGTTATTATTGCATCACACATTTTGATAGGAATGCCAATTGTTTCATCAATTAGTTATGAAATACTAAAACTTTCTGGTAAGTTTTATAAGAATTTTTTGGTTAAAATTTTTATAGCACCAGGTCTTTTCTTTCAACTTTTTACAACAAGAGAACCAGAAGAAGATATGATAAAAGTAGGTATTATAAGCCTCAATATGGTTTTAGGTAAAGAAGATGCAGATGTACCAAGAGCTGTTTCAGATACCGATATTCTTCCAAAAAAAGCAAGTGTCGTTTTATCAACATTGCTTTTTTTACCATTTTTGTTTTTAAATTTTTTGTTTGATTTTAATGAAGAATAGATTTTAATCGTAGCATTTCTCACAGAGGCACAAAGGAAAGAGTTTTTTCCTATTCTTTACCACGCTGTGAGATTATGTTATATAAATTTTAACTAAAATGTTATTGTTTTTTTATATTTTCTTATTTTTTGTGTCAATCAAGTCCTATAAAAATTATATACTATAATTTTACCGCAGAGGGACGGAGAAAAAGAGTTTTTAAGAGTTTTTTCAAATTTTTATCTCACTGTTTTTTGCGTATTCTGTGGTAAATCTTAAATTTTATTGAATAAAACAGTGAATATTTAATTTTCTAATCAATAATCCTACGTTTAGCAATATATCTTTCTATTTTTCCTAAGATAGAAGGGGATAATATCAAAATTAGATATAAACATCAAATATTTAAGAAATCTATTCCTTCACCTTATAAAATTTATTTTTTGATATGCCAGTTTTTTGGACAGCATCCATTACATTATTATCAAAGGATTTAAGGATTTTTCTTATAATTATGTCTTCAACTGTGTCCATATCTAAAACATTTCGTATAACATTATCTTTTACTACTTCAAATGCTTCATCTAATGTAATGCCTCTTTTTTCTATATTGGGAAATAAAAAGTTAAAATTATCAGGTAATATTGATTTTTGTTCAAGTGTAGCGATTATAACTCTTTTTATAGCATTTTCAAGTTCTCTCACATTACCAGGCCAAGAATATTGTTTTAATCTAAAAATAGATTCTTTACCTATTTTAATTTCTCTTAAATTTAACTCTTCACAGAATTTTTTAATGAAAAAATTTGTTAAGTCTTCAATGTCATCAATTCTTTCTCTTAACGGAGGTAATTGGATTTGGAAGTCGTTTATTCTATAAAAGAGGTCTTCTCTAAATTGAGCGTTTTGAATTGCTAATTTTAAATCTTTGTTTGTAGCAGCGATTAATCTAAAATCTACTTTTACTGGGTTATTACTGCCAAGTCTTTCAACTTCTTTTTCTTGTAAAACCCTAAGTAATTTTGCTTGTAAATTTATGTTCATATCGCCAATTTCATCTAAAAATAAAGTACCTTTATGAGAAAGTTCTATTTTACCAGGTTTGTCATTTACTGCATTACTAAAAGCACCTTTTTTATAACCAAATAATTCGCTTTCAAATAAAGTATCTGGTATCGCAGTTGCATTTATTTTTATAAATGGGAAGTCTTTTCTAGGACTCAAATTATGAATTGCTTTTGCAATTAATTCTTTACCTGTGCCAGTCTCACCAGTGAGTAAAACTGTGACTTGATGTTTTGCAACAGACATTACTTTTTGATAAACCTCTTTCAAACCCTTATCAACTCCGATAATATTTGAACTCGAAATGCCAAATTCTTGCTTAAGAGTTTCGTAATTACTCAATTTTGCATCTTTTTCGCTTTTTTCATCACAAAAATTTATCGCTTCATCCAAAACCTCTTTTAAAGCACGAAACATAATAGGTTTTTCAATTATTTTATTTATTAAACCATTGTTAAGAATTTCTTCTACTAATTCTTTATCTGCAAAAGCTGTGTACATTATTGCATAAGAATAAAAATTACTTTTTTTTGCCAAAGTTAAAAAATCAACTCCATTCATTTTTGGCATTTTATAGTCTGATACAACTATATCAAAATAAGTATTTTTCATTTCTTGCAAAGCAAGGTTTGCATCTGTAAAAATAGTTATATCGTATTCCGAAAAATACTCTTTCATATTCAATAACAATGATTCTTCATCATCTACAATAACTATTTTAAAATCCTTCATTTTCAGTCCTTTTCTGTTACTTGTATTGTTTTTAACCCAAAATCGTAAATCTAACTTATTAAAGAAACAAGGTGTAGCTACCCCTTGTTTACACAGTTTTATATTTCTATTATAAAACTTGTTCCTTCACCTTTTTGTGACTTTACAGAAATTGACCAACCCATTTTTAAAACAAGGTCTTTAACGATATAAAGTCCAAGCCCAACGCCTTTGCCAACTTCTTTTGTTGTATAAAAGACATTAAAAATATTATTTATTTCATTTTCAGCAATTCCACTTCCAGTATCAGAAACAATAATATATTTTTTATTATTTTCTTGTTTAGCAACAACTTTTATTTGTCCATCATTTTCTATTGCTTCTATGGCATTTGAAATTAAATTCATTAATATTTGAGTAACAAAACTATTGCTTCCTTCAACATAAAAATCTTCTGCTATTTCAGTAGTAATTGTAATTTTTTCTTTTATTTTACTTTTAAAAATTTCAGTTAAAGAATCAACAATTTTTTGTAAATCAATAGCTTCTTTTTGTACTTTTTTATTATAATATAAAATTTTTATATTTTTAATTATATTTTCTATTCTTTTTATATTATTATACACATCATTAAAATATTTAGCAAGTTTAGATTTATCTTTTATGTCACTTTGTTGAATATTTTTTTCTATGAGCTCAATAGGTCCATAAATTCCTGCTAATGGATTAAAAATTTCGTGTGATATTCCACCCAAAAGCATCCCAAGAGTTGCATATTTATCTTTTTCGTAGAGTATTTTTTTTAAGGAATGATATTTAATTATAGAACTAACTTTTGCAAGTAATTCTTTTATAGAAAAAGGTTTTAAGATATAATCGACGGCTCCATTTGAAAAACCCTTTATTTTCTCATCAATAGAGTCTAAAGCACTCAAAAATATAAACGGAATATCTTTAAATCTATCAGATTTAGAAATTTCTTCCAAAAATTCAATCCCTGTCATTTCATCCATTGTCACATCAGAAATTATTAAATCTGGTTTATCAATAGTTTTCAATTTTTCGAGTGCTTCCTTACCATTTTTTGCTATAAAAACATTGTATTCTTTTTCAAAATTAGTTTTTAAATATACTAATAAATCTATATTGTCTTCTACTATTAAAATATTAGATCGTTCTTTTTTGATTTCTGCTTCTTGTAGGTCAATATTTTTATTAGAACTATCAATTATATTAGAATATTCTAAATTTTTAGAAACAATATCTTTATTCTTTGTAAAATATTGAGGAATATCAATTTTAAAAGTTGTCCCTTTTTGTGGAATACTTTCAACTTTTATTTGCCCTTTAACTGACTGTATGATTTTACTTACGATATGTAATCCAAGTCCGACCCCTTGAGTGCTTCTTTTTTTATGAGAAATTTGGTGAAATGGTTTAAAAAGAAATTTTATTTGTTTTTCTGAAATTCCAATTCCATTATCAGAAATAATAAGTTCTGCATTATTATTGACTGAAATTAGCCTAATTTCAACTTTTCCATCGTTATTTGTGTATTTTATCGCATTATCGACTATATTATTGACAATTCTATCCAAAGCCAAAGAATCTATTTTTATAAAAATGTTATTTTCAATATTGTCTGTTATTTGAATATTTTTTTTATTTGCAGTTTCTCTATATAAAGCAGTCTTTTTTGTTAAAAAATCAGATAAATCAATGATTTCGTTATTATTATAGAAAATTTGACCTCTTTCAAGTTTACCTGCGTCTAAAAAGTTAATCATATCGTTTTTTAGTTTATCAATATTTTGTTTGATAATTTTTAAATCATCGCTTTCTGGTACTGTTTTTGTGTATTTTTCGAGATAGTTAGAAATTAAAGTTAGTGGTGTTTTAGTTTCGTGAGCAAGATTAGAAAAATAAATATTTTCTTCTTGAATTGTTGTAGCGGTAGTCTCAATTGGTTTTGCAAATTTATTTGTTAAAATTAAAATACCAATAAACGATAAAATTAAAATTAAAAGTGCTACAAGTAAAATAATGCGAACAAGTTTATATCCTGAGAATTTTATTTTTTGTATTGGCAAAAAAAACACAAATTTTATTTTTGAAATAAAATCATAATTGGCTAATGTTAAATATTTTTTATTACCATAAGAGGTTGTATCAAAATAATTGTAATCTTTGAGTTCTTTTAATTTTAATTGTTGATTTAATTTATAAATTAATCTTGAAATTTCAGGAGTATTTACTATATTTTTTTTATCAAAAATAGAATTTATTGGATTGTCATTGTTATCAAGGACTATTAGATAACCATTTTGTAAATCTTCGATAAATTTTATCAATTTACTAATAAAATCTTCATTTAATACAACAATTAATAGTTTATCAAAATTATTCTTTTCTTTAGAAGAATAAGGATAAATAAAAACTGCTTTTTTCTGATCTGTAAAATTAATTAAGACATTGCTAGAAAGAGTACCAAAAACCATTTTTTTTTCAGATAATAACTTTAAATACAATGAGTCTTTTAAGAGTTCTTTTGAGTTAATTATGAGATTAGAATTAGAAAAATAGTCTATTTTTGGTGCATTATCAAAGAATGAGAATTTATCAAGTTGAATTAATGCAAAATCACCATCAATATTGGATAAAACAAACTTTTTAAAACTTTTATTCTCTAATTCATTATTTGGTTCTTCTAAAGAATTATTTAATACAAATTCTTCTACTTCGTTTTTTGGATTGAAATTTATCAATTTTAGAAAGGATTGGTTTTCTGTAATTTGTTTAAAATTATTCTCGTATTGGCTATATTGATAGTCAAAGTTATTAGTAAGTTGCTTTAATAAGGAAGAATAATATATTTTATTTTGATTTTCTAAAAAACCAAAAATATTTATCAAACTAAAATAAACAACTATTATCAATGGGACAATAGCAAATGAAAGAGTAATTAAAAAGAAATTAAATGTAATTTTTAGATTAAATTTAGCTTTTGACATTTATTACCTTAAAAACAATATCTTTTTCAAAGATTAGATTTTACAATTAAATTATATTATTTGCAAACGAAATTCTAGTTTAATTAGAAAATAATTTATTTTTTATAACACAGATTTACACAGATTAAGAGAGATCGGCTCGATTAAACTGGTTGGCATAAGAAAACTGTAATGTGTTATAAAATTACAATATTAATTTGACTAAAATTAAATTTTTTGTTATTTTATTGTCAATTATGATTAAATTTATACATTTTATTATTATTATTTTATTATTCACATCTTGTATAACTGTTCCGAGAAATCAAAATGGTAATGGTGCTATTCTAATTAAAACTAAGTTTATTAATGAAGCGGGAAATGACTATAAGCCTTTTGGTTACATTGTTTTGACTACAACAAAAGAAGATAAAACTTATGAAATATATATTTCACCTACTGATGGCTATTGTCATTCTGTTAATTTACCAGCTGGTTTTTATTCTAACTGGGAATATTATTTTAAATATGAAAGTATGAGAGAAAATCCAAAGCCTGTAAAAATTAAATCTGATATTATAATTACTCCTCATAGTTTGACTATATTTCCTATTAGTTTTACGCAATCTCTTTATTTTAATGATAGACTAAGAGGGCATAATTATATATGGATGAATGATCAATATAATTATCTTAATGAAGACGATTTACCTGAGATAATTAGAGATTTTAAAAAAGACAAAGATTTTTATACATGGAAAAAACTCATTTTTGGCACTAAGACTATACTTAATGATATTAATAATATGGAAGAATAAAAATAGATATATAATATTGTTTTTTTTAAAAAATGATGTAAATTCAATATTTTACTTTTAGACTAATACAAAAGATTAACATGAAATTATTATCGCTTCCTTATTTGTAGAAACAATGGGTAGATACCCTTTTTTTCTAAGAGAAATTTTGGTTTCTTTCATAAAATTATGTGGCTAAATACTAAGTTGAAATTAGGTCTAAATAATATTTTGTAGTATTATATACTGAAATGTTTTAGATTTGTCAAAAAATGTAAAGTTTAATTACTTTAATATCAAATAATTAGGTGATATTAATCTGTGGCTTGCACTCACTTGGCGGGTGAATTTGTGACAATCTGGTTAATCTGTGTTATACTTTTCATAATGTAATTAATTTAAAATTTACTATAAGCGAGGAATATTTTATAATGATGAAGAAATTTTTTATTTTTGTGTTTATTTTAATGGGTGTGGCTATTTTTTGTGAGGAAATAAATCAAGACCTTTATGACAATGTATCTTCTTCAGTTGTATTAATCGAAAATTCGATTTATATTAAATCTGATAAAATTCAAAGAAAAGAACTTTTCAAAAAAATAGAAGAGTATAGAAAAGTTAAAATTCTTGATTGTTGGTTACCAGTTTCTACTGGCAGTGGCTTTTTTATTACTAATGATGGTTATATTGTAACAAATGCTCATGTTATACCTCAAGATAAAAATACAATTTCTGAGATAAAAAATGGTGCTTTTAATTATTACAAAGAAAAGGTTTTTCATAATATTCCATATAGTGTTATAAAAGAATATGAATTAGACTCTGTGCTTTATCTATTTTATGATGCTATTGAAGTGGCAAAGATAGAAACAAGAGTAACTGTTAATAATAAAGATAATATTCCTATAAACCTTGTTACATTTAATAAAGATAAAGATTTAGCTTTACTAAAAATTGATGATCCTTCATTACAATTTGACCCAGTAAAACTAGGGGATTCGGATTCTTTAAAAGTAGGGGATAAAGTAGCGGCAATTGGTTATCCAATGCAGTTTAACATAAATGAAATGTTTAAAGAAATAAAGGCAACTTTTACTATTGGTAATGTTTCTTCCTTAAGAAGTGAAAATTGGGGTATTCAACATACTGCTTCTATAAACCCTGGTAATTCGGGTGGACCTCTTTTTGATGAGAATGGTGTTGTTGTTGGTATAAATGTTGGTTATTTAAAAGAAGCAAATAGTATATTTTTTTCTATACCAGTAAATAAATTAAAAGAATTTCTTATAAAAAATAATTTTTCTTCTTTGATCGAGAAAAATGAAAGTTATAAATATAAAACTATTACTGTTAATGGTGTAACTAAAAAAGAAATTGGTTCTACTGTTTTTATAAATGCATCAAAGGGCAAAAAAATCTTTATAAACAAAAAATTTAAAGGAGAATCTCCATTACTGATAAACGACTTAACTGATGGGGAGCAAACAATTAGAGTGGAAGATGATGCTCAATATGATGAGATTGAATTGATTGTAAACAAAAATATAGTTGATACTTTTAATTATACACCAAAATTCAAAAAAATAAAAAGTAAAGTAGTTATAAACTCAGACCCAATTGATGCAAATGTTTATATAAATGATTCTTTATATGGAAAAACTCCTTTAACTTTAGATTCTTTAGATATGGGAGAATATAATATAAAAATAGAAAAAGATTCTTATTTTTCGTATCAAAGTAAGATTAATATTAATAAAAAAGAGATGGATGACTTAAATTTCATATTAATAAAAGGTTTTGCAGTAAATTTTAATCCCAAATTACCAAAATTAACTGTAATTACAGCTAAAGGTGATGATACCACAGTGGATTATTATGTAAGCAAAAAATTTTTATTAAAAAATGGTTTATGGAAACTTACAATAAAAAATGATAATTTTATAAAAGAAACAATTGATGTTAATATAGAGAATTCTGATGTAACTGTTGATTTTAATCCAAAATTTTTAAAATCTAAAATAATATTAAATAATTTAAGTGTTGGTAGTAAAATTTACATTGATAACGAAGAATTTATCGATCTAAAAAATAATATTATTGAAATAGAAATCGGTAATCATAAAATAGAGATAAAAAAAGATGATTATTTTTCAATCGTAAAAAATGTTAAACTTGAAAAAGATAAAGTAGAAATTATTGATTTAGTTTACAAAAAAAGTTATGAAAAATTTTTAAATAGTTACAAACCAGCAGGTCTATTTTTTAGTGTTTCTGGTGGAATTATTTTAAGTGTTGGGCTTCCTTTATTTTTGTATTCTATCATAAATTATTATTACTCTGGGATAGATAATCTTTCTATGAGTAGTGATTATTCTACTTATTCTACAAAAAAAGATTTACATACTGGTTTATTTATAGCTGGTACTACTGTTGGTGGTATTGGGCTTTGTTTTATTAGTATATCAATCCCGCTTTATATAGCTAAGAAAAAAGACAGTCAAAAACAACAACAAAATGATAAAGGTAGTGCTGCTAAGGTAAAAATATCATTTGATATAAATTATAACAATAATTTAGACTTTGGTTTTACGGTTAAATTATAAATTTGAGAGGTAACAATGAAAAAATTAGTTTTTTTGCCATTTTTGTTTTTAATTATTTTATCAGGTTGTAGTTTTTTTAATAAAATAACCCCTGCTGAGTTTTATCAACAAAAATTGGAAATTTCTTTAAAAAAAGATTTTATTGATTTGGGAGTTATTTCTACTACCAATGTTTGTAATACAACAATTGATATACAAAAAAATGATTCTGGTAAACAAGTAGATTTTACTATCAATACAAACTCAAATTGGATAGTTATAGCAGAAAAAAATAAATCTTTTACTGCAAATAATACTTTTGTTGGTTTAAGTATTAATCCAACAGTTTTGATTCCTGGAGAATATATTGGTACAGTTGATTTAGATTTTAAGTATAATGGTATAAGTTTTGTAAAAAAACAGGTTAAAATTAAAATTATTATAACAGATAAACCTTTTATAAATCCTGACAAAAACAGTATAAATTGGGCATATATAAAAAAAGATGAGATAACTATGGATAAAATAATTCTATCAAATCCAAGTCAATATTCTTACAATTGGGAAGTGCAAGCTGATGTAAATTGGCTTAGTTTTGCTAGTCAGAGTGGGACAGTTAATCCAAATCAAACTAATGAATTAGTAATTAATATAAATACTAATGGTCTTAATTACGGTACTTATACTGGTAAAATAACGATTACTTCTAATACAGAAAACATTTATGAAAAAACAAAAATTATTGATGTATCAATAACAGTATCTCCACCAGTTTTATATACAAATACAGATGTAATTGATTTTGGACTAATTGGTATTGCAGAAACAAAAACATTAACTTTTACATTGTCAAATCCTGGCAGTGGGACTATTGACTGGACTGCAAATGATGACACTAAATTTATAACACTAAGTAAAACAAATGGTACTCTTGATAAAAATGTTGAGTTAATAACAGTTACTTTAAATACGACTAATTTTAGTTCTATTGATTTGACAACTGGGACAATAACGATTATAACTACAAGTACTGATGTGGTAGAGAAAGTAAAAAAAATTGGGGTTAAGTTTAGTTGTGATACAAATAATCTTATAAAAAATCAATGGAAAAGTGATTATATAACTAGTTCAGAATCTGTTAAATGGTATTCTATCAATGCTATTAAAGGTAATGAATATAAGATAGAATGGTCTTCAAATCTAAGTTTGAATTTATCTATTTATAGAGAAAATAAAACAACTTCTTATGCTACTGATATTTACGCTAATTATTCTGCATATAAGACAATAATAGCATTAGAAACAGAAAAAATTTATATAAAAATACAGGCTTATTCAAGTGGAAATACTGGAAGTTTTACAATAAAATATTCTTATTCAGAAAGTAGAACTCCAATCCAATTAACAACAAATGATACATATATAGAAGGTGATGCAACTGATGATGATATTAGATGGTATTATATTAATGGAGTGAAGGGGCAAAAATATGATATTTTATGGAAAGATTATAATAATAATAGTTCAGCCTATACAGGCTATGTAAATATTAGTGCATATAGAGAAGATAAAACTACATCTTATTTTACTAATGATAATTATTCGCCTGGACAAACAATAACAGCTGCTGAAACAGAAAAAGTTTATATAAAAGTTACTGCTCCAAGTAGAAAAGGGACTTTTGCAATTAAATTTTGTGATGAAACTCCTTCAGAACTAACTAATTATTTATCCAAAGATGGCTATATATCTTCTGGAATGACTTCGAGATGGTATTATATTAATGCAATTAAGGGAGATGAATATAAAATAGATTGTTATCCAAGTATGAGTATATATTTATCAATATATAGAGAAAATAAAAGTGTAAGTTATTTTTCTGATATTTATATTTCTTCTTCTTCGACCCACACAGTAACAGCATTAGAAACAGAAAAAATTTATATAAAAATACAGGCTTATTCAAGTGGAAATACAGGAAGTTTTACAATAAAATATTCTTCTCATAAAAATAGAACTCCAATACAATTAACAACAAATGATACAGATGTAACAGGAGATGCAACGGATGATGATATTAGATGGTATTATATTAATGGAGTAAAGGGAGAAGATTATTCTATTTTATGGAAAGAATATGGTACAAGTGGATATACTGGTGATATATATGCTGCTGCTTACAGAGAGGATAAAACAACTACTTATTTTACTAATGCAACTAATATTTATTCAACAGTACCAATAACAGCAGTTGAAACAGAAAAAATTTATCTAAAAATTGTTGCTCCATCAACTAAGGGTACTTTCGCAATCAAATATCTTATTAACCAAACGGCTCAATTAACTAATAATATTAGTAGAAATGGTACTATAACAAATCAGCTGCCATATGTGTGGTATTATATTAATGCAGTGAATGGAAATAAATATAACATAAGTTGGACAGAAAGTTTAGATATAAAAGTATCAGCTTACAGAGAAAATAAAACAACTTCTTATTTTACTAATAATGATTATTCTTATGGGCAGATAACAGCATTAGCAACAGAGCGAATTTATATAAAAGTTGAACCTTATTCGAGTGGAAATACTGGAAATTTTACAATGAAATATTCTTCGCCTCAAGATAGGGCACCGATAGGATTAACAACAAATGATACATATATAGAAGGTGATGCAACTGATGATGATATTAGATGGTATTATATTAATGGAGTAAAAGGACAAAAATACGATATTTTATGGAAAGGTTATAATAATAGTTCAGCTTATACAGGCTATGTAAATATTAGTGCATATAGAGAAGATAAAACTGCATTTTATTTTACTAATGATGATTATTCGCCTGGACAAACGATAACAGCTGCTGAAACAGAAAAGATTTATTTAAAAGTTACTGCTCCAAGTAGAAAAGGGACTTTTGCAATTAAATTTTGTGATGAAACTCCATCACAACTAACTAATTATGTATCTAAAGATGGCTATCTATCTTCTGGAATAACAACGAGATGGTATTATATTAATGCAGTTAAGGGCACTGAATATAAGATAGAATATCCAGGTGGCATGAGCGTGTATTTATCAGCATATAGAGAAAACAAATCTACCAGTTATTTTATTGATAATTATGCTTATTCTTCTTTTTCCAAAACGATAACAGCATTAGAAACCGAAAAGATTTATATAAAAATTAATGGAAATAGTGGAACTTTTACAATAAAATATTCCCCAATTCAAAATAAAACTCCAATAGAGCTAACTGGCAACGATATTTATCTATCAGGTGATGTCACAGATGACGATATAAGATGGTATTATTTTAATGCTGTTGCTAACCAAAAATATGATATAGTTTGGAAAGAATATGGGATAACTGGCTATACTGGTAATATTCAAGTAACTGCTTATAGAGAAGATAAATTGACAAGTTATTTTTCCAATATAGATTCTTATTCTAATGCACAAACAATAACAGCATTAGCCTCCGAAAAGGTTTATTTAAAAGTTAATGCAAGTACAAAAGGGACTTTTGCGATTAAATATTATTATAATGTTCCACAAGAATTAACTAATTTAACTTATAAAGAAGGAAATATATCGAGTGGAATACCTACAAGATGGTATTATATTAATGCAACTAAAGGAAGTGAGTATAAGATAGAATGTTCTAATATGGCTATATATTTATCAGCATATAGAGAAGATAAATCAACAAGTTATTTTGTTAATAGTTATACATATTCTTCTGTGACCAAAACAATAACAGCATTAGAAACCGAAAAGATTTATATAAAAGTTGATTCTTATTCTGGAGGTACAGGAAGTTTTAATATTAAATATACTGCTATCAAACATAGTACCCCAGTTGAAATCATAAATGACACATATACGGTTGGTGATGTCTCTGGTGACGAGGTTGATTGGTATTCGTTTAATGCAACAACTGGCGAGGATTATTATATTTATTGGAATGAGTCTGGCACTGGGACAGATAGTTATACTGGTGATGTTATAGTAAATGCTTACAAGGAAGATAAAACGACTTCTTATTTTACAGACCGAGATACTGGCTTTCGTTTGCCAAAACTTATTAATGCAACAGAGACTGGGACTATCTATTTAAAAGTAACACCAACAACTAAAGGTACTTATGCAATAAAATTTTATAATAATGCTAAGGTCTTACTTACAAACGATACTTATAAAGAAGAAAGTATTTCTAATATAATAACTACTAAATGGTTTTACTTTAATGCAACAAAAGGTAGTATATATCAAATTTATTGGGATGATTATTATGATGGTAGCTATAAATATATCTCAGATATAAAAGTTAGTGCATATAGAGAAGATAAGACAACGACTTATTTTTCTAATATAGATAAAGGCTATACAACCCCACAAACAATAACAGCGTTGGAGACAGAAAAGATTTATATAAAAGTTGATTCTAATAGTAATAGGACTGGCAATTTTGCAGTAAAATATGTAAATGTACCATAAGATTTAAAAAGCGACATCCTCCTATGTCGCTTTTGTTATTAACTATACTAAAAAGTTAAATACAGTCATTGTATATAGTTACGCAATTTAATCCGTGTCAATCTGTGACAATCTACCTGTACTCGCTGGCGAGTGAAAAATCTGTGTTATAAATTTGAGAGGTAACAATGAAAAGATTATTTTTTTTGTCATTTTTGTTTTTAATTATTTTATCAGGTTGTAGTTTTTTTAATAAAATAACCCCC
>Ga0209727_1001108_pt1 | contig 23886 bp, 26 predicted proteins | sample RifGroC1_FD_183995 | JGI IMG/M metagenome (GOLD analysis project Ga0209727, IMG submission 183995) | Groundwater microbial communities from Rifle, Colorado, USA - Groundwater C1 (SPAdes) (version 2) | ecosystem: Environmental > Aquatic > Deep subsurface > Groundwater | place: Rifle, Colorado...
GATCGGATTCTCATGCTACCAGCATATCATCGCCTTCGGCGATGACATGCTCTTCCAATTCCGCCCCGCACAAGGTTTGCGACCCTCCACCCTACAAACCCTTGTACGGGGTTACCTTGGCACAAAATGACGTCCTCCCCGCACAGCCCCGCCTATGGCGGGGACGATGTACGGGGTTTCCTTTTGGCCTGCCTCGACCAGCGATGCAGGCCTTTTTTTCATGAGAATCCTAGTTTTACTTGAGCTGGCTTGTCTTTTCTCCCCTGGTGGTCAATATACTCACGGATCTGCACTTCGTTAAGCCCAACGGTTGAAGAGAAGTATCCCGCACTCCACACACTCTGCCTTTTCAAATATATTTTGTTGATAAACGAAAACTTCTTTTTTAGTTTAATACTTGTTACCCATTTGATCCGTTGAACCACACTTGCTTCGAGAACACTGGGTGGTATCTCGATCTGCAGGTGGATATGATCAAGGTCAGTGTTCAACGTCTCAATGTGGAGTTCGGGTTGTGTCTTAATCCAGTCGAAGATCATCCTCACCAGCACTACTTTTACCGCAGGCGTGATGAACTTCCGACGGTACTTAGTACCCCAAACTATGTGGAACTGATGTTGATATACCGTGTGAGCCAAAGATCGGATTCTCATGCTACCAGCATATCATCGCCTTCGGCGATGACATGCTCTTCCAATTCCGCCCCGCACAAGGTTTGCGACCCTCCACCCTACAAACCCTTGTACGGGGTTACCTTGGCACAAAAATACCGCCCCAAAAGGACGGTAATTGACTTAAACAAACAAATCAGGCTGATTGATGAAGATCTGACCGATTGAGCCACCTAGCATCAAGATAGCTTTTGACGACGCAGTCAGATTCATATTTTCCACAATCTTCGCGTAATCATCTTCATCGAGAGTGTTTTCGAGATACTTTCCAATCCCGGCAAAGATGCCCAAAAATCCGCCTTTAATTCCCTGACCAAGTACATTATCAGGAGACACAGCCATTCCTCTATCCAGCAAGGCTTGTCCAGCCACAAACCGTGTCTTGGCCAGCGACTTGTTCGTCGCCTTTTCTTCGAAGCTACCCTCGATTGCCTTCAGCACCGTCTGGATTCTCAAAGATCTCATTTCGCGATCAGCGGCGAAATCTCTCTTTACCTTTGATACGGCCTTTTCTACCAAGGCATTTTCCAAAACATGCAAAATTGCAGTCAAAGTATATTCCATGCGTTACTCCTTTTCTCAACGAGCTAGATGATATTTTATCCTAAAAAATCCCCACCCAAGTGGGGATTTTTTATGCTAAAATATCTCTACCACTGATTCGTCGGTGGGAGCTACTCGAAAAGAGTTTGCGAACTAAGTCAAACCACTGATTTCTATATCATCGCCACACGGCCGACTAGTCCAAACCCCCTTTTTCGTCGGCTAATATTAATCCGTCATCCCTGGCTTGACCAGGGATCCATCAAATTAATACCAATATTTGGAATTATTGAATGGATTCCTGCCTTCGCAGGAATGACAAATAAAAATACAAACATATGGCCAAAAAAGTCAAAGCTATCCTGAAGCTTAACCTTCCCGGTGGTACCGCCAATCCCGCTCCTCCCGTCGGTCCTGCGCTAGGTCAGCACGGTGTTAATATCATGGAGTTCATCCAGCAGTACAATGCCAAAACGGCTGACATGAAAGGCCAAATCATTCCCGCCCTTGTCACCATCTTCGAAGACCGTACTTTCAAGTTCGAGCTCAAGACACCCCCCGTTTCCGCTCTCATCAAACAAGCCCTTAACCTCAAACTTGGTTCCAGTGAACCAAACAAAAAGAAAGTTGGCACCATTACCAGAGACCAAATTAGAGCCATAGCCGAGAAAAAAATGGCCGATATGAACACGAGCAATGTGGAATCCGCCATAAAGATGATCGAAGGCACCTGCAAGTCCATGGGTATAACAATTGCCGAATAACTACTATGACTACCAAAACTACCGAAAAGACTATCAAAAAAGAAACTGTCTCATCCGCCAAGACGACCAAACAGTCGACAAAAAAGACCTCTCGCATCAATTGGGACAATCTCTACTTAGACCTTCCTACTCACGTCACCGAAGCTCTCCGCACAGCTCGCGTCAAACCGGAACAAATCATCACCAAAACTGATGGTGAACTCATGGCCATCAACGGCATCACCGAAAAAGATGTCGAGTCTATTCGCCTTCTGTACAATACCGACACCGTCAAAGATGCCGTCGTCACTCCTGTCGTTGCCGACGAATCCGTAGGGGCGATTCAAGAATCGCCCATCGTCACCAAAAAACCATTACCTCCCAAAAAGCGTGGTAAGAAGTACAAACTCATGGCCAAAGACATCAAAAAAGATGAAATGTATTCCATCGAAGATGCCGTTGCCAAACTTCAGAAACTTTCTCAAAGCACTAAACTCAAAACCGTCGAACTCACCATCAATACCCGCGAAACAGGCCTCCGTGGAGAACTAAAACTTCCCCACAGCACCGGCAAAGAGCTAAAGATCGCCATTTTCTCCGACCAAGTCGCCAAAGACGTTGAGGCCGGCAAGATCGACTTCAGTATTCTTCTGGCTACCCCGGCCGATATGCCAAAGCTCGCGCGTCTTGCCAAGATTCTCGGTCCCAAAGGTCTTATGCCCAATCCCAAATCCGGCACCGTCACCGACAATCCGGAAAAAAGAGCCGCCGATCTCGCCGCCGGAGGAACCTTACCTTACAAAACAGAGGCCAAGTTCCCCATCATTCATCTGGCACTGGGAAAATCCACTCAAGACGCCAAAGACCTAGCCGAAAATATTACTGAAGCTCTCAAAGCGATCGGAGTCACCAGAATCAAGAACGCATACCTTTCTTGCACCCACACCCCTAGCATGAAGCTTCATTTAGGAACTCTGTAAAACAAGGAAGTCAACACAAAAAATCCCCCTCACGGGGGATTTTTTGTGTTTCAACCTCTTATGAGATAAAATAACTTAGATCTTTTACATCCCAATGGAGGTGAACCTTGTTCCGCCACATGCGTCTACGACGGACTCGTCCGCCATTCCAGAAAAGCATTCGCTTCGTTCTTCTTTTAGCATTCTTATCGGTTCAGTTTCTTTTCTCAACTCCCGCTTTTGCACAAAACTACTGCCAACCGGGTTCGATCTGCAATTTCCCGCTCGGAAGACTTGGTGAAAGCTGTCGATTCAACGAAGTTCACTTCTTCGAATCAAAGGGTGATTCGTGGGTATTCCCCCCCGGGAAATACGACTTCCTCACTTTTAACTACGGACCCTTCACGATCGACGGAGGTGGGTATCAAACCTCCGGAGGTATCGAAGGCGGTTGCGTCTGCGACATAGCCACTTGGATCAACTACGTCGCCTTGATCAACGGCTTTATCACTCTGCCAAATGCCAAATACCACTCAACCGATATTGTCGGTGTTCCAAAAGAAATCGGTGCAGACGGCAAGAGCATGTATTATGTCTCGATCCAGCACACAAACCCAAAGCCGGATCCCGGTCCAAACGGTGAACCGGTCGCATGGGACGCCGACCTGAGAATAGAAAACCCATCACAGTCAGAAACTTGGACAATTCGCTGGCAGTTACAATATGATCAAGAAACCCAAAAATATGTCTCTGTCAACATCTGGATAGAAAAAGGGTCGGCACCTCTATCAAACGCCCCTTTCATCCCGTTCGATACAGACAGTCTGGGTCTCTCCTCCGCAAGCACGACCTTGCCGTCAGCCAACCTTCAAAAAGAAGGCCTTCTCCGCTATTTGCTTTATTTTTTTGCCGGCACCTTTCTCTTGTGTTTTATTTTCTCAAACAAATTCCGTAGAGGATCGCTGACAGTTTTATTGATACTGATCCCCATCATCCTGGCTCTCCTCCTGATATGGCCCCTCTGAGAGGGGTCATTTTGTTGACATTATCAGACACTTTGTGTTTTCATACAATATGGGGTAGAATCTACACCAAAGAACTCTGACAATTTAATGTTCTTAAATTGATCTTATTCCAAGAGGAGGTCCCCATGACCAGAGAAGAATTCATAAGTAGGTCTGAAGCCATTTTGTTATCAAGAGCAATGGCCCAAACCGAGATCAACAGGATACTTGAGGGCCGACTCTATGAGAGTTTTGCTCCAGGTTTCAAATTTCAAGTGCGGGATTGTATCAAGCTACTGGTCGATACCACTCATGCGGACCTTTTCCAGCCCGCTCCACAACCGGCACCTCAAGTAATCGTTATCCAGCAGCCATCACCTACCCCAAAAACAACCAAAAAAAATGATGACAGCCTCACCATTACGGCTGTATTGGTCGTTCTTGTGTTAATCCTGGCGGCGATCTTTTTTATCCCAAGTGTCAAGGCCACGGTTTTTGGATTCTTTGGTAACATGAATCCAACATCCTCAGGCTCATCTGACTGTGGCCAAAGCAACTCAACTTATCTCAACTTCGTCGAGATGAAAACAAAAGCAGGTCAGACCATCATTTCTCCAGAAAAAACCCCCCGCCTAGTTGACAGCGAAAGCTACATTTGCTTCGCTGATGACGAGATGGGTAAGTTTTATGCTCAGTCGATTCAAACCGATCAGGGTTCTGTTGATGGTCGAATGGCCTTAGCTAGCTTGATTACATCCGAAACTTCCAAGTCAAAAAACAAAGAAGGTGACAACGTCTGGAAAAAAGAGCTATATAACAAGGTTTACTCTGCCATTGATCCGGCGCTTTTCTTACCGATGGACAAGGCGGGTTTCAGTTATGCCATTTTGCCAGCCCTAATTACTTCAACGCAAGCGGCTACTCCTTTACCTGGCCAAAAGTCACCTCAGTCCACACAGCCAAACTCTCAACCGGTCATCCCCACCTCAACCCAGCTTATCGTTTCGGCAAACAATCAGACTGCCTTCGAAAAGTATTCGGCTATCGTAGGCGAAGATGCGGCAAAAACGGCCTTCACTCAGGATCCCGGTCAGCAGTGCTACGCTGCTTTCGTAGCCAAGTGGGAAGACTTCACGGGCAACACGCCACTTACTGAAGTCTTGAAGCTTCTTGGACCGGCCGGATATTCAATACAACCCAACAACACCGCACATCTTGCCCGCACCTGGGACAAGGACGCGTCCGGCTACAGTGGTTGTGTGACAATCTCCAACGTAACCACCACCTACCCACAAGGCTCCTGGCGAATTTCCACTTTCGGAGAGATTGCCACGATTCATTGGTTTCCAGGCTACGGAACGAGTGAGGTCCAAGCCGGAAACATCTGGATCTCCTCAGTGTACAGTGATCAGCCGACTCCTCAACCTACTCCTCCACCGACTCCCATAGTCGAGATCACTTATCTTCGTGGTTGGATGGCGGCAAATCTTTTCACTGAGCTGTATACCCCAAACTGCCCTATAGAACCTCTGCGTGGACAAGTACCGTTAACCACCTTAGGTGGAAACACATATGTAGTCATCGTTGACTTCGTTATCGATACTGCTGCAGCTTTGAGGTACAGCCAGTACGATTGTACCCAAGCCGGTGGTCTTCACTTCTACGCCTCCGATCCAGGAAAGGGTGGTGCCCAGCTTGAATACCTTAACTCAGTTTTCGTCTGGCCTATGTCCAAGGCCACAGTTCAATGGCCCACTACCACCCCCGGAGGCCCCGCAAATTATCCACCGGACGGTTCCAAGATTTCTTTGGCTGATCTTCTTCTCTACCTCGACGAAGTAGGCCAAATAACCGCATACTCCATGTGTTCGGGTTATGTAAACGGCTATATCACCGGCTGGCCAACCGAAGTTCCCATCCGAATGAACGCGGTGACATATTTGGTTGACTTTTCGCCAATTTCCGCCCGCCTGGAAACCACCGTTTTTTGTCATGATACAACAGTCAATGGAAAGTTGGTTCCCGGCCAGAACATAAATCTGACTCTCAGTTCCATTGGCTCCCCTGGAGGATTCCCCTGGATTACCTGGAACGGATGGTACATTTCTCCGTTCAAATAGTTTTCTCTACCCCACCGTCCTCGGTGGGGTTTTTGATTTTCTAGACAAAGAAATAACATCGTTAACACCCCAGAGATTGTGATTGACCCCTATATAAGATAAAATCATTACGTTTTATACAGCTCTCGTTGTCCTTTGAAATTTACATCATTCAGGAGGAGTCATGTCCCACAAAAAACTATTTTTGTCCTGGGGCATACTCATTGCCCTAATTTTCTCTACTATCCCCCATTTTGTTTCCGCCCAAGCGCCAAACACCTGTGAATTTCAGCCACCAGCAGCCTCAAGAACCTCAACCATGGAATCAATCCGTATAGATGGAATGATTTTAGGTTCCGGAAATATTTCACCTGACATTAGCTTTGCCGGTTTACATCGCTGGAATACAAGCCAATGGCCAGGAGTCGATTATCTCGTCCCCACCACCATCGTTTTCAAAAACGGCGGAATAGTTCGTGTTGCCGGATGGGACAAGGCGGGCGGAGGTTATAGTCTCTTCATTGATGGTGAGGGGCCCTGCCAAGGCTGGCAGATCTTCATCGGACATCTTGATTACAATCCCGCCGAAAGGTACCAGCAAGGTCAACACATTGGCCCAGACGAGGTGATTGGTGAACCGGGATGCTCCGGATTCGAAGCCAACTGCGAAGATCACGGAGACCAAATCCCTAAGCACAATCACTACACTTTGGGTTTCGTAAACAATAACTTCGGCTTCACTGACGGAACGGTTCCGGCTTACGTTGGTGGTTATTACTGGATCCATCCCGCTCGCATCGAAGGATCAGCCACCGGGTTCCCCGTATCAGTCCCAACAGTTCAAGACAATCCGGGATACGTAGATTTGGGTAGTGATTTCTTTATGGATAACACCAACGGAGAAATCGTCCCAAGCGTTCTGGAATATACTCCCAAACGCCTTCCGTTCATCGTTCCTGTTTGGGCTTACATAGTACTCGCTGGTTGTCTGCTTTTATTGTTTACTCGACACTACAAACCAATCGGGTATGCCGGAATTGCTTCAGTATTCATAATCCTTATTGGAATTTATTACGTATCTCCAATACCGGAGGCTCCGGGACAGTTAATATACGTTGAGGACTCGGATTTGGCCATCGGGGCACTGACTTCTCAAACGGCGACCGTCCCGACGGATTCAACTCAATCTGTACCTACAAATCCGGTTTCTGAGACAGCATATGTTGCTTCAGAAGACGGCAAACCTTCCAAAAATCCCGCCGACTATCCTTTAAACATCAGTACACCATGCGAAATCAGTCCGTCGTACCCACAAATCACTCAACAATGGTGTGGACTGATCACTTACTATGCCAAAGAGCGCGGGCTTGACCCAAATCTGATTGCCGCTCTACTCCAAGTCGAGTCCTATGGTGGAAACCCAGAGGCTTGTGACGATGACAGTGGCCATATGGTAATAAACGGTATTGCCATTTGCGGCTCTCGAGACGGAGCTATTGGCCTCATGCAAGTAATGCCAAGGGATGGAATTTCCGGTCGTAAATACGGGGCTCTTTTTGCCGACAGACCAACTTCTTTAGAACTACTAAATCCGGAAATAAACATTGCCTACGGTACAAAGATGTTACAAAATGGCGGTGCCGCGTCCAATGCCCGTGAAGCACTATTCCATTACGGACCCAGCGGTGTCGGATATAGCTATGCAGATTCAGTTTTGGCTATATACAACGCAAATAGATAGGAGGCTTCATGACTTGGGATCAATTTCAAAAACGGGCCACGAAGATCCATCTCCAACCCCCGATGGTTAACGAACTCGAAAGAAGAAACTTGGTCAAAGATCTACCTGAAAACTTTACAGAGCGAGAAGTTAGAGCCCTCCTTGAAATCGATAGAAATCTTGATAGGCAAGGGTACACAAATCGTATGGTAACTCAAAGCGGAGCTCAACCGATAATCATTTACTTACCTACTGAAATGTCAAATGATGATTCTGATGAAGACGAAAACAATCACGAATGGGTTGTTCCGTTCTCAATCATTCTCATCATCATCACCTTGCTGACCGTCGTTCTGTGGCATAGAGATCCAAATCTCTTCATTTCTATCCAAAATCTGTTGAAATCTTTAGGAGGTTGATTACAATGAAAAAATTCGATCGATTCTTAAATTCTGTTTTAAAGGTAATTTTAATTTTCTTAATCATTCTCGGCGGTTTTGGTGTTTATTGGCTTTTTCGAGAATCACTAAAGTCCGCTCAGCCAAGGATCCCGGGTAGTGAAGATAATCAAAGAGTTCTCAACGCTTCAACCACTCAAATGTCCGAAGCCGGAAATCCTATCCCCGAACAAGAATATCTCTATCTGTACGTTCGAGATATTTCCGGACTCCAAGCTTATTTGGACACCCAAGCTAAAAATTGGCTCAATCTGTCCCTAAACATCCACAGTCGTGATATTTCCGGCGTTGCCACCAGTTCAGAAAAAGTCGAAAGTGTTCCATGTGGCTGGGGAAATACCGCCGGTGACCTGCTCTGTAGATATGCTCTCATCGAATACACAGCCGTTTACAAAGGAGTTCTCACCGGTGGTACACAAGCCGAATTTATTCTCCATCCGGTGGTCACCCTAGGTGATGACTGGACTGAAACTAGTCGAACTCCCAAAGGCGACAAGATCGAGATAACCTACATTGCCACCGCAACAGTAACTTTTTCCGGGCAGATGTGTATCACGAGTGTAGAAGAAAATACTCCCTCCTCGATTCTCGATGGTGAAACTCCTCCAAGCGACGATAGTTACACTATCAAAAGCCTAGATGAAAGACGTCTCTGGCCGGATCTGGGACCTTGGATTTTCCCTACGGGTATCAACGAAGAGTATCTCCGCTTGGATGCCTATAAAAAAGCCAAGACCATCGCCCTCTGGCCAAAAAACATTGAAGATCTTTACAGCCTCATCGAACTCGATATGAGATCCGGTGGAAGCTTTTACGAAGCCATCAAAAGCTTCTACACTCCAGAGCTAGCCAAGATGTACAACGTCAAAGACTTCATTGTAGTCATGAGTCCTACTCGCGGTGACTCTCGGGTTCGCTGTGACGGATCCAATGTCAACAAATAGTTCCCTTAGCCCCTCTTCTAGAGGGGCCTTTTTGCACAAAAAAGAGGGCACCAAAAGGTACCCTCGCAAACGAACTCTCAAAGTCACTAAAACAAGCCTACTGAACCAGTAATGATTTGAATCAATAGCAATACTGCGGTTACAAGCATTGATCCATCAAACGGGGAACGAACGCCCCATTTGTCGGTAATCACTCGAATGGCTCGTTCATTTTGAGAAAGTGCTGAAATCAAACCTGCGCCACTAAATGCCATCGTATAAGCAACCCAAGCGGTCAGGTGCAGTCCATAAAGGCTTCCAAAGTAAATAGCCAAGCCGATACCTGCGGCTATCATTGTTCCAAGTCTGGGAGTTTTGTCTTCACTTGGACGCAAAGCTTCAAAAAACGAAACGGCTACTCCAATTATGATGATGAAGTAAATCAGCAACGGGAAACCCATTGCCGCCCAATTCTTCAGCTGGAAAACTACTCCTAACTGAACCATTGGTAAAACAGGTGCAGATACAATTTTGGTTACTCCTTGCAAAAGGGCAATTTTATTGAAAATCAGCCCTCCCACAATTCCAATGACCAAGAAAAACGCGGCTGCCGGAGAGAAATCACGCCCACCCATAAAAGAAACAAGAGCGACAATTCCAATCATCGCTGCCAACAATATCCCAGCAAAATAGGTTGGAACCCCTGGGGGGACAGCGACAAAGATCACCACCAACGCGCAAGACAAAGCGACGACTGAATCTCCCCACTGTTTCCTGAACTTTGAATCTCCCATCACAGCCAAAATAATTCCAATTAACTCAGCGAAGATCAGACCCTGCAAACCTTTCAGCCAAGGACTTGAAACGAAGTCCAACGGATTCGGATTTGTCAAAACAGGCATTGCCTCCTGTGGCATTGAAGAGTCTTGTGATGGATTATCGTCAAAAGCAGGAGAATAGTCTGGGTATTCGTTTCCGCCACCGGAAATCATAACTGCTGCTACCACGGCAGCCACTACAACCAGCAGAATCGCTACAATCAAAATCGTCTTCTTGATTCCCTTCTTACTCCCCGTTGTCGGCTTCTCGGCTTCAGCCACGGTTTTCTTCTTCTTTCCAAGCCGAATCTTTTTCAAAAAACCAAGAGGGCTGGCTTTCACAGGCTTCTCCCCTTGCTCTTTGGTAACATCATCCGCCTTCGCAGTTGGAGAATTCGGGGCAGGAACGGGTTCCGCGGCAGAACCGGTAACGTTTATTGGGTATTTTTCCCTTAACTCGGCCAAGCGCTTCTCTCGAGGCGAAAGAACGACTTCCGAAGCGGGTGGAGCAGGAATTTCATTTACCAAAAGACTCTCAACCGTGGAAACATCCTGACCGGCGGCTTTCAATTCAGCCGCCATTTTCTGGAGCGTCCAGCTTTCAGTTTTCGCCGTTTCAAGCAGACCATCCGCTCCGGGGAAACCACCGAGAACGTCAAAAAAGGCTATCATTATCTGCCCTTGTGGTTTGGAGGGCATAGAGCCAATCCATCTCGTAAATTTTACGTTATCCATCTTTCACCTCCATTTATAAATTTCAGAATTATGTTAAAGACCGATCAGCACAAATCGAGCTGATATTAACCCATATTTTACACCTTTTTAATTATTTGCAAGAGGGAATGTCAAGCCGATAATAAAACGCCCCGCCATGGGCGGGGTCATATTAAGAGCTACCTTAACTCAAAATGTACAAGACCGCTTTTTGTCGTAATAAGAACGACATCAAGTTCTACCAACGATTTCAATACCTCAAGGGGTTTTTCCACTCCAACCAGCCCAGCCCAGGCAACAAAGTCCGCCCGACACATGCCACAGCTGGACAAACCCATCAATACACTTAACTGATCCTTATTTAAGCGGAGCGAGGTGTCTCTTAAATCAACGGTGCACATCGGGTATGAGTCCAACTTCAACGTGATGAGATCAAGGTCCATCAATGCCCGTACGTCACTATCACGCCGGTTTGTTTCCCATTGGGGAATAGTCACCGGAGATCTCAGCACCTGTCGCCACAAAGGCACAGCTTTCTGGGGAATGCTAATTTTAGCCAATCTTCCTCCTGTGTTAGAGTGCGGATTATCGTACCTCAATATTCTATCACCATGCGACGATATCCCAAACGTCCTTGCATTCTTCGCTCCATCACTCTATAATCCTTTCTAGTTCCAAGACCAGAGGTTTACCCCGCCACGGCGTGGGCAATCAATATCCTCTGCAGAACAGAAATCTGTTTTGCGCGTCTTGAGTACGCGCCTTTTTTGTACTCAATTCGCTTCTGGCGGATAGAACCAAGAACTAACAACCAATAACTAATAACTCTCAAAATCCATGCCCAACCAAAGAAAAGTCCATCAACTCGCCGAAATCGTCAAAAGTCTAAACGATTCTAAGGCTATTATTCTCACCGAATACGCCGGTCTTACCGTCAAAGAACAGAACTTGCTCCGCACCGAAGCCGATAAATCCGGTGGCAAATTTCTCGTCACCAAGAATAACCTTATGCGCCTCGCTCTTGAAGAAAAATCTAAGGAGCTGGCCAAAGACCTGGGTTCCTTCCTCGAAGGTCCCACCGCAGTACTTTTCAGTCCCGATGCCGTCTCCGCCGCCAAGATCGTCTCCGAGTTCTCTAAAGATCACGAAAGTCTTAAGATCAAAACCGGCGTCATGGATGACAAAATCATCACCTTCGCCGAGATTACGGCTCTCTCCAAACTTCCAAGCCGCGAACAGCTTCTGGCCTCCCTCCTTGCTCAACTCCAGGCACCAGCCCAAGCTTTGGTCAGGCAGCTTCAAGCCCCTATGCAAAACTTTGTCTACGGCCTCGAAGCATTGCGTGCAAAACTAACATAATAATTACAATGTCATCCATGGCTTGACCAGGGATCCATCAAATTAATACCGAATTCGGAATTATTAAATGGATTCCTGCCTCCGCAGGAATGACAAAGTTAAAACCGTCTCGAATTAATAATAATTAAACAAAAAAACATGTCCGAGAAACTCACAAAACTCGTTGATCAAGTAAGCGAACTCTCCGTTTTGGAAGTTGCCGAGCTTGTCAAAGCTTTAGAGGAAAAGTTTGGTGTCTCTGCCGCTCCAGTCGCCGTCGCCGGTGGCGTAGCCGCAGCCGCCGCCGCTCCTGCTGAAGAAAAGACCGAATTTGACGTCGTCGTCACCGACGCAGGCGCCAATAAGATCGCCGTTATCAAAGCTGTCCGCGAGATCAAAACCGATCTGGGTTTGGTCGAAGCCAAAAACTTGGTCGAGAAAGCCCCCGCTACCATCATGGAGGGAGCCAAGAAAGAAGACGCCGAAGCCGCCAAGAAGAAACTCGAAGAGGCCGGTGCCAAAGTGGAACTGAAATAATATTCAACTACACTTTACATAAAATCCCCCGGTTGGGGGATTTTTTGTACCCCTCGTGATAAAATATGGGATACATTAATAACTAAATGGAGGTTTTTGTGAACAAACAAGCACTTGTTTTCGGATCTAGCAGTGATATTGGTCGGTGCATCAGTACCGAACTCGTCCGTGCCGGTTATATTGTCACAGGCACTTATTTCAACACCCGTGGCTTCGGCCACAAATTGGTTCACTGCGACATTCGCGACCTTACTCAAGTCGACAGGGTCTTCGACTATTTCTCAGTGAATACTCTGGATGTTGTGGTATTGTCCGCTTTTCCTTTCCTTGAAAACGATCCGTTTGATTGGAGCGCCTTCATGGAAGCTCAACGTTTCCACGCCGGCCACATGCGAGCCATGGTCAATTCCTTCCACGCTCTCAAAAGAGGCGGGCGAATCGTCAACATCCTCGGACAGTGTGTCCGCAACGGACTACCAGCAGCACCGCATTATTCTGCTTTTTTCGCGCAGATGCATAACTTCGCCAAATCCGTCAACGGAAACCCCAGATATGGTAAATCAGACCAGATCAACATGCTGGACGTCTTGCTGGCCGCCGTTGACACTCGGGAGTGGAACGGCGTTTCTCAATCGGTTAAAGCCGCCTACGAGCAAAAGATGGGCAAATTCATCCAACCAGAAGAAGTAGCCCGTCGAGTCTTGTTCGAGCTTAGCTGCCAAACCATGGCCACCGAGCTAGTTATCGACGGCTCTGTTCTGGTCTAACCGCCTTTCAAGTAACACCCCGCCTTATGGCGGGTTTTTTGTGCGTGATGTGATAGAATATAGGGCATCTCAGCCCATTAACAAAGGAGGATATCATGAAAAAAGTTCTTCTTTATTTTTTGTACTTGATTGCATTGGGTTTGTTTGTACTCGTACTACGAAGTTTCCGTGGGAAAAGCCAAGAAGTGGTGGTGTTAGATTTATCCATTCCGGAACAATCAATCGTCACAGAACCATCGGGAGTCCCCCCCCCATCTTTACCGCTTTGGTCACAGATGAAAAACGAGCCGGGACTTTCAATTCTGAAAGAAGACAACCGCTGGAAAAATTATTTGTTCATTGTTGACCCGACCCAGACAACCGTCTCCGTTAAGAATTTTTATGGATACATGGATGATCATTGGAACCAAGTCGCAAGCCCCATTTGCGTTATTAACGGTGGATTTTTTGAAGGCGATGGTTCCTCGACTTTTCCAATCATTGAAGACGGTCAAATCACGCCTGGTCAAAAAACCGACAAATTTGCCACAAAAATTCTATACCTAAATCGAGGATCGTTAAATATTGTTGATATCCTCTCCAATGATCAGATCCAGCCATCACAATGGGCCATCTCCGGCCTGAACCCCAGTTTCTACAGTGGAGACCTAACGGTGACAAATCGAACCGCCATTGGGGTAAAAGACGGCCTGCTTTATATATCGATAACTCAAGATCGAACCGTCAACGAGGTGGTTGAATTTCTAACAAGTCAATTTGGAATCGATCGTCAAAACGTCATCGCTCTAGACTCCGGTTTTAGTACCCAGATCCGTTGTGATGGAATTGATTATTTAAAATCTAGCTCTATCATGGGATCAACCATAATTATCTCCAACCCATAGATATAGAAAGAAGCAAATGAAAAAATATTTTAACCTTACTCTTATTTGCCTCATACTTGCACTCGCATACGGCATCTTCATCAACGGGAAACCTCAAACGATATCCTCCACCGAAAATGCTGTGTTCGCCACTTTATTGCCAACCTCAGAATCATTCAAAATCGCTGTTGTTGGTGATTTCGGAGATCCCCAGCCAAGTCCAGCCAAAAATGTGGCTGACTTAATCAGAGTTCTTGAAGTCGACGCTATCGTTACCACCGGGGACAATAATTATCCGAACGGATCGATTGATGGCTTCGTGTCCAACACTTACCCATATTATGGACAATTCATCGATTCTCAAGCGTTTTTTCCAACACTCGGCAATCACGATTGGGGGTATCCGGATGAAAATTCATACTCTGCAGAAACTCTTCCAAGTTCCCAATACTTCAACTACCTTCCCGGGAATCGCCGCTACTACACAACCACATTCGGAAATGGACTTGTCCAAATATTCGTCTTGGACACCGATCGCCGTGAACCGGATGGAAATACTTTTGATTCAGCCCAAGGACAGTGGTTTCAAAATGAAATTATTCACTCACCTGCCGTCTACAAGCTGGTCTTCACCCACGAACCATTTTTCTCTTCCTGCGGCAAGAAAAACAGTAGCGTCACTCCATGGCCATTCAAAGATCTCGGTATTACGGCTGTCTTTTCCGGTCACTGCCATCTCTACGAAAGACTTAATGTCAACGGCCTCACTTATATTGTAAATGGTGCCGGCGGTGGAGGGCAGATTGATCAATTCACTACCATCACTACCGAAAGTATCATTCAATATAACGAGCAAAGGGGTGCCATCTTGATCGAGGCAAATCAAACTTCAATAAAGATCAGTTTCGTTACGGTTTCCGGACTTTTTGTCGATCAATTCTATATCGATGCCGGTGCCCAACAAGCCCATCCATAAATTCAATCTTCGGTAATAGGAGGAAATCTTGAATAAGATCCTTGTCATCCTCATTTTGGTGCTGGTTTTTCTTATTTACAAAAGTGGTACTCATGAAACCCAACCCAATCTGAATATCAGCATCTCTTCCATCGAGATTCCCTCGAATTGGCTAACGGCTTCTACTTACCCGGTCACTCTTGCAACACTCCCTAGTGGCAGACAAATTCAATTGTATAAGTTTGGTGAAGGCTCAATAACGCTTTTGATCGTCGGTAATATCCACGGCGGGTACGAAAGCAACGCTTATCTTATTACCGAAAATATTTTGAGCGCTTTTTCAAACGGTGAGATCATCATTCCGGAAAATGTTTCTATCTACGTCATCCCCACCATGAACCCGGACGGACTAAGTAACGGTCAATCACTCGCCGGCCGTTTCAATGGACAAGGAGTAGATCTAAATCGAAACTGGGATTATGAATGGAAATCTTCAGTCATTTTTCATGGAGAATCGGTAAAGGCCGGGTCGGCTCCCTTTAGTGAGATCGAGACTCAGACAGTTGGCGCTCTGGCCTTACAGCTAAAACCCACAGTTACTGTATTTTTCCACTGCTGTTGGGGGATGGGCACTACATTCGCAAATGATCTGGCGAACGACGCCGGCACAGCTCTCGCAAATGGCTCCGGTTATCAATTACTTACAGGTTTGTCCGGTGAAAATGGCGAAGCCAGAGATTGGTTTCAGATCCAAGGGTTGCCGGCAATTGAACACGAATTTCCGGCCTGGACAGAGTCCCTGGACACTGACTGGGCCAACAACCTCCCTGGCCTAATCGCCTTGCTGGATTGGATCAGTCAGTAAAAAAGCCCCCGATTTGTCGGGGGCTTTTCAATTTTATTCCACAATATAAATCTTTTTTTGTCCGTGGGCTCCGCGATTTCGGCCGTGGGCTCTAACTTTTTCGGAGTTAAAAATTACTTCCACCACACCCTCACCGGCAAAAATCATTTTCAAATTTCCGTTGACATCCGGCTCAACCAAAATCGCCGGAGTCTGGCCGACATACCTGATGTTCGTTTTGCCGACGCTGGACACAGGCAGCGAACCTTGTACCCCTCGTTTAACACGCACAATTTCCAATGGCACTTTGCAAAAATATGAGGCAGTAACGATAAACGCTTCCATTTCACCAGCCAAACCGGGCTTAGTCGAAAGTGAAAGTTCTCCAGAGGAAAGTTTGACCCGTTTCAGACTATAGCGATCATCTAATGGTTTAATCACTCATGGCCTCCAAAAAGATTTAATGTCCTGCGGCAGTGCTGGCTGAAATTCTACCACAATTAGTCCAATTATCCATATTGACTAACTATAACGTTTCTGATAACTTGTATATCAATGGACAACAACCAAGACACAAACCAAACTCTAAAAATAAAAAAGAATTTAGATTTGAACAATCTTCCCGATCTTTTGACCGTGTCCGAAGTTGCCCAGCTCCTCCGCGTCTCCACCCTCACTATCAAACGCTGGGGCAAAAGAGGCAAGCTTCCCGCCATCAGAATCAATTCACGAGGTGACCGCCGCTACAAAAAAGAGTCCGTTCTCTGGATGCTTGGTATCAACCCTGGCAGTTCAAACTCTTAAGATTTTCGCTTCAAGCTTTCACAAAACACCAGCCATGGGAAGACAATCACCGCTCGCATGATCCGCCCAAATCTCTTGGGTTCAACCATCACCCTCCACAGCCATTTCAATCCCACGTGTTCCATCCATTGAGGTGCTTTCTTAAAATCTCCCAAGTATTCGTTAAAGGTGCCTCCCACGCCCATCGCCATCCCTACTTTTAGTCGCGAGAGGTGAGACGCAATCCATTTTTCCTGTTTCACCGGATTGTATTGAACAAACAGAATATCAGGTTTCCAATCATTTATCTTTTTTATCACCCGGTCATCCGTAGTCCTGTCGGTGCCAACGCGATTTTCTCCAGCGTCATAGCTTACTCTCAGTCCCGGAAACCGTTTTAGAAGCATTGTGGCAGTTCGTGAGCTCACATCTCCCCATCCACCAAGCAGAAATATCTTCCATCCGCTCTTTTCGGCCAAACGATTAAGTTCTCCAAACAGCCAAACTCCTGTCACCGTCTCTCCAATCTTCCCGAACAAAATTTCACCTCCGACTTTCAAACCCTCCCCCAAACATTTAACAATAAAAAACCCACCTTTAGTTTGAGTTCTTGAGTCCTTGAGTTCTTGAGTTCTTTTCAGATACTTCACCGCCGCCAGTACCGAAACCCCATCGGGAGTTACCATATCGGCTTTTCTGATGACGTCCGCAAAAACAGTATCGTTTTGAGCAGTAACAAAGAATTCGCTATACGCAGTCACTACAAGTCTAGGATTTTTACGCGGCTGTTTCAGCCAACGGTCAATGGTTTCTATAGTTCCTTTCTGTCCTAGCAAGTCTACCGGTATGCCCAAAACTTCTGATCTCATGATATTATTTTATCAGTAGGATATCTTGAAGAGTCACCATCTTACTCAATCCCCAATTTAGGCACGAATCTATCACTCATAGACCATATCTGCTAAACGGCAGAATTTTAACTTTATATCCTTATATCGCTCTTTCCTTGCGGTAAGAAACCCAAACACCAGAACAATAATGACATTTCACAAAGACAATGCATGGTCTGAACGTCCAAAAAACGGACTTATTACAAAAAATGACGTTGTATATAGGTTACCTCATGATATCTTATATTACTTTGGGCAAGAATTGACCATAATAAAGTAACTAAGTTGTTTATCTTCATGATTTATCCTAACGATTTTTGTGATTATCGAACACATTATTTTATCATTATTCAAGGCGATTTCCAAATACCGATATATAAACAGCATATTAAATTGCCAGCCCTATATATATTTATCCTAAGTTCTCCGAAATACATATACCTTGCGACATACCATAAACTAAATCCTAATTTTTCTAACCCATATCACGAATCATTATGATATCTTTTGATCTAAGATACTTTATGACATTCTGGATGTATATGAGGGTTTAAAGTATCCGGAGTAAATATACAAAACCTATCATCTTGGTGATACAAACATACGCAGAGATTCTTGATTGCAGGATGTACTCTACTGTATGCCACTCTCACTTCACTATCAAAAAACAAAGTCTCATAATATCCGATACAAAAGCCTGTCTATTTCGTAAAGTATGCAAAAATTAAATTTCCCTTATCCTCATCTACCGTCAGACGATCTGATGAAAGATCGAGAAATCCTTGTCAATAAATAAATATAAATAGAAAGCGGGAAAATATCGTATACAAAAATATCTTACAGGGGAATATATTCGCAAAAAAAAGATAGTTTCCGCAGATGAACGATAAAATTGATATGTAGGATATATTACAATAGTCAAAATGTTTACGCTCAAAAATACAATGATAAAAATGTGACTGAAAATATTTAGTGAAAAAGTCGCGTCAAAAATCAACATATATATAAGATATCAAAATATTTACAAAACTTATAGCATATCACACTCGAAAGATCATAAAGACGTTCTGCAAATTCTGGCGGCAATACGTCATACCCGGTGTACCGGACAAACATTAACAAGAACCCGCGTTAAATGCATACCATACCCCCATGATGTATAAAAAGAAATAATAAAATCTATCGGTATATACCATAGTGGGTATGTAGGAATTCGTGAAATAATCTGCATGTACCATCGACTTAAGTGTTCCATGAAAATTCTCATTACCGTGCACTATCTCCGACACAACAAACACACCCTCCCCTTGTGATTCCGATAACTACTAAAATTAGACATCTAAGAAAAATAACTACTATATTTTATCTCCTCAATTTCTCCGGTAAATATAGTTTATCTAAAAACACATACCGTTGAGTCTTCTATTAAACTTATAAAATATTTCTCAAAATTTTAACTTTAAGATCAAATACTGTTTTATCACACCGATAACCAAAATGCTAATCTGCCAACTTATACTTGATACAAAGGAACGTTATACCCTACTTCTTAATACTTCTTGAATATACCTCGAGATTTTCAATCGCTATCCCAATTCCTTTTATTACACACCTAAGCGGATCCTCTGCCACGAAGGCTGGTACACCGGTTTCCTGAGTGATCAATCTGTCAAAACTTTTTAATTGGGCTGTACCTCCCGTCATCACAATTCCTTTGTCAATAATGTCTGACGATAGTTCCGGAGGAACTTCTTCCATTACCGTTTTAAGCATTTGGATAATTTTTCCCAATGGCTCTCTCATGGCTTCAAAAACCTCGACCGAGGAAAAATGAATTTGCTTAGGCAGACCGGTGATGCTATCCCGACCGGTGACCTCCATAGATTCTTCTTTTCCGGAGGGAATTGCGGATCCAATCTTTATCTTTATCGACTCAGCCGTCGTTTCACCAATCACCAAATTATGTTTTCTCCTCACATACTTAGAAATCGCTTCATCGATTCGATTTCCGGCTACTCTAACGCTCTTGAACGTCACCACCCCTCCTAGCGATATTACAGCCGCTTCCGAAGCTCCTCCTCCCATATCCAACACCATATTTCCGGATGGTTCGGTGATTGGTATCCCGGCTCCTATTGCCGCGGCCAGAGGTTCTTCGATTAGATAAGCGTTCCTTGCCCCCGCTTCCATGGCCGCTCCCAAAACCGCCCGGCGCTCTACTTGAGTCACACCCGCCGGCACACAAATCATCACCTCAGGCTTTATCAGCCCGTAAGCTCCAACCTTGCGCATAAAATATTTGAGCATCGCTTCGGTTACAGCATAGTCGGCAATTACTCCGTCACGCATTGGTTTGCTGGCTTTGATATTTCCCGGTGTTCTGCCCAACATCTTCTGGGCTTCGTGACCCACAGCCAACACTTTACCGTCATTTAGTGACACAGCTACCACTGTCGGCTCTTCCAGGACCACTCCCTCACCCACGACATAAACCAAGCTATTAGCCGTTCCCAAATCTATCGCTATTTTTTTATAAAATGAAAATGACATCTTTGTGTCCAATTCTACCAGCAATTTTAACCAAACATAATCTATCAAAACCATACAATATGTATCACACGGATCAAAGCCACAAAAAATCCCCAAAGCGCTGGGGATTGTTCCGTAAGTACAACCATCACTCCGATCGAACACCTATTTCAGCCTACATGTTTCAACAAGTTGACTAATCTGAGAACCATACTGATCGAGAGTCTCCTTCCCCAGTGTCAACGTCAGCAATGTGGTGCCATCGACCCTGTGCAAACACGTAAAGCTGAAATCTTCACCCATTCTTTTGGAACATCTGGCGATAGTAGCGGTCACCTCTGCCCAACGACTGACCCGAAAACATAAGGACAAAAACTCAAAGTTCATAACTGCCTCCTTTTTGGCTTCTTTGTATCCCATATAATAACACAAGTTGGCGAAGATCTCAACTGTCGACTATAATACCCTTGTGAACAGAACTGTTTCCAGAAACCCAAAAAGCCGCCGCCTGGTGATCAACTTGTTCATCATTCTCTTCCTCATTGTAGGCACGTTTGTGGCCATACAGTTTGCCAAGGGCTATCGACCCAACCTTGAAAATCGTTCATTAAGCGGCACCGGCCTTCTAAGTGTCAGTTCTTACCCCAAGTCAGCCAGAGTCATCATCAACGACAAGCTCACCACAGTTACCGACGACAAGCTTTACCTCTTACCGGGTACCTACACCGTCAAGATCGAAAAAGACGGTTTTCACCCTTGGGTCAAGACTCTCCCGATCAAAAATGAATTGGTCACAGCGAGCGACGCTCGCCTCTTCCCCATCATCACTGCCACCTCACCCCTTACCTTTTACCAAGTCAAAAACTCCGCTCTGAATACCGATGGCACCAAAATCGCCTATGTTCTAAAAGACTCACCCCAAGAAATAACCAACGGTCTCTACATCCACTCGTTGTCCGGCAATCTTCTCGGCTCTTCCAATGTCCAAATCGCCGAAAATACTCCCAAAGATTACTCCCAGGCCTTACTTATCTGGTCTCCCGATAGCTCTCAAATTCTGGCCGTCTTCACCGAAAAAGACCTGCCTGCCGGTAGGCAGGTTCCTGCAACCAAAAATTCTAAACAAACCGAAAGGATCTCCGCTACATATTTACTTTCGACAAAAGGCATGAACTCCAGAGTCTTATCGGATGTCACTCTACGTCTGCCCCTAATTATAAGTGAATGGCAAGATCAATTTGCCAAACTAAACCTCCCCACACTCAATCTGTTCCCAAGATATATGATTGACTTACTTACCAACAATGCCGTCAATGTTTACTTCTCGCCGGACAAGGAAAAAGTCTTCTACACCGCACTATTAGACACCACTCTTCCGGAAAACGAAATAGCCAAAACTCTCCCAAACATCAACTCCACCCAAGAAACAAGAAACCTTATCAAGAACCAAACCTATCTTTTTGACCTTAAAGAAGGTACCAACTATCTTTTACCTTTCGCCACCAAATCATCTGAACTTACCAAAGAACTCATTGTCTCCGTGTCCGCCACTCCCTCAGCCAGTCTCTCTATCATTCGTCAATTAAAGGCCCAAACCGAAAGCCGGCTCACCACCAATCTTTCTTGGTACTCCAATAGCCGCCAACTCATAGTGACCAACCAGGATGGGGTCAATATGGTCGATTATGACGGAAATAACATGGTAAATGTCACTTACGTCGTTCCTCTGGATGGCTTCATCGCCACCTCCCCGGATGGGGGTAAACTCGTCTTGCTAACGAACATCAACCAAAAGCCGGATACCTTCAATCTAATCACTTTCGACCTGAAGTAGTTGCCTCGCGAACCATTTTCCAAGCCTCCGTCGCAGTTCCAAAGTCATCAAAAAAATACTTCTCCAACCACCCCTTGTTAATTCCTCCGTCGGCATGATCATGGTTAACGATCTTCCTTAATATCTTTCCATCAAAATCTCTCCAGACCATTACTCTAAATTTCTGTCCTTGATTTTCTGTTTCTTCATACAGATACCGATAATTCTTGAAGCTTGGATCTGAAAAAAACTGCCTAATCCCTTCTTCTGCCAATGTCTTTTCAGGGTTGGTCAGAAGTATCTGGTCATTATAATCCAACAAATTCATCCAAATCTGGTACTTGCCTTCAACAAAAAGAAGTTCATATTCCCAATCTCTTGTGGGCCATCGAGGTTTTTCTTCTTTCCTGATCTTATCAATGAAAATTGTCTTTTTTATCTCATCCTTGATTCTTGACAGCTCCATTTCCAAACTCCTTGCGTAAACCTCAACTTTATAGAATTCATCATCATCATATCTGATTTTCTTCACCAAGTCAGCCAATTCGGCACCCCTGACCTCCAGCTCCGCGTCACGAAGAGTAAATCCCAACATCACGGCCTCTCCGGCAATGGCATCTATCCAGTTTCCCCGTCCCAGCTCGTACATGAGATCGTATTCTTTTCCCATGCCCGTATTTTACCCCCAAGCCTCATCGTTTAATATAAAATACCTTATCGAGGTTGTAGCTCAGCTGGATAGAGCATCTCACTCCTAACGAGAAGGCCGGCGGTTCGAATCCGCCCAACCTCACAATCTACAGTGGATAGACCTGCCTGCCGGCAGGCAGGGCATCTCACTCCTAACGAGAAGGCCGGCGGTTCGAATCCGCCCAACCTCACAAACATTCGGATAAGAGCTTGCTCGCACCCCAAACACAAGGTACAAAAAAGGACCGCTACTGCGATACTAGCCTATAGCTTGACATTTACCACTATTGGGCTATAATACGGCCATCAATTGAACCATTGTCCCCTACTAAGGAGAAGAATATGATCCGGAACCTTAAAAGGAAAGTGGCTAAGACCAAGAACGAACCAACTTTTGACGGCAATATGTTCAAGGTGGTCAGCAAGCTGATCCAACATCCAATATTTCTGAAAAGCCTCAAATCCAGAGACAACTCCCTGGTTAAAGACGGAAGGCTGTATTGGGAAGTGGAGTATCCCGGAAGCATAACCAGTGGCTTCTGTGTCATTGACCCAGCCACAAACCAAGTTCATTTGGTATACAGCCACGACGAACCACTGACAGCCCGCAACCGACTCTCCCCCAAAAGACCCGCAGAAAACAAGCTGGCAAAAGAGGTGGGGTCAGAGGTATACACCTTCGGTAGGTGGTTCCTTGAGAATTCGAAGGCTGTCATCGTAAGATAAATAAATACAAAAGACCCTAAAAGTAGTAACACTTGAAGGGTCTTTTTTATTGTCGGGGTGCGGAATTGCCCCTCGATAACTTGCTGCTGCAAGTTTCTCGGGACCCGGCTCGCCAAAGTCCGTTACGGGTTTGGCTCCGCCTAGTTCAATTCTCCGGGACAAATAAAAATTCCTCCGCAAGGGAGGAAGTTTTCATTGTCGGGGTGCGGAGAATTGAACTCCGTGTCTCTTCGTCCCGAACGAAGCGTGATACCGATTCACTACACCCCGGAAATATATTTTAACTCGAGGAAGCGGAAGACGCCATTTCGATAATGATAATTATCGAAAGAAGTCTGAGCAAGCTCTTACACCCCGAACACCTCTTCACATTTTACTACTTTTGGCCACAAAAAAGCTCCCACTTTCTAGAAAGTCGGCACAAATGACGTCCTCCCCGCACAGCCCCGCCTATGGCGGGGACGATGTACGGGGTTTCCTTTTGGCCTGCCTCGACCAG
>Ga0209727_1001114_pt1 | contig 23785 bp, 28 predicted proteins | sample RifGroC1_FD_183995 | JGI IMG/M metagenome (GOLD analysis project Ga0209727, IMG submission 183995) | Groundwater microbial communities from Rifle, Colorado, USA - Groundwater C1 (SPAdes) (version 2) | ecosystem: Environmental > Aquatic > Deep subsurface > Groundwater | place: Rifle, Colorado...
TAGAGCAACTGAAGAATTCCATCAAGGAATTCGGAATGCCTGTGCCTATTGTGATTAACACCTACAAAGGTAGAGAAAACGTCATAGTCGGTGGCGAAAAAAGAGTCAGGGCAGCAACAGAACTCGGATGGACAGAGGTTCCCTATAGCACTGTTAATATTCCATTACAAAAAGAAAAAGCCCTCAACCTTGCACTAAATAAAATCGAGGACCAGTGGGATGAAACAAAACTGGCAGAGATTATAACCGAACTCACAAAAGCAGACTTTGATGTCTCCCTTACTGGTTTCAATGAAGTAGAAATCAGTAATCTCCTAGACACCACAATGTTCCTGGAACAAGAGGAAGAAGAAAAACCTTGGGATACAGAAGAAGAAATAAAAAAAATAGCAGATCCTATATCTAAACTAGGGGAAGTTTATCAGATAGGTCCGCACCGGCTGATGTGTGGAGACTCAACCAATCCCAGTGATGTAAGAAAACTCATGGATGGAAAAACAGCAGACATTATATTTACTGATCCGCCCTACAACGTAGCTCACAAAAGCATGGAAAAGAAAGGTAAGTTCCATACTGAACAGGGAATCATTCTAGGAGATGATCAGACTCAGGATGAATTCAGAGCATTTACTGAAGCATTCTTCCAGAACTTCAGTATGGTCCTAAAACCAGGAGGGACAATTTATGTCTGCACCGGATACTCCTCCTACCCTCTTTTCTATTACCAGTTCTTAAATTCAGGGTTTGTCTTTAGCAGCAATATCGTCTGGGTAAAACCAAATTTTGCAATCGGCTGGGGTGACTACAAAAAACAGTACGAACAAATAATGAAAGGCAAGAAACCAACAGGTAAAACGAAAGCTCAAGCACTTATGTATGGCTGGAGACAAGGAGAGCGTCATCAGTTCTTCGGAGAAGCAAATGAAAGTGATGTTTGGGATATGCCGCGAAAAGCCGTAACAGAAATGGTTCATCCAACAGAAAAACCGGAGTGGCTGATTATGAAGGCACTGAAAGGAGGTAGCAGGGTTGGCCAATTAGTAGTTGATTTATTCGGCGGTTCCGGAAGCACTTTAATGGCAGCTCACAAAATAGGGCGAGTTGCCTACCTTATGGAGAGAGATCCACTATTCTGCGATTTAATAAGGAAAAGATGCCAGAGGCTCAAATTGTAAGCCCCTGTGTGGCGATTTGTGGCCTCCATTCAAATCGAGTGGACCAGTTACGCCTGTAAAAGCCTATGGCAAAGAAGAAAGACAAAAAACAACTAAAACTAACCACTTCCAAAATGCCAGCTGAAACTGAACAACAGTACGCAGCCTGGCTGCTTTATTGCGAAGCAGGCAGCATTAAGAAGCTTCTGGACGTATGGGAAAAGGTTGGGCAAGTCTTGGGTGAAGCTGGGGTAGATTTTGCGTACCGGCTCGGTAAAAAACCAAGCGACACCACCATAGAAACCTGGTCCAAGAAGTATCAATGGGTGGCACGCACAGACCTAAGGCTTGAGGAAGAACTGGCAGAGTTGAAGGAGAAAGCTGACAGGTTCAGAAAGAAGCGCAAATTCCTAATTACCGATATTCTAATTCAGAAAATGACAAAACTGCAGAAGCAGGCCAGAACACAGGACGTGTCAGTCCTGGAGATTAAATATCTATGGGAAATGCACCGCACAGAATGGGGTGAATCAACAGGAAAAACAGAAGTAAGGCACTCAATCGATGAGAGTGAGCAGGAACCACCAAACCCAGAGGAAAATGAGGTTGGTAAAGAAATAGATCAGGTTATTAAAAAACACTATGGCAAACGACATAAATAAAGACAAAATTAGTGTTCTTCACTGGATACTAAACAATAAGATCAAAAACGAAAACGGTGAGTCTATCGAATTCGAGAACCACCGCTTCATGCTAGACATATATGCAGACCGCACACCTATACAGGTTATAAGAAAAGCCTCCCAGGTTGGAGCAAGCACAATGGAGATCATCAGGACCCTGCACGGCGCACGATTCTGGGGAATCAACCAGATTTACACCTTACCCACCGGAGATGATGTCCTTAAATTTGTACAGTCAAAGGTAAATCGAATAATGGATATAAATCCAGTAGTAAAGCAAGGAGTCGCACCCAAAAGCATAGATTCAATTGAGCAGAAACAAATAGGCAAATCCTTTATTTACTTCAAGGGAACGTTTACAGAGCGTGAAGCTATCATGCTTTCCTCAGACAGAAACATCCATGACGAATTAGATAAGTCCAAAACAGACGTTATTAGGGATTATACTTCCCGTATGGGCTACTCAAAGATCAGAAGCCAGCACTATTTCTCCACCCCCACTATCCCAGAGTTTGGAGTAGACAAGATTTTCCAACAATCAGACCAGAAATTCTGGCGTTTCAACTGTCCGCACTGCAAATTCAGACAGCATATGGAATGGGAGAAAAATGTTGACGAAAAACGAGGGATTTATATCTGCCAAGGGTGTAAAAAAGAGATCAGCCCACGGGATATAAACGTCAACGGTGAATGGGAAGCACGATTCCCAGACAGACCCATGTCCGGATACTGGATAAGCCAGATGCATACACCCTGGAGAACAGCCCAGGACTTAATAAAAGAGAAGAAAGATGCAGATGATGACACCTACTTCTATAACATGATTTTGGGGCTACCTTATTTATCAGCTGACCAAAGAATCCCAGCAAGCCTTTTTATACGCAACGTGAGCGACGTAAAGGCCGATTCTACAGAGGAATACAATGTAATGGGCATAGACACCGGAGCAGGCACAGGCAAAGGAAATCATTTGATTATCGGTAACAAGCTGGGAATCTTCTGGATTGGCATCCTGACCGACCATGAAGGCAAAGACAGATGGCAACAGGCAGCAGACCTTATAACCTTTTTTGATATCAGAGTAGTTGTCGTTGATGGTCAGCCCTACACTAGGGAAGCGTTCGAGTTAGCGAAACAATTCCCCTACAGAGTTTACCTGAGCTGGTTCAAAGATGACCCGAAGATGCTGGAGGTAATAAGGTTTTTTGATGAGAAAGAAGGAAAGGAATCAGAGTTTGAAGAAGAAGTAAAAGTCTTCTCCTCCCGAACCAGAATTATGGATGACACTATCTCAGCACTCCGGAAAGGAGAAATTAAGTTTTCTCTATCAAACAGTAGTCCTACCTTCAAAATGCTTATATTACACGCCCAAACGATGTACGCACGCAACGTAACCGACAAACTAGGTCAGGTGAAGCGTGAGTGGGCAAACACCGGACCCAACGACTTCTGGCTGGCACTAATCTATTGGCATATAGCCTTATTAAAACGTTCAAAATATGAGCCAAACAAATAAAGAACCAAAGAAAATAACTCTAACTGTCACAGAGGCAGAAGCCAAAATCCTGGAGGATATCCGCAAGGTACAATATGGTCGAGTAGATATCCACATCCAGAACGGTAAACCCTACAGGAAAGAGATTGTAGAGCAAAAGCGCATCGGTCCTGAGGAAGGTGGCAGCGCTGGGACATTTCCCAAGAAGCAAAGCAATATCGAGATTTGATCTTGCAGCTTGACTTCCAAGGCGCGTTTTAGATAATTGTGTCGTATATGGCTAAACAACAGCAAGCATCAGAAGAATACAGGAAGCTCAGGAGCCAATGTAAGACTCTGCTGAGGCAAATAGAATGCAGTCTGGACCAGCATTTGAAGGAGAAGGAGAATGAGAAACCAGACTTTGCCCTGGTAGGAGACTTATATTTTATCAAGGACCAGCTGACAAACGTCAGCAAATTTATAAAAGCATGAAATACACAGAAAACTACTCTGACCCAATCTTAGAAAACCGCATGGCAATATTCTTTGCCATTATTTACAAAGTTGTTTTTATAGCTCTGACAATCAAAGCACTTATATGGCTAATGCAGTAAACCTCCTCCGCCAGTAAAGCTACAAATACCCCAGCAGGCAATTTCCGATATAATTGTAAAATGTTACTTTTTCCAACTCTTCCGTTTACTTATATAGAACGGTTGAGGCGGACCATTTAAATATGCAGAAGCCACCGTTCGATGAGGTAGTAAAAAATTATATTAGGCTCGTGTACTTTTTTGCCAAGAAGTCCTTATATCAACAGGAGGACGTAGACGACATAGTACAGGAGACTTTCCTGAAAGCAATGAATAATTATAAACAATTTACATTCAAGAGCGAAGGCGAGCTGAAAAGCTGGCTGCTTACTATCTGCAGGCATTTAATTGCAGACCAGATGAGATCCAAAAAGAAAACAATCTCCATAGAACAGAATAATATCGAACTCTTTGACAATAGTGATGTAGAAGACATGATGAACGCAGAGATTACCCACGAAAAGGACATAGAAAGTGTAAAGAAAGAATTAGTGAAGCTGAAAGCTGAAGAACAGGAAATCATCCGGCTCCGGATTGTTGAGGAGATGGAATTTAAAGAGATAGCTGTAGCCTTAGATACTAAAGAAGCAGCTGTTAAGATGCGTTTTTATAGAGCAATCATCAAGCTCAAGGAAGCACTAGTATGAAATTAAAAAATGTAATCAAATCAGCATTTGAACAACAAGAACAAAAAGACACAATGCATATAAAAACATTGGAGAAACAGATCCTGTCAAAAGTCCATGAAGAAGAAGACCTGGACCAGGAAGTGAAGGCTTATTTTCCCCAACGCAAATCCTTCTGGGCAAATAGTGTACTCTATGTGTTTGCAGCGCTACTAATATTTGTACTCTTCTTCGGTATCAGCACCAAGAGTCCGGCATTTGCAAAAGGCTCAATCCTCGATGCCCTTATAAGCCTTAAAAATCAGCTTCAACAGGAGTTGACCCAGCTTCTAAGCAACGACCCCTCATATAGGGATAAAAGCACACAGAAATACAAACAAGCCCAGCAAGAATGGTGTTCTGTAAGCGCCAGAGCGCCAGAGGAGCAGGAAAAAGCGGTAGCAGCAATCAGAGACTTTTTAGACAGACCGGATGCTAATGTTAAATACGATTGCGTTATCAGAAATCCAAAAAATCAGTCCGAACCCGTATTGGAAACTTATAATGTAGACTTTGACCAGTTTGTAATTGATATAAAAACTAATCGAGTTATTGAGATGTTTTTTAGAGAAGAAACCAACTGGGGAGAAAATAAGGATGGTTCGCGCTGGTTTAGCCCAAGAAAACAGTACGACTACACACCGCGCTATACACAAGCTGAAGCAGAGCAATTGGCTCGGGACTTTATCAAGAACCATGAGAAAGCAATCGGTAAGATAGATTTAGATAAGCTAACACTAGAAACCGGAGTAAAAGATGAAAATAGTGAAGTAACTTACTTCTTTATTTGGAAAGGCGAACCAAAGGAAGACTATATTCCTCAACTAGACATCACCTTTACACAGGGTGGCGAATTAGTACGCTATTCCAATAAGCTCTCCCACTAACAGAAACTCCCGAAAATCACCACTAAAAAATAGCTATTGACATTTCTCAACAATTGCTAGATACTTGGTGTATGAGAAGTAAGAAAAGTAAGAATAATCTTACCTTTTACAATCTGCTCCACTTCAAGACTCCCCAATTTATCTCATATCTTTTTTATTTGAAAACCCAGATTACTAATTCTAAATCTTGGGTTTATTAAAAAGGAAGGAGGTGAAATACATGACAATCATAACAAAAGCTAAAGCAACAATACTTCCAGCACTCGTTGGAGTAGCAGTCCTAGCCGGACTGGTAACTGCTGTCTCAGCACAATCAGCTAATCCTCAAGAAACTCTTGATGCCCTCACAGAGCAATTGAGAACCAAAGCTGAACAAGCTGTTAATGCTGGCCAGACAACTGATGGCACGCATGAAGGCGAAAAAGCCTTTACTGGTGAAACCGCTAAGCAATTAGAGGAATTACGCAGACAGGGTTCTAACGCCAAAGAAGCAACTCTCGCAAGACCTGCGTCAGAGAGAGGTGCAGCAGTCGCAAATATCCGAGCTTTAACTGGCAATCAGGGAAATCCTGAGTACGTCTCTACTGCCAAATCCAGCTACAGCAACTCTGTTATAGCTGAATATTACATGGTAGGACAAGACTACGTTGAGGTCGATACTAAAACGAATAAAATCGTTCAATTCGGACCGGCTCCAGTTGCAAAGGGACAACCAGCTAAGGAATATAACACCGAAGCAAGGTTCTCTCCTGAACAATTAGAAGCAAAAGCCAGAGAGTTTATCGCTAAGAATGCTCCAGATGCCAACTTAGGCAGCCTGAAAGAAAGCACTGGCGAGAAAGGCGGAACAAACTTCTTCTTCAGATTCACAGATGAATCCAAAGAAGTAGAAGGCGTTAAGGCTTTCGTACAGGTAGGATTTACTGTCGGAGGCGACCTTCTCAGCTATACAAATACGCTGGGATTGTAAAAGGGGGCAAATTTAAAAAGGAAGGAGGTGAAATAATAATAAATGAAAAAATTATCGAGAATGTTCTTCGGATTACTGATGGCCCTCGTCGTGTTTTCGACAGGAGCACAAGCTGCTCACGCTGCAGTCTCAATCTACTCAAATAACGGCAGTTACTATACCGCTTATGGACCAGGTCAATACTGGTACAACGTAGATAATGAAGGATACTGCGGAAACGGTGGTGGAAGCTGCAGCCCAAACAACATGAAGTACACCTGGTCGGGCTGCTCTTTGAGCAACTATGCTAAGTGGGTTAACGGAGCTGGACCAAGTGGTTGGGCTACTCATGATACCTATATTCCAGGTACGAATGCCATTAATTCGGCAGCACCATACCTACTGAGTTATAACTCAGCAAGTCAGTTCCACTTTACGATCAATCAGAACTCTTACTATGATACCTTTGTAAGAACTGATCCAAGCGATCCATGGTGGTACAACATTGGAAATATCTGGCTGGATGACAATCCATGCAACGGTACTTCCAAAATTGGCTTTGATGAAATGAAGGTGGCCGACTAGGTATTTAAGCCCTTCATTTCATATTCCTGCCTAGCCCCCCTGATCAAGGGGCTAGGGTTGTTTTGGAGAAAATAGTAAGACAAATAAGAAAATTAAGAAATCCGCTGGACTTGCAGGCTTATATTTGATATATTCAGCTTACACAGATATGAGAAGAATAATGATAGCAAGCACGATAGGCATACTTCTACTACTAGCCGGAGGCTATCTTTATTTTAATAGCCACAATTCCTCTCAAAATTACCTCCCACTGGAACAACGCAAGACTGTAGAAGCATATTTCAGAGAACACATGAATGCAACACCAGAAGAAGCCAAAACAATGGCAGAAAACGGTGTAGACTTAAGAGTAAGCAAAGGCACGACACTCATGGGAATTGTAGGAAATCTTTATTATTATGGCTTTATAGATAATGAGGGGGAATTCACCAAGCTTCTAGGGCAAACAAAGGACACTACGCCAGGCCGTGAAGGAGCAATTAAGGCCGGAAATAACACAATAGACACAAACAGCAGCTATTACATTAACTCTCAGATGACTGACGAGGAAATCGCAGACACGCTCCTAAACAAAGGCAGATACTCAGATAAATTTAATCAATACAACTATCTTTTCATGCCAAGCAGTAAAAACCAACGACTATGAAAATAAGACCATTAACAATGCTAGCACTGGCAGTATTAGTTGTTGTTGGAGTATTGTACTTTGCAGACAAAAGAACATCCTCAAAGCATACAACTGTTGCTCCGGAGCAAATCAAACCCTCCCCAACTCCACAGCAAAGACCCAACAGAGCGCTCAAAACTAACGAGAAATTTATTGCACCGATTGGGCTTTACATTACAGTGCCTGAGGAGATGAACTTTAGAGAGGAAACAGCAGATGACCCAAGTCGCCCGATTATTGGAGGTTTTTATATAGAAAAAGAGGGCGCATCTGGATACCAATTTTATGGTGTTTATAGCGCCAATAACAATACAGCGGATAGCTTGGAGAAAGCAAAAAAGGAAATGGACCCTGCCACTATAAAAGAAGTAACAGTTGATGGGTATAAAGGAATTGAAGGCCTAGTCACTGGCCCAAAAAATAGATATCTCACTTATATTATTAAAGATGGTATCTTAGTTTCCTTTTCTACCATCCCACCTACTCCAGAGAATAAAGAAATTACTGACCAAATCCTCTCCATTGTCAGCTTTCAATAACCAGTAACGTACTTGAAACATACAGTCCCCCTTTTGTAGCATGAAGCTATAACGAAATTCGCCTAACGAATCTGTCGGGGCTTGGGTTTTTTACTCACACGAGTAGACGAACCCAAGCTCCTTTTTTGTTGTCCAAACACTATGCCAGATCCAGAAATCAAAGAGGAAAAAATAAAACCAGAAGAACGCTACGACCCCAGCGAGGAGGAGCAAAAGCTCCTGACCAAATGGAAAGCGAGATTTAAGCGTGCGAAGGAGTTCCGTGAACCATACCAAGCCAAATGGCTGCGTATGTACATGCTTTATCGAGCATACCAAAATAAGCAGAACTATGCTTATAGCACCCGCCTGATGCCGCCTATTGCCTTTGAAATCGTTCAGACAGTGGTATCCAGGCTCGCTACAGCTAAGCGAAAGACACGCATCCTCCCCAGAGAGAAAAACGATGCTGAATCAGAGTCACTCGACTCCTGGGATAATTTGGTAAATTATGATTTTGACGTTATAGAACTTGCCAAAAAACTTCCTCACTGGATAGAATCCTCCACTTTATATGGAAATGGAATTCTAAAATTAGCCTGGAAAGCAGTAACAAGAACCGACAAGGATGGCAAAGAAGTAACTATTTATGATGATCCAACCGGAAGCTTGGTAGATCTTTGGGATTTTCTCCCAGCGCCAGAAACAACCGATTTACAGGAAGACTGTCCATGGCTTATTCACCGGATTGTAAAAACCAAAGAGAAGATAGAAAAAGAGGAAAAGACACGTGGTGAAAATAAGATCTATAAAAACTTACAATTCTGTGAACCGAAGGTAGTTGAGGACTGGAAAAAAGAACGTTACGAGATAAACACTAAGAAAATGGGGCAAATGTCTGGTGACGTAAAAGACCAGCAAGGTGGAGAAGGCAAGATTCTGCCGGAGAAAACAGAAGGACAAAAACAACTGGAACTTTGGGAATGTTGGGATTTTGAGGAAGATAAACTGATTGTTATCAGCAACGGCGAGATTGTCATAAGGGATGAGGAGAATCCATACCTGGGAGTAAACAACGGACAGCTTTTCGTAGATCTTCCGGACATGTCTCTTCTGTGGGAATTCTGGGCAACCGGACATATCGAGCCAGTTGAAACATCAATTCACGAGATTGCAGATCTGAGAAACCAGAGAATGGATGATGTTGTCTTAATGCTGGACCCAGTAGTTAAAATCAGAAAAGACTCCGGTATTACTAAAAACGACATTATATTCTCTCCTGGAGCAATCTGGGAGTTAAGAAAAATGGATGATGCAGTAATAGAAAGACCACCAGAAATAAGCCTGATGGGAATAAATGAGGACAAACTGATGCGCGATGAAATCTCAAGAACTCTGGCCCTCGGAGAATACATGCAGGGGATGCCACAATCTACAAATGAACCCCTTGGGAAAGTAGCAATGCTTCTCGGCCAAAGCAACTTGCGCCTGAGCATGAACGCACAAAATGTAGCTAATGCACTCACTACCCTGGCAAACGTACTCATTCAGCTAAATCAGGAGTTTATAGACAAAGACAAACTTTACAGAATTGTCGGTGAGGAAGTCGACTTCAAAGAATTCAAAGAAGCAGACAAGAAAGTACAGGTGGATGCGATAGTAGAAGTAGAACCTGTAGTTCCTCCAGACCAGCAGGCACGCATCAATCAAAGACTGCTTCTTTATGACAAGCTCGTTGCCCAAGACAAACCAGATCCAAAAGATCCTCAGGATATACAGCGATGGTTGAAGCGAAAGAGAGAACTGCAGAAAATGATGCTGGAGGAATTAGACTTGGACAGTTATATCGAAGTTTTACTGGGGGCTGACAAAGCCGAAGCAACAACTACGGAAACTCCTCTAGGGTCCCCCCAGAATGGCGCTGTAATGCCCGTTGATCAGCCTCAACAGCAAAGTCCACCAGTTGCACCACCTCAGAACAGAATACAGCAGTTAATGGCTCGTGTCCCCATCCTTGGGAAAATGCTAGGAGCAGCGTAAACAAATAAGGGGTTAATTCACTTTAACGATATAATCTACTGTCTGGACTTTTCCTTCGTGTTGAAATTGAGTGAAGATTTTATAAACTCCAGACTCAGGAAATGTTGTTGAGAAGCTTATTTTTGGCCCTTGATCAGTACCTTGTGTAGTACTGCCATGTTGTGCTTGTTGTTGATCATGCGCTTGAGTAGTATCAGTGCTTTTTGAATCTAGGGCGTGAGTATGAATAAAATCAAGGGTTCCTTCTTTGAGGATAACACTATGTCCTAGTGCCCCAAGATAATTTTCAAGATTGGTGACTGGTTGGCCGTTTTGAGCAACGGATACCCCAAATGTTACCTCTTTTTCTTTCTGTACATCTTTTGGGAAATCAAAGGATATATTGTACTCTCCGTATGTTTTCTTTACTTCCGAATCAGGAACAACACTCTGAACATAGTAATTGGCAGAGTTACCGACCTCAACATCGGTAAAGAGCGTGACAGGCTGCTTATCTGGATTCTCAACGCCTGGGGTAAAGTCTGGGAAAAGGCGATACGGTCCATCATCAGGAAAGGGTATCATAACTGTGAACTCTCCTGTGGCTTCATTATAATCAGGATGAAGATGGAGAAAATTGGCTAAGTCTTTTCTAACGCCAATAAAATGCATGAGCTTTTCATGCGCGATTTCATACTTTTTGAATACCTCACCGCTAGTATCTTTTACTCGAAAACTGAACTTTGTGGCTGTTTTAGGGTTTATGTTTGTCGTGTCTGAAGTAACCTCTAGCTGATAACTTCCGCCAGGTTTTGTAATGGGCTTTTCACCCGAATTCATCATATTGTTGCCTTGCCAAGGCATGGTGATACCTTTTTGTGAATTTATAAAAAAATATCCTCCTACACCCAAGAGCACAACAGTGATAGCAGCAACGAGAATATATCTATTCATAACTTATTTCTATTTTGTCTCCATCTTTCATTAAATAATTTTCAAATTCTGCATTTTCTTTTCCGTTCACAAGCATTTTTACGGTTCCACCTTGATCATTTTTCTTATCCATAATTGTCGTTAAGTTAAAATCCTTGCCCCAAACCTGAAAAAATCTACCAAGCCTAGTATCATCTTTTGTAACCACTCCCTGTGCTTCTATATGCACAACATCATCTTTTGCATCAGTATCATGAGTATGAATTTTACCGTGTACTGCTCCTCCTAACCCTAGGTTTGCAGGAATTTCTTGCTTTTCTCCTTTTATTGTTACTGTTACTTTCGGATGCCAATGTAATCCATTACTGGCTACAACTTGGTCAGCAGGGACAGAAGAATTGCTACCTTTTGATAAAAAGAAAACACCGCCTACTAGAATTGCAATTGTTAAAAGTGCAATACCTCCGATAACTTTATGCTCTGTCGTCATTATTTGATTTTTCTGCTACTTCAGCATCGTAATTATCATCAATCTTTTTAATAGTTGAAATCATTTGATCTACTGATACCTTATCGGGCTCAAAGGTAACTTCTGTTACTTGTTTCGCATAGTTGGTCTTTGCTTCCTTCACACCTTCTGTATCCTCAAGTTCGCCATCTATATTCATGGCGCAACTAGTACAATGCATGCCAAATATGTTGAGCTTTACTGTTTTCATAGTTATATTACGTTTATTGTTCCTCGAAACATTCCCATGCTACACATAAATGCAAGTGGGCCTGGCTCACTGGGTGCTGTAAAGGTAACAGTATCTGAACTTCCAAGTGGTACTACTTTTTGAATGCGAAGATTAGGTATCGTAAATGCCTGTGTACAACCTCCACCACCATTATTTACAAGCTTAAGCGTTACTTGAGAACCCGCCTTAACAGTTAAGTTACTTGGGTTATATCCATCTCTTTCAATGCTAATTGTTGTATTTGTCACTGGAGCAGCCGCTTGCGCAGTAGTTGATCCAAAATCTTTATCACAGAAACTAATTGTGCAGTTAATATTTGTTAATAAGTTTTCAATGGTGAAATTGCTACCCGTTAATGCAATCGTATTATTGATGTTAAAAACCGCAAGTAGAATAAGCGCATATGCTGCGACTTTCATAAATCGCTTTTGCATTGCATCTCCGAGTCTTGTTGCCATGTAGCCAAGTATAAAAAAGAGAGGTGATGTACCTAAAACGAAGGCAAACATAATTGCAGCACCAGATAAAGGGTTACCGGATGCAATAGCCAAAGCCATCATTGCTTGAGTTGTACCACAGGGGATAAATACGGTAAACGCTCCCAAAATAGCGGGGCCAAAGAAGTCACCACTTTTTGATTGATTTCGTACCATTCTTGTAAGGAATCGCGGAGGTTGAATAATAAAGTAGCGAAAGATTGGATGAACATTGAGTAAGTTAAGTGCTGTACCTACCATAAAAATACCAACTGCCAGCTGAAGAATTATATTTGCACTAAGTGAGAGTTGAAAAAGAGATCCAAACCACCCAAGAAGAAAACCAAGAATTGTATATGCACCTAGTTTTGCGATCAAGAATGAGAGGATTGGAAGCGCATTGCCTGATTTTTTGGTTTTATCTTTCAGCTTTTCTTCTTCTCGTTGCGCTATGCTGGCTGCAAGAAGTCCTCCTTGTACCGCAAGACAGGTGAGCGCACCCGCGAAAAGTCCTGTAAAGAAAATAGTTACTAAATTCATACTTATTTCAGTTGGTTATCAATTTCAGCTTTGAATGCGCTAAATGGTTGCGCTCCAACTATTTTTGTGCCGGTAATCACTCCATCATTACTTGATTTTCCTATAAAGAATGTTGGCGTTCCACTTGCGCCAACTTCAGTTGCATCAGCTAGATCTTTTTGCACCTCCTCTTTATTACTTTCAGTATCAATACATAATTGAAATGAGCTAAGATTTAGACCCAAGTCGGATGCAATTGTTGAGAGATCATCTTTTGACAAGCCATTTCCATTAGATTTTGTTCTTGCAAATATCTCATCATGATACTTAAAGTATGTTGCATCGTCATCTTGTTCTCTTGCACAATTTGCTGCAACTGCTTCGAGGGTTGCCATAGGATCATGGAAGGATAGAGGTAAATCACGATACACATATTTAACTTTTCCTGTATCAATATATTCTTTCTTTATTTGAGAAAAAGTGTCATCAAAATACCGCTTACAGAACGGACACTCATAATCTGAGAAATCAATCATGGTAAGTGGCGCATTCTTATCGCCCATAATAGGATCATCATCAACAGATACTTTTTGCGGGCTTGTATCCTCTGTAGGAATTGCCTGCGGCACTGCTGCTTGTTGTGCTGCTCCTTGAGCATTCGCAGTTGTGGCTCCTTTAGTTAGAGTCCCGCCTTTTTCTAAATACTGTACTTTTGTCCAAAGTGAACCAATAACAAATGAAGCGACTATAAGAAGTACAGTTAAAAGTAACTGAGTTTTACTAGCGTTTGGAAGAGGAATTGTGATAGTGCCTTTTTCTTTATGTTCAGCCATATTACTATTAATAACTATATCTACTACATAGTGTAGTAATTAATTTTAGGGAAGTCAAGAGCTATTTCATTGGAGAATATAAAATATCTTCGCTGTGGTTTGGATTTTCTGTTGGATATTCTTGTTTACACGCATTCATGCACAAGCTACCATGAGGACAAATCATCATGACATCTTGTCCTTGATGGTGAACCTCGAATGCTTGAACCGGAGAAAGCACAATAGCTCCCATAACAAAGGCTGAAAAAACACTTACAACAACATGCTTTACTTTAAACTTTTTGAAATGCGTTTCTTTTTTAATAAGTTTAAGAATTCGTGGTTCAAGCGTATCTTGGTCAGCAATAGCAGCGACAGATACCATCGCAACAGAAGGCGTCCTTAGCATTTTCTTAAGCACTGCAATTAACGGTTTCTCATCTCCAAGTCCAAGGATCGCTTCTTGATCTGCTTTAATTTCTCTCTCAATTCGATAGTTGTGAAGAAAATCAGAAAGAAGCGGGAAGAAAGGTAATAATGATTCACCAATAGAAGCAATGATCATTGTAAGGGAATCTCTGTTCTCTAAGTGGTATCGTTCATGGCGCAAAACCACCTCAACTTCCTGGATACTTAAAAGACTAGTAAGAGCAGTTGAAATATAAATTTTTGGGGTTCTTATCCCTAAGCAAAATGCAAATTGTTTGTTACTTTCAACAAGATACGTTTTATTTGTAAGTTGCAGTTTTTCAAGAAGTGCCGAAAAAGAGGGGTCTGTGCGGCTCTTTTTTATAAGGTTTCTTTTAAGAAACTGTGCTTTTATAAGAATAATGAACAATTTTATTGCTGCTACTGCAGAGAAAATAAAAAGCAATACAAAAGGAATTGCGCCAACATAATGGGAAATTGGCATAGAGAACGAATTTACTAAAGATTGGCAATAGTAGCTTGTATGTTTTGCGAAGGGAATGAGTTTTTGTAAAACAATAAGCGTAGAGACTCCTAGTAAAGAAATGAGACCTGCAAAGGCAATAAGATTTTTATTTATTCTTATCATGATCGTCAAGTAACTTCAAAAAATAATCTTTCTTTTTGGCGGGTAATTTATCGATACTATCGGCAAACGAGGCTATAGCTGTGTCGCCAAACGAATCAATAAATTTCTTTAAAAAGGATTGTGCAATATTTTTACTGTAAGATTCTTTGGAAAGCTTTGGAGAGTAGATGTGGCCTGACTTATCTTCAGTTCTTTTGACAAGCCCTTTATCATAAAGTCGCTGAAGGACTGTAGCAACAGTTGTGTAAGCAAGTTTCCTGTCTTTTTGTAGTTTAATTAACACATCTCTCGCGGAACAATTTTTATGCTCCCAGAGAATATCCATTACCTCTTTTTCAAGCTCGCCAAGAGACACTGCTGTCATATACTACCTATTGTAGTAAAGAGTCTATGCGAAGTCAATTTATTCTACTATAATTTATCTATGAATTCTCTTAAGAGACAAGCGTTAATTTTTGTATGGATTGGTGAAATATGGAATGCGATGGAAGTAATAATTGCGCTTTGGTCGGGAATTGGAACCGGCAGCGTGGCTCTTATTGCATTTGGACTCGATAGTGTAATTGAACTTTTTGCAGGTGCTGTATTAATTTGGAGACTTCAATCCTCCTGGAAAGAAAAAAAAGACGAAGTCATTGCTGAAAAAAGGGCAAAAATACTTGTGAGCATATCCTTTTTTGTATTAGCTGGCTATGTTCTTCTCCATGCTGGAGCTACACTTATGGGTATATTTCCTGAACCTAAAACAAGCATGATAGGTATTGTTCTAGTTATTGCTAGTGCTATTATAATGACCTTTCTGTATTTTCGTAAAACTTCTCTTGCCAAACAACTCAATTCTCCATCACTTAAGTCAGAGGCAAAGCAAGCACTTTTTTGTGACCTTCAGGATTTACCAGTGCTAATTGGACTTGGAGCAAATGCATTATTTGGATGGTGGTGGGCAGATCCTCTTGTCGCACTCGCTCTCATACCTTTTATAATTAAAGAAGGACGCGAAGCCTTTGAGGAATAAATTATGCAACTGTTAATAGTTAAGACTTTATTCTAATCCAGAAGTAATAGGTTGAGACAATATCCAAAGTCCTGCCATCGTATAAATAACCATAAGAATAAGCAGAGGAAATTGACTTATAAGCGCCTTCTTATGGCTTGGAAACACTTTTAACGCAATAATATGAGCAATATATACTCCTACAATATGACCAAGAAGGATAAAAGCAACTTGTGAATGCCAAACAAAATTTGTATCAACAGTTGGAATATTCGGCCAATTAGCAGTGCCAAACAAATTCCAGTTTTTTCCAAATGGATCAGAAATAAGTCTGCCCATATTTGAACCTTCGGTAACAACAAGCGTGTAATAATGGGCAACATTATAGACAAATGCGATTGGAATAAGTGAAAATGCAAATTGTAACGATAATTCTCTTAATGAAAGTTTGGTATTTGTAACAGCTTTTGCTAGCCAAATAAGTAATAAGTACACTGAAAGAAACACAAACGGAGAGAGAAAAAGTGCTAGCGTCTGATATGTTTCATAGGAATTAGCGCCAAGAATTGGACGAAAAACATCATCCAAATTCTGCCAGTAGAGCCTGTAAAATGGTGTCGTTTCACGAAAGCCATCAAAAGCTGTAGAGGAGAGCATAAAAAGAATAAACAGTAGTAAACTGAAATGTTCTGCTTTTTCTTTAATGAGTCCGACAAATGGCGGTCTAAGAAATAATTTCCCTCTCTTACACTCAACCGGTGCCATTTTACCAATAAGTCGAAAGAATACACTGAAAAATTCGCAGTAGGTAAACCACGCATTTTTTCCAACAAGCGCAACCCCTAACACATTCAACATTACATATTGAACAAGAATCATCGACAACTGGAGTGGCCCTGTTTCTGCAAACAACTCAATCCAGATAAAAAGGAAATAAAATACTAATGCGGGATAATAACCAAGTCTTTCTGGATACTTCACAATTCCTTTTATTTTCTCTCCAAGTATTTTTTCAACCACATCAGCTCCAACTTTTAATGGATTAATCAATGCATAAATGTTGCCAATAAATGCGGTAAGATACGTCAGTCCAAGCGCAAAGATAATCCAAAATAGCGTCATGCCGATGTTGAAGCTTGGAAAGTCAATCCCAACAAACCCAGCAACTATTGTTAATAGAAATAGAAAAACACTAATACCTTTCAAAACTGTCAAAAACCATGCACTTGTAAGAAAAGTGACGAATCTGAATTTAGAAAGATTAATTGTTGGATAATTATTACTTGGGTTTGTCTTGTTGATAAAGTAGCCAATCACTAAAAACGAGGCAACAATTGCTGCAACTCCTCCATAAAGATACATCCAAAAAGGAACAGGAAGGTTATACAATTTCCCAAATGAATGAGCAAAAGTGGGTTGGGGAGCAATAAAAAAGGGGGTTAACCCCACAAGGATAGCAACGATCTTTCTCATGTGATAAATTCTATTTTGGCTGTACTTCTAATGCGCCAATTTCTGTTTTGGAATTTTCTAGTTCAAACGGAAATCTTCCGGAAAGATTCGCGGTAAAGGTAAGGGTTGCTTGCTTGTTGGGTTCAAGCTCCACGCTATTATCATAGGCATGGACATGAAATTCTTCTGCCTCGTCAGAAGTAATTTTTATTGTTACTTCGTCTCCCTGATTAATTTTAATAGTTGTTGGACCAGAAATAACCTTCTTCTCTTTAATAACAAGATTAAAAGTATTCTTACTTTCAGTTATTGAACCTTGATTATCTCCCTCCACAATTATTGTGCCTCTCATGTTTGGATGAGGAATACAGTAGTATCCAAATGTGCCTGGTGTCGTAAATACATAACTCCCACTTTCTCCTTGCGCTAGAAGTCCGGTATCAAAACTTCCATCATCCGCTGTCGCAGTATGTCGTACTGAATCTCGATTTGTCCACGTTACTTTTGTGCCGACTTTTATGCGGATATTTGGCTTTTGAAATGCGTAATCCTGTATGTCCATTTGTACTTCCTTTTGGTTTGTTAAATCCAAAATCTCATCAGTTCCGTTACTATCTTGCGTGGTAGGAGTTTGCGATTGAGGAGTTGAGGGCGAATTTTGTGGTTGAGTTTTTGGCTTGAATACAAAAAAGAGTCCACCGAGAACAATAACGCCAATAATAATGAGAACTGGGGTATTTAATTTCATACTGTCTTATAACATTAAGTAAAAAGCCAACCTTTTTCTTTATACAAAATTGCAAGAAAAAGCGCAACTACTTCTTGTAGTAGTATACAATAATTGCTGCTAGAATAATAGCATGAGTGAAATACATACTGCAAAGAATCTAGATAATAAAATTAAGCTTGGTCTTGTCCTCAATTTTGGTTTTACTCTTTTCGAGTTTGGCGTTGGGATCTTCTCGGGAAGCTTAGCCCTTATCTCAGATGCAGGACATAATTTAACTGATTCTTTAAGCCTAGTCATTGCTTTTTTTGGTAATAAAGTCGCGAAACGGGAGGCTAATGAAGAGCATACATATGGATACGGCAGAGCAACGATTATAACCGCGTTAATTAATGCGCTCCTCCTTTTAGGTCTTTCTATTTTTATCTTTTATGAAGCATACAAACGTATTCTAAATCCTGAACCCGTAGAAGGATTTCTCGTAGCAATAGTTGCGCTTATTGGTATGACTATGAATGTTGGTGTAGCCTTTCTGTTTAGAAATGAAAAACAAGATTTGAATATCAGAAGTGCTTATATCAATATGCTGTTTGATGCACTTGCTTCAGGAGGAGCATTGCTAGCCGGAATCTTAATTGTTGTTACTAAGCTGACAATTTTCGATTCTTTGATAAGTATTATTATTGGATTACTTCTGATACGAAGTGGCTGGAGTTTGGTTAAAAAAGCATTGCACGTCCTCCTAGAAGGAGTACCGGAAGGAATTAATATGGAGAAAGTGAAAAAAGCTATTATCAATCATAATGCAATGATTAAAGCTGTGGATGATTTGCATATTTGGGCAATCTCCTCTCAGTATGCAGCGCTGAGTTGCCATGTTGTGATTGAGGATTGTGATTTAGAGAAGAGTACGAGATTGGTTAAACAAATTAAGGAAGAACTTCATCAGAAATTCAATATTGAACATGCAACGATTGAAACTGAACTTGTAGAATGTCCACCTGAAAAGGCTTGATTATTACCTAACGAATTTTACTCCAATTATTCCCGCTATCACTACTTTTATAAATGCTATTTTTTTCTGTAAGTATATAAACAATCTCTGGATTTTGTTTGTTAAAGGCTATAAATAATGGGGTTTCTCCGCTAAAACTCTCGATTAGCTTCTCCCAAGTTTTGCCTCCATCACTGCTTTTTGCTAATCTATTTTTCTCTGAAAAGGACAGTAGTTTTTGAGAATCATTTGGATCAATAGCAACAACAGACACAAACCCATCGAATAACGTAGCCCAATCCTTACCTTTATTTGTACTCACCAGTAATCCTTGAGGAGAGGCAGCATAGACAATATTTTCATCTTTTGGATCTGCTGCAAGATTAATGATAGGATAATTAGTAGTTGTTGCAACTTCCCATGTCTTACCTTCATCCATACTTCGCTGCAATGCTCCACGATACCACCCATATACAAGTTTTGGGTTAGCAGGACTAATTGTCATGGCATGAAAATCTACCGGACCTTGTATACCATCAGAAATTTTTTCCCAAGTGAACCCTGCATCTTCTGATTTTTGAAAGCCAATATTGCCTCCTGTTGCTGGATGACCACTGCTAAAGATAATTTTTGCATCTGCTGGGTGTGGGGTAAATCCCATATAGTCGTCTTGTGCATCACCGACTCGATAGAGGTCTTTTTCATCCTCCAAAACAAGTAACCCATGATGTGTTGCAATATAGAGCTTACTTGGATCGGCTACATCAACTGCTAACCCATGACCATGAGTAATTGCACTGACAGGATTCAACTCTTTGGAAACTGAACCTTGTTTATTTTCGTTATCTTTTCCCTGCTGAGACAATAAAACTACCGCAAAGAGAGCAACAATTACTATAAGTGCAATAATTATTTTTTTATTCATACTATTTATTTGTCTTTTCCTTTATCTCCCTTCATAAAAAAAGCCATTGCGCCACACATAACAGTACACCCAATAAGTGAAGCTGCAACGACTAAACCTGCAACTCCAATAATAGGAACAAATATTATTAATCCAATCACAACAATAATAATTAGTCCAACCACCCAGGGGTTTAAACATCGTCTGCATGTTATAAAAAAGTTATTCGTAATTAAATCTTATACCTTTTAAGGAGTAATGAGTTAGAGACAACTGAGACAGAACTTGTTGCCATTGCAACTGATGCAAAAATAGGGCTTAACAGCAGTCCAAAGAATGGATAGAGTACCCCCATTGCAACAGGAATAAGAATAACATTATATCCAAAAGCCCAGAAAAGATTGAGTTTTATCGTTCTCATGGTCTTTTTTGAAAGTTCAATAGCAGATGCCACCGATTGTAAATCTTTATTAATCAAAGTTATATCAGCAGCTTCAATTGCTACATCGGTACCAGTCCCCATAGCAATACCTACATCTGCAGCAGCCAAGGCCGGAGCGTCATTAATTCCATCTCCAACCATAGCCACTTTTTTGCCTTCAGCTTGCAGCTTTCGCACTTCTGCCTCTTTCTGATCAGGAAGAACCTCTGCCAGTACCCGATCAATTCCTAGTTTTTTAGCAATAGCATTCGCTGTCCTCTGGTTATCTCCGGTAATCATGACAACTTCGATACCTTTCTTTTGAAGCGCTTCTACACCTTTTTTCGCTGTTTCTTTGATTGTATCGGCGACAGCAACAAGTCCCACAAGCTTCTTATCAACTGCAAGCAGCATGACGGTTTTCCCTTCATTTTCTAACTTACTTATTTGCTCTTTAACTTCTTCATAGGAAACGTTTTCTCGATCCATTAATCTTCTGTTCCCAAAAAACACTTGCTCTTTTCCAACTAACCCTTCAACCCCATGTCCTGCGATTGCTTTAAATTTTGACACAGAATCTAATTTAACCTTTTGCTCATCTGCATATTTAACAATCGCTTCAGCTAAAGAATGCTCTGATCCTTTTTCAATCGATGCAGCAAGATGTAGTACCTCATCCTTTTTTAATTTATTGAGAGATATTATATCCGTTACCTCCGGCTTCCCTTTGGTAAGTGTTCCTGTTTTATCAAACACAACTGTTTTGATTTTACCCGCAATCTCCAAACTTTCAGCATCTTTAATTAAAATTCCATGTTCTGCTCCTTTGCCAGTACCAACCATGATTGCTGTAGGAGTTGCCAAACCCATTGCACAAGGACAAGCAATAATAAGGACAGCAACGGTATTGAGAAGCGCAAAGAGGAACGCTGATTGGCCACCAAATATGTACCATACACCAAACGTTAAGAACGCAAGCATAATAACAATTGGAACAAAGTAAGAGGATACCAAATCAGCCATCCTTTGGATGGGCGCTTTACTGCCTTGCGCTTCCTCAACCAGCTTTATAATCTGAGCAAGCATAGTATCAGAACCAATCTTCGTGGCTTTATAAGTAAACGTTCCGGATTTATTCATTGTTGCGCCAACAACCGTATCTCCTTTAGCTTTATCAACTGGAATACTTTCACCGGTAATCATTGACTCATCAATTGACGATTCTCCTTCAACAATGACTCCATCAACAGGTATCTTTTCCCCAGGTCTGACACGAATAATATCGTTATGTATAACTTGATCGATAGGAATATCAATTTCCTTGCCACCTCGAACAACTCTCGCTGTTTTTGCTTGCATGCCAATGAGCTTTTTAATTGCATCAGAAGTACCAGCTTTTGCTTTTGCTTCAAAATATCTACCTAAGAGAATGAGACCAATAACAATAGCAGCCACATCAAAATACGGCATATGGTCAATACCTAAATTTGCGACAACGTGAGGGAAAAATGTTACAAACACAGAATAAATATATGCAACAGTTGTACCTAATGCTACTAACGTATCCATATTGGCTGTTCTATGTTTGAGAGCAGGAATAGTTGCTCGGTAGAACTCTGAACCTGCCCAAAATTGAATTGGTGTTGCCAGAAGGAGTTGCACAAAGAAGTTTTTTAGAATTTCAGGAGCAGTATTCATCAGACCTGGAAAGCTTCCCCAGAGAATTAACGCTCCACCGGCTAAGCTGACAATAACTTTTGTCCGAAGTTTTGTAAGTTCTTTCTGCTTTTCTTTCTTTTGAATCTCCTCAGATTTTTCTTCAAGTTCAAGTGTATAACCAGTCTTTGCTATTGAAGCTGCAAGTTGCTGAGGCGTGCAATTATCAGCGTCGTAGGTGACAGTTGCTTTTGCAGTCGCTAAATTCACAACAGCATCTTTAACACCTGGCGTTTTCTTGAGTGCTCTTTCTGTAACTCTCACGCAAGACGCGCAATGCATGCCTTTTATTGGATATGATTTTTTTACTTCAGCCATATATTTTTATAGTTTTGTTTTATTTATCGAGTATTTCGTAATTTCTAAATTGCAACTGTTGTGCTCTTTACACCAAGCTTCACATTTTTTGGCTAAGTCTTTATCTGAGTAGGAAAGCTTACACTCAGGACAGGTATATGCTTTAGCCTTTGTCATATTAGTTCACCAAAATCTTTCCATGAAACATATTCATGCCACAGGCAAACCCATATTCACCAGCTTTTTGAGGTGTTACTTCAACAGTTACTTTTTGATTCAGTGGTAAGAATTTTCTGATTCTAAAATCTCCCAAGACCACTTCTTCAAGGCAACTTGACGGATCTTTTCTGGTAAAGGAAATTTTTGTCGTTTTTCCTTTTGGAATTTGAATAGTATTCGGAGAGTACCCTCCTTCAACAGTTATATCTACGGCATCGGTGACAGAAACAATATCTTCTTTTTTCATTAAGAAAAACCAATAAGTAAATGCCATTCCGGCAAGAGTAAATAAACCTACTAAAATTTTATCTGGTGTCATAATTATTGTCGTTTTTTAAAAACCTGCATTATTTCTCCAATCGCCTCATCTTTCTTACCCCTACTGATTGCATCAGCAACGCAGGATTTTAAATGGTTTTCCAATACGAGATTTCCTGTTTCTTTGAGAGCGCTTTCAACAGCTTGGATTTGATGGAGAACATCAATACAATATTTATCTTCATCTACCATTTTTATTACACTCTCAAGCTGCCCTTTAGCAATTTTGAGTCGATGAATTATCCGTTCTTGTGTGTCTTTTGGTCTGTATGCCATATATACCCCTATGGGAGATATATTACTACACGATGTAGGAGTATGTCAAGTGGAATTTGTATCATGGGTTATACAGAGCTTTCAATAGAAGAAACTTGATATACTAAACAAAGAATGAAATTCTTTAAAAAAGAACCGGAGAAACGGCCTTTCTCTTATGGAGCAATTATTGAGCAGAGGAAATCCTCAGACAAAACACCACTGATAATCGGTGTCGTCCTACTACTTTTGATTATTTTCGGAATTTATTTCTTAATGGTAACTTGACTAAAAAGGAAGTAATTCTGAAGCATTTACCTTCAACGCTTTAGCAATCTTATACAACGTTCTTATTGTCGGATTTCTTTCTCCTCTCTCAATCATTCCAACATAAGTACGATGCATTGATAACTGGGCAGCAAGCTCTTCTTGACTAACACGCTTCTCCTTTCTCACTTTCTGGAGCCTTGCACCAAATTTCTCGAGAACGTCCCGATGCGTTATAGGTTTTCCCATACTTTACAATCCTATAGACTCCTTGTATCGTTTTCGACATACTCCTTGTATTCATTTGTGCTATTATCTATACTATCGATGATGAACGAGAAGACTATAACAAAGAAGGAAATTGCAGCAATAAACAAGCAAAGGAGAGAACTTCTTAAAGCATTAAAGCGCTTATCGACAATATGTGCATTATTTGCAGTAGAGTGCGAGAAGTATTCAGAATATCTAAGGAAGAAGATTTAAACTC
>Ga0209727_1001117_pt1 | contig 23743 bp, 13 predicted proteins | sample RifGroC1_FD_183995 | JGI IMG/M metagenome (GOLD analysis project Ga0209727, IMG submission 183995) | Groundwater microbial communities from Rifle, Colorado, USA - Groundwater C1 (SPAdes) (version 2) | ecosystem: Environmental > Aquatic > Deep subsurface > Groundwater | place: Rifle, Colorado...
CCGGAACGTGGGATCGAGCGCGTTCATTTGCCTGTTGGCTTAAAGTACGAACCGATTCGGATGTCCACGGCTCCCGGCGGGTGGGCCACCGGTCCAGAGCATGTACTGGACGGCAGGAGGTCGGCTATGCTACAGGGTCTGGCCGAGATACCCTCTCCAAACAAGGGAATGGAAACCCGGTTTGGTGCCATGAACGATGCAGGACACCAGCTTGCTCGAACCCCTGTCAGCACGACTCTGGCCAAACAGAGTGCCACGGCCGAACTGGCCGCGCCATTCACGGAGATGGAAGAAGCCCTGAGACAGGAACGTGGCTCCCGTATGATGATGTCGAAGGGCCAGATGCGTCCATCCACGGGGTCCATGCGCGGGCATGACAAGTTCGCGGTCGAAGCAATTGATACCATGCGAGGCCGGTCGTTTGGCACGGGAACCTTTCCGGACTGGGCATACGACGTGCGCGAGTCCGGACAGCGTGAGACAACCCGTGCGCACACCATGACGGGAGGCGCGTGGAGCAACGTTCGAACAGGCGGGCCGCCGGCTCCAACCCTCAGGATGTCAGACGGAATAGCGGACGCCCTTACCGCTGAAGGCCTGCCCGAGGCGCTTGCCGGGTCCGCAACGCCCGGGACGATGGCCGACCTGGATCTCGTCAGTACCAGCATACCATTGGACCGCAGTGCCGGCAGCGAGCACGCAGGCGGAATTGTTCGCGCAACGGCTGGTATTAAACAGTTCGATGGGTCTATAATAAGGCAGGCCCCTCCTAATGTCGCGGAGGACAGCCTACGGCTTGCACGCAGGGCCGAAACAATTACCGCACAACAAACCGAGCGGGCCGGGACGGAATATGCAGAGCACATCAAGATGGCGACTGACCGCGGCGTTGAGGGGGACTTCATCTCCGAGAGCGCGCGTCAGATCGGGGAACAGGGACTCACCGAAGACGTGTATATGCATGAGCAGCCACGGTTTCAGCACACCGCCCGCGTGGAACCACTCAAGCAGGTCATGCCGCCGAGGACGCCCCCGCGGACAGTCATAATCCAGGACGGGGTACAGCGATCTCCGGCAGTGTCTTACTTTAACAATCAGTGGAGAACCGGGTCTTATGACCCTGGCAAGATAACCGAATCATTGAGGGATCTTCATGGCATTACTACAAGAGACGCCCGGCACATTTTCGGATATGAATATGCCGGGGTCCACGGAACCGTTGGACGGAGCGGTTGACCTTGGCGAACGCGTGGAGACTGGGGCCTCGGGACCCATAACGGAAGACGGGGCGATCTCCATTGGCGGCATCTGGTTCACTGCCAATCCGCAGGATATCAACGTTACCATTGAACAAAAAGTCAAGACGTCGTATGTCCTGCGGCAAGCGGGCACCCGCGTTCCCGAGAAGATAATGAGCACCGTGGTCAACGTCAATATGCAGATCGGCCCAAACGACTACGCCGGTCTGGTGCAGTTGGTGCGCATGTATCGGATGGCGCCGTTCGTCCCCATTGTTAACTTCAAGATTAACGGCCACTATTCGGTCTTCTTTGTTGCCCTGCAATCCATCAACGTAAGCTCCGTGGAAGGGTTCCCACAAGAACTGTCGGTCAGCATCTCCATGCTGAAGTTCAATCCCCTCCCATTCATGCCGTGGGCATATGACCCGACCAACGTCTTCAACGACGAACTGTTTACGTGGTTCACCAGGGACTACGGGACCGAACGCTTCCCGTGCCTGGACCAAATACGCCAGGAGCGCCTCCCGAAGTACAATGAGAAGACTCCGGCAATGACTAAGTACTTCAATATGTATGGGATAGATCCGCAGAAAGCTCGAATCTACGATCGCAAATCTCGCATGCTGTTCATGGTGCAGGCAATGTACCAGGCCATGCGTGCATACGCATCCTCGTACAACGTTTTCAACAGTACGCAGAGCCGAAACAGACAGAAGATCGCGGGACTTATCCAGGACTACGCCAAAGCCATCCAGAATAACAAAGATCTGAAGACCAACGCGATTGCCCGGGAGAAGTTGATTCAGACATTCATGTTGACGATTGCCAGCACGCGTGACCGTGGGATGAGCCAGGCCATGAAGAACTTCCTCCCGGAGGATAACCTCCCCGACACCGATGACGACCTGACCTTTGATCCCGCGGGTGGTAGTACCGCTTCCGAGACCTATGAGCACAAAGTAGTTCGCCGGTGGATAGAAGCAATGGCCACCATGCCTGGGTCCAAAATGTACTCCGTCTTTGTAGAGGGGTTTGCAGGCAACCAGGGCCTTGATGATAGAAGCGCAATTCAACGCATGACCAAAGCTCTCGAGGAGACGGTCAAAGACGAATACACTACGATGCCATTGGCCGCGATGGACCTGATAGGGAAGGCCTATGCGATTTTCGATCCCGCGGATGAATACACATGCTTGTACATCACGTACTCTTATTCCAATAACTTCTCCCCGATTCTGATGGAGGGAGACCCAGAGCACACGCTTCAATACATGGGTGGAGGCGAATCGTGGGCGCGCGTGGTGATACAGGGCCACGACCTGGCAGTGACTAATGCTATTCGAATCCTCAACGACGAGATTTACTTGCAGATAGCGTCTCCCGCGGTCCTGGGATTCTTTGAGGTACAGAATAGTCTATTGAATATGCTGGGATTCAACTACGCAATTCCTCTCAGGCTTTCATCAAGTACCGTGCCCGGATACCCACAGGAAAACATTATCACCTTCGAACTGGCCGACTTCGACAAGGCCCAAGGGGCGAAGGAGATGCTGGAACCAATCAAGTCGTTCTATGACACAATCGCCCCACTCATCGGAGAAGACGGCAGTGTCATAGAAGCACAAAAGAACAAACAGGCATGTGAAGATATCGTAGACAGTCTTAAACGGCTCAAGTCGTACCATGGGAACTGGGCCAGTTCTACACAGCAGGACTTACAACGTCAAGTGGATATCGTCGATCAGAAGATGAAAAGTCTCTTTGGTGTAGACACTGCCATGCAGTACTTCAAGAACCGCACCGAGTTCGGGGTGTTGAGCCGCATGGCAAAAACGCGCTCAACACATTTCGACCTCATGACGGAAGAAGGCGTGGATGGTGCCATCGAATGGGCGTCCAACAGCGTTGAGATATGGAAGATGGCTGCGGGAGAACAATCTACTGTCTGGCAACCCGAGAAGTCATTCTGGCGGATTGATGCGGCACATCGCAAGTACGGAGCCTTGAGCCTGCTCGTTCAGGACCCGGAACCAAACGCCGGGCCGTTCGAAGGACAAGTCGACCTGTCAGTTACAGAGATTAATAAAGGACTCAAGGAAACAAAAGAGGGCTTCACTGATCTGGAAGCCTATCCCGACCTTATGTTGCCTCGATACTCAGAAGTCCTTTGCTTTTTATTGACCAACAACGCCCAGGAATTAACAGACGGGATTGCGACCAGTCTCAAAAAGAACAACACGCTGGTGTCTTCCGGCGTGGACCCGACGATCATGGCCGCACAAGTAGTAGACGTCGTCACAAACGGACTGATTGACGTGGACACGGCAACCGGACAAGTCGATAGAGAGACTGCCGCTTCCAAGCTTGCGTCCCGGTCCGCCCGAATCGAAGGCCTGATCCGGTCCGTGACCGCCAAAGGAACTGACAAGGTCCCGGTTCTCCGTGGGATGCTTGCAACGTTGAACGATAACGGCGGCGCCTTTGTGGACCCGGACTTCTACGTGTGGCCCGGGAATTCGTACCTTGGTGACGTCAGTCTGATTATAGCAGGACCGCAGGGTGGCGGGGACAGTGGGTTCTGGCTCGCCGACCGGTTTGGACATAACATGTACATGGGCGACACCAACGGTATGGTGATGGCCAAGTCCAGCAAGCAGGACGCCAAGGCCCGGCTGAAAGAGCTGGACGATTTACTGGATGTGTTGGAATATCTTGACCCAAGCCATTATACCATGCAGGCTGTTTCCGCTCTCCTGAATGTTATCAATGGAGTATGGACGGAAGGAGAAGCCCGTGGTTTATTGGAGACCTACACGGACCTCGTAGTTGGCGGGCAGGTGGAGGTACTTAAGCTCATCACAACTCTTTTCAGTGGGACCGAAGCTGATTTGATTGACGAAAGCATTGAGCGATACTATCGCGTTCGTGGAACGGATGGCAAAGGGACGGATGCGGATCCGGGGAAGTACGAAAAGCTCAGGGAGATTATTGGCGGACCCGTGACAGACCCAGCCACGGGTAAAGAGGTGATGGGCAGCGATGGGAAGCCACAGATGAACCCCGGCATGACGCAGGGGAGAGGTGACGAATCCATCAAGATTATGCTCATGTCCATACGAAGGGAAATCGCCCGGCTGAAGTTAGCCATCGGACAAGGCGAGGCCATGAACAAGGCCACCAAACAGGCAAAAGACTTCCTGGAGACAGGGAGTACCAGTGCCTTGAAGTCTTCAATTAGCACCAGGAGCATGCCTCCGGGGATCATGCTGGCGACGATACAAAAGCTGTCAACGGCCATGGATGACGACAACGGACGGTTCACTCGAGAAACGATGGTCAATGCGTTGGTGGGAGGGGCCAGGTACGCGGGCCAACCAATCGATGCATTGTACACCGCGGCCCCCGCCAGCGCACCTCCCGGGTTCGGTGGGGCCATGGCCGGGTTGCTTACCGACGAAGTCTACTACTCCGGACGCAACAGGCTGATCCGCGCTTTCCCAACCTGCCGGCTTATCTTTATCAACGAGACTCCCCGCGCCTTTGGTATGAAGTTCTGGACAGACACCTTCTCATATAACGCACTGAACAGCGTGGTGGTGCGCCGGCACCGGGACGAAGCAACACATACCTGCGTGATCGAGCTCACTAATTTGTACAAGACATTGCAGGCCAAGATGTTTGACGAGCGCCTGGACACGGCCCTGCAACAGAACTTCCGCGACACGGGACGCATTGGGGGCAAAGCTGTCGGGGACATGGGATTCGGGCAAGCCGTCTGGTCCTGGATATCCGACGTTGGTACGTCCATCAAAAACTGGGGAGACCAGATGATCGCCAAGGGAGCGCAGGCCACGCACCATTTCTTTTCGGACGTGCAACCGGAAGAGATCGTCTCAATTATCCAGGCGCGCATCATGGCGCGCTTCTCCGGGATGTACCTTAAAGAGGGCATCCGGATACAGGTACGCATGGGTTACTCCGGCAATGTTGGCGCTCTCAAGAATCGCTTTGTTGGTACTGTCGTGGAGTGCAATCTCGGTGAGGAGATTACTCTCGTTGCCGAAGGTGATGGCCGCGAACTATTGAACCGCATGGGCTGGGATCCCTACGATGAACCATCAAGTTGCAGCATTGGGACCGAGTCCCGGGAATTTCTGGTCGGCATGCTGGCGGCCAAAGGAGAACTCGGGTCGCCTCCTTCGGCATGGGCGGAGTACAAAAACATATTCAATCGTGGGCGAGCTTCTGAAGAGAACCCGTATGGAATTTATCACTTTGGCTCACAGACATACAAGGACGCTGCCATGTTTGACACGGGATGGGCCGTCATGGGCGCCATCGCCGGCGGTGTCGTTGGGTCTTTTGGTGGGCAGTGGGGGATTGCAGCGGGAGCCGTTATAGGAGGCCTGGGCGGGGCTGCTTTGTCCTCTGTCGAGCGGGGCGCCAATAAGACCGGCGTACTCGAACTTGAAATGAACATGTATGGCCCGAACGAACTTGGAGCAAACAACGACGCTAACCCGCAGACTCGCGGGTTCAGCTTGTCCCACATGATTGAGGACTGGGGAAGTTCCATTGCAAAACTGCCGGGCGTTGGCGGTGACATGAACGCCAGCATCAACTTCCAGCCCGCTGCCGCGGGTCACACGTTCTGGTCCCTCTCGCAAGTGTTCGCGGACATAGCCCCGGACTTTGTCCGTGCCGTGGAGCCCTTTGAATTACGTTCCTCGTTCTTCTTCGGCAAGCCACACTGGAACTACGTATGCGAATACTTCTACCCAGAGTCTGAACGGGTACTGGGGAGACTCATTCCCCCGGGCAATGTCACGATGGTCACTCGGATTGCCAACTTGCACCAGTGGCAAAACACCGCGACATCCGGCCAGTACGATGCCATGATCGTAGGGGGTGCGATCGAGATGGGGCTTGGTATCGCCGAGGCCATCGCGTTGTCCGAGACTCTTGTGTTCGCGATCCCTGGTATCATTGCGGCAATCAGTGGTGGGATAAAGCTGGTAGGGGGTCTCTTTGGGAAGGTCGGGGACTGGGTCCGTGGTGCCGAAGAAGTCATTTATGCCCCGTCCGGCGAGGCCGTCATTAACGACGGCACGCGGGGCCGGTACGGCATTGGAGTGGACCCAGTAACCCTGTTCGCGCAAAATCCGGACCAGATGTATCAGTACTTCCTGCCGTGGGAACGCATGGGAATGGTATACAAGCCGTATCAGCAATTGCACGTGCTGACATCAGAGACGGACTTTATCAAGAATGGCATCAAGGCTTCGGAGCGAGAGATATACAACAAGGTCACGGCCCGCACTCTCAACACATTCAAGGAACCGGACGGGGCGCACCGCGACGAGACCGTGCACGTCGACACGGATATCTGGCCGGAACACATTAAGGAGATTATGATTAACTCCGGAATCGTTGGGCGATTCCGCACGGGTATCCCCATACTCAAACAGATCGGGCAATACTGGGTTGGCGGCACCGCGATGTACACGATGCGCATTGCCGCGTCCAGAATGCGCGACTACATGAAACGGATGTACCAGGGCCAGGAAGTTCTGGTAGGTAACCCCTCTATCAAACCACACGATCTGCAATACATTGGAGACACCCGGTACAATATGTTTGGGCTGGCGTCCATCAGAAGTGTGATCGATGTCATGTCCTTTGAAGATGGGTACATCAACATCGTAGAACCGGACGCATGCGTGATCACTACAGACAAGCAGCAAATAGAGGTGTGGGCATGGTGCTGCGACTTTGGCAAACGAGACTATCTCGTGCGGCAAAATACAATCGAACGGTATAAGTTGGCTACCAGCCAAATCTCCCGGGCATACTTAGCGGGGCAGGAAATCATCGCAAATGCCTCGGCGTACTGGTCTCAGGGAGCCGCCATGGTAGCGGCAGGGCTGGTCCCCGCGATCATGGCCAAGGCAGCAGGCAAAACGGGGTGGTTCGGGTTCATTGACAAAGACGGCCACTATAGGAATCCAATTGACACATACCGGCAGGTTATTAAAGACACAGACGAAATGACGGAGAGTGGCCGGACCCTCACAAAGAAGATGATGAAGCGCCGGCGGCGCGCGCAGCAAATGTTGTCGCACATGCGCCGCGTGGAGCGCGCATACGATGTCATTACGTTGGCCAGCCGCCGGTTAATGGACCCGGATTACCAGAAGGCGCAACGGGTTGCTTTGAAGGAGGCCGAGGGGTTCCGCAACAAGTACTTTAGCGCATTGGAAGACATTGCCGAATACGTGGATGCGCCTACCAGTGTGGAGAAGACGGCAGCGATTGACAAGATTAAACAGAACCATCCGGATTTTGATTGGGACGAGTTCCACGGAGACTTGTCCCGGCTGGCGGAACGTTGCAATGAGATGGAGAACCTTCGTGTCGTCACCGTGACAGAAGAAGCCGAGCGCCGAGGGCGCAAAGCGGCCTGGAAGAAATACAATGATCTGAATGAGCCGGGCTTTCGTAAAAGGGTAAGCGATGGGCTCAAGGAACGCCTTGGGGTCAAGCGGCTCTCCACCAAAGACGTGTACGATAACCTGCACCTATTCCCGGAATCAAACGACATCATACATGCGGAAGCATTGGCTCATATTGAGGGTCGTCTGGAAGACGAAGTTGAAAGTACAGTTGGTAATATTGGAGACGACATCACGATGCACGGCCGAGCGTGGCAGCGCCTGTCCAAATTCCTGAGAGCTTCCGAGATAGGCTTCGACGCCATGGATCGCTACGTGGCTCTTGTCAGTAGTGGCAGGAACATGGGAACTAAACTTAGCAAACGTCTCATGGAAGTAGAGCGCCTAAAGTTCTTGACCAAGTACCTGAAGAAGCTGACACCGGCACTTATGGACGTGTCCACCTCGCTGGTGAAAGGGCTTTTAAGTACCGCGGCCGCCACGGGCATCGTGGCACTCGCGGAGAGCATGCTGAGCTTCATCAACATCTCCGCGGCAGCTCGCCAGGCCGTGACGATCAACGTTCTCACGGTCAATGGACGGGAACTAAGCGCCGGCGTGGACGGGCACCAAGGTTGTGTCATCGGAGACTCGCTCGGGGTCCAAGACAGCATCATTGAGAGCATCGGGTCGCTCTTCTCCGAGACGTATCCGGACACGACTCGCTTTGGAGAAACGTTTGTCGCGCCTCCAGCAAAATACGCCATGAATATTGAGCCGACGCTGGTACAGCCCGACTCCGTCCACCGCTTGGGACAAATGATAGATGACATTGACAACAAACCATAGGGGGCTCTTGTGATTACAGACCAATTTATGGCCGCTCTCCTTAACCAAGGGCCTATTGCCGCGGCAAGATACCTTCGGCAAATCGACGCAGACAATCCGTCCATGACTCTGGTACGATATCTGTGCGGGCAAAGTTACACCTATACCAACTGCATTGAGTACAATATCTCCCTGGAGCAATTCTGCCGGGCTTTCGTTATCGTGGCCTCTGGCGGGAATCCTGCAGCGACCACGCCGGCGGCCACCCCGGACCGCATCGGGGGCTTATTCCGGATCAGCGAAAGCCTTTGGGAATCGGACATCCTTCCGGCGGCAATTGCCGTGGACCCGGCGCTGGACCTGGCTCCGCCATGCAGCTGGGAGAATGCCACGAGTAAGGAAATTCTCGGGACCAGTTATGGGATCGCTTACGCGTATTGGTGCCTCACGGAGCAAGATACCGTGTCTGGTATCGAAGCAATACGAGGACGCGCGGGGTGGCTGGCAAACGTCAACCTCAGCAGATGGTTCATTACCGCGGGATTGATGCTCCGGCAGGAAGAAAAGTCCAGACTGATTCGTTTGGCGGAACTGGTTATAATGACGCTGCAAGCGGTTGTCGTCGCGGATTCTTCCACTCCGTATATTGTGGAACCAGGACCACAAGGGATATAATGAAGGCAGGATACTAATATATGCACGGTCCGTACACAAAAGTTCTGAAGTCTCAAGGGACGGCAGTACAACCGTCCGCCTTCGCAATCTCGGGGCTGATGTCTAAAGTACGCGATGTCACCACGCCCGAAACAGACCACACAGTCCTGGCCGCGGGGATCAAAGGGCGGTTCAATGACCTGTACAGAATGGCGGATGTGTTGGATGCCAAGGGTGTCACGGCCGGCGTGGCCGCGAAAGGCGAAATGCCCGCCGTGCTCAACACGTTCGGCGGGGTTAATTCCTACATGGACAAGCCATGGTGGGGCACTCAACGTGGGAAGATAGACAGGAAAGCAATCCAGCGCATGGGAGAAAGCGCCAATAATCCGGCGGCCGCATACAATACACCGGACCTCACTCCCGAAGAATATGCAGGCGTGTTCGATGATGGCGTTTGGGATGGCGCCGATCCGGACAGCATGCCATTTGACACCGCATATATGAAAGCCAACCGGGATCTCGATGTGGTGCCAGGGGAGACGATCAAAACAGACACCACAATGATAGCCTCCCCGGCACAAATAGGCCTGAGCAGCAAATACTACGAGGACATGACGTTCAGCGGAGGAAACCAGGGCAAGTTCTCAAACTACGGGTCTGACCGTACTCCTGCCAAGACAGGCACCCAAGGACAATCCGAAACCTTCAGCTCCACGGCAGGGGGTGGAGTATTAACCAGCAAGGGTGGCGTCGTATGGCCCGTCCCAAAACGATGGGTGGACACCATCACTAGTGGGTTTGGTGATCGAGTCCATCCCATACTCCATACAAAGAAGTTCCATCCGGGAGTGGACTTCGGGCTTGCATACAATACACCTTGCTACTCAATCCTGGATGGCGTGGTTGATACAGCTGGGTGGGTAAGGGGATATGGTAATACCGCGGTCATTAAACATAACTATAACGGAATAATATTGTTTAGTCTTTATGGACACGGAGCGACTGACCCGCGGACGAGGCCGGGCATCAGTGTTGGGCAGTCCGTCAAAGCAGGGGACATTGTGTTGTACGGAGACTCGACGGGAATGTCTACTGGGAACCATCTACATTTTGGTATATATAGGAACCGCATGGTTTACGCAAACAGTGATGCGATCAGTCCATTACCCTTTCTAAAAGGTGGCCAAGTCAAATAAGGGACAAGTATGCACAGCCCATCTTACTATGCCAACGGAGGAATTCAGAAGCAGCCATCCGCTTTTGCTGTCTCATCATTCATGGAACGTGTACGAGCAAACAACACGCCAGAACCAGACCAGGAAGTTCTCGCGGACGGCATCCACCGGCGGTTCAATGCGGGGATGAATCTAACCGATTCCCTTGTCATTGGCGCAGACCAGGCCAAGTCCGCTGGAATGCCCGGGGAAGCAGAGTTGGTAGCCTTTGGCGGGGTTAACACAAAGCTTCCTATCCCGTGGTGGAACACCACGACGGACCGGCCGAACCGCGATAATATTCAGGTGATTGGGGAGAGCACCAACAACCCCGCCGCGGCCTACAATACCCCATCACTGGATGAACATGAATATAAAGGCGTGTTCGATGACACACTCTGGGATGGCGCCGATCCGGACGTGATACCATTTGATACAGCTCGAATGCGAACGGAACGGGACAAGACTCCCGCGGATTATACCGGGCAAGCCAAGCGACCCGATATGACCATGGTCGCAACACCAAACGACATTGGTAAGAACGGCAAGGCACAGGACTTCATGATATTCAACGGTACAAACAAAGGGTTCGGGACCTACCGTACGCCACCAAACTACGATGCAATGTATGCTTTCCTGGGAGTGATGGAAAGCTTTAATGGGACAGCCTTTAGCGGGATGGCAATGGACACATTCAATAGCGTGGATCCCAACGCCACGTGGCCGAAGGGTATCCCTCAATCCGGGAATATTAATCTGCGGGAGCGGTTGTCCTGGGTGAACTATGCCATCACCCGGTCCAGGGAACTCGGGCTCAACCCCGTGTATGTGCTATGCACATTCACACAGGAATCCGGGTGGGACAATCAGGCCAAGGGCGATTACGTGAAACCAGAACGGGGATGGGACGACCGGGATACCCACTGCCTGGGACTCGGCCAGCTCCGCCCAAGCACCGCGTGGGGGCAGGGATGGCACTGGAGCAACACCTCAGAACTGTTTGATGCCAAGAAGAATATATACTACTCGACGCAATACATGCGCCAAATGTTTGACATGGCCAAGAAGCGCCGGCCCGGCGCCACAGTGGATCAGCAACAACTGCTTGCTTGCTCGGCCTATTTCTGGGGGCCTGGTAATGTCTTTGACAAAGGGCGTTATGATTCTGTATATAATAATGACGTATTCAAATGGGCAGACAAGTGGAAAGCCTGGCTCGTAAAGTACGGGGTGCAATAAGATGGCGGGTATCGTCGATCAGGTAATGCAAACAACAACGCCTCCATCCCGGCAGGAGTCAGACTCTGTGGGGTTTATCGTGTGCCAGCTACACCGGGGTACTAAATTTGGTGGGGCCAATGAGACGTACGAGGAGTTCGTGGGTGAGTATGCAATGTTCGCGGCGCGGACCCCGGATGGCAAGGTGATGGCAAGTCAGTCCGCGGCTCCATCTCAGCCGATCACGACAGCCCCTATCGAGACTTCACCGGGGAATCCAACCACTCCTGCGACGACAGGCCAGCAGGCGGCGCTGGCCAAGCAGTCCACGTTTCAACCCATCGATCCGCTGGCATCCAAAGGCATTTACTACCAGCTTAAGACTGCCAAGCTGAGCATGGACTGGAACCTGGATAATCACGACAAAGATGACATCTTCATGCTGGTCTGGATACCCGCCACCAACGAATCGGTGCAGGCACAATTAGACCGTGGCAAGATACGGGAGTGGCACGAACAGGCTGTGCGTATCGGGGGGTGGGCAGAAGGAGTGGCCAAGATAGCCACGGCAATCGGGATATTGCCTGCATCAAAAGATGGGCAAAGCACGGACGCAGATCATGCCAGCAAAACAGATGGGCAAGCGGTCAAACCAACGGTGTATGACAAGCTTAGAGGATGCCGCGTCGGTATGTCGAAAGGGAGCGCGGGGACCATGGTTATTACGGAGATATTCTTCGGGAGCGCTGATCCCCCCGTGTCTCAAGAAGCCACGGGGAAAGACGGTGCGGGATCCACTGTCTCTGGTTTTTTTGGTGCCCTGGCAAAGCTTTTTTCATAGGAGTACGACACATGGACGGATCGAGAATCGTACCACCGGCGGAAGCCGACAGGATACCGCGTCAGGTTCCGGCCAGCACGGCGCAGGGACGTGTACCGTTCGATCGGTTCGAGTCTGGCCAAACCGACGACATTTCCCGTGCCGCATATTATGGGACCTGGTACCGGCCCACAAATGAGGTCATGCTCTGCGATGAGTACGACAAGATGTGCGAGCTGCGCAATGCGATCAAGTTGAGATACATTACCACATGGGCACAGAAACTCAGTATCACGGAAGAACTGGTACAGCAGTTCCCGCATCCGGGCCACGAAGGACTACGCGGAGGAACTGTTCTGGGGAGCAAGGGAGCAACCCTGACGGATGGGCTGGTGTCGTCCACCAGCGTGGGCAAGAACGGCGACCTCTTTGGATGCTTCGATAAGGGCAACCGGTATATTAACGGGGACCTGGAAGTCCTGTACAGCACCCTTCTCCACGGGCCGATGACGGCACGGGGTGTGGCAACCTTCATGGCTGAGCTTCGAGCAAAAGCCAAGGTGACCCTCGACGGACCGGTGGAGGTCAACGCCGAGGCTACCTTTAATGAAAAGGTTCAGGTCAAAGCAGACAAGATGATGATAGACGGCCAAACCATCGGAGACTACATCAAGAACCTGGTGACCCAAACGATAACCACAGCCACGGGTGATCCACTCGTGGCCCGCGGAGGTGTCGCGTAATGTCATATCTGCTCGGAATTGGTCCCTACGACCACGACGACTTTGCCATGGACGATCTCGGCGACCTGGTGATTGACCTGGACCCGAACGACGACGGGAGCCAAGTCGGCTGGGACTTTATGTCCTGCTCCAAGTACTCCAGAGGGTTGCGCCGTGTGGAGATGGATGAACCAGGGACCCACCCTGGTGATGAGACCGGATCCCTTAAAGAGTTCTACATGGAGTCCCTCCGCGAGATGTACCCCGATGTGCCAGAGGCCAGACTGCTGGGGTCCATCAAGGACTGGGGGTACACCCTGGAAGACAAATATGAGTCCCTCCGGCAGACAATCCGGGAGCGGATGAAGACCACAAACGAGGACTGGCCCCTGTACCCGCGGGTGGGTGCGGACCTGGAACTATTCATTGGCGAGAACATCACGACAATCAACCTGGAACGGATCGTCCGCAGAATTGTTGCCACATTAACACGAGATAGCCTTGTGCATCCGTCCCTTCTTGTGGTACAATACTTTCGAGGCGGTCCGAATCTCATCCTGTTCGGGATCGAGGTGGAGGCGAATATCAAACTGACAGTGCGTAAAGTAATTCCATTCTCATTCGTCGACGGGCCATTCTTGATGTATAAGGAGGAGCTGCGCGGTGTCTATTCCATTCGTTAAGAAGGACGCAGAGACTCTGCGGGCTCAGACCAAGGGGATGCTGGTCGCTCTTGGCATTGGCAATATCTTCGAGGGCGGCAAGGCCAAGTTTCTCATCGACGCTTTCATGGAGCTACTGGGAGACCTGAACGACATGACAGCGGAAGGCATCCAGAACTCCAATCTCCTTACCGCAATGAGCACGTGGCTTGACCTTAAAGCAAACTCGCTCGCGGTCAACAGAGTGATGGCCGAAGGCGACAGCTCTCTCCGCGGCCGCGCGCACATGCAGATCGTTAACCGCCAGATGTGCAACGATTCCGCCATCGACTTCAAACTGAGGATGCATCCGCGGATCAAAGACGTGGCTTACGCGGACTTTGTATACGGCTCCGGCAGCTTTGCTGCTTTTCTCGATCCCATCACCAATACCGCCGTGGACAGCGAACTGGTTGCCGACGCCAACAAGCTTCTGCAGAACACAGTGGCGCGCGGAACCAAGTTTCTTGTGATGTCCACCACGTTCCGGTATGTACGAATGTCCATCTTTGCCACAGGACCGAACGCCTCATCCGGGGCAATCAGCGCGGCGATCGAACGGTACTTTGCCAATCTCACCCGCGCGGCCGGCTTCTCGATTGACGAGGTGCGGGCCGCGGCCGTGAGCGGAGGCGCCAGGCATATAGAGTTCCGCGAGATATACGTGGATAATCAGAGAGTCCTGCCACGAGATTTCGATATCGGCTGGGACGAGCAGCTGGCCATAGACCGCACCGTTCCAAACGCAATCAACGTCATAGCAACAGCAGCTTAAGGAGGGCGATATGCCGAATCTTGCATTGTTCGAGATGGTAAACGGCTCGCCGCAGCCGGTGACAACGCTGGACATCCCAGCCACGAACCGCGGCGGAGTCAGTGTCGAGAAGATACTGCGAGTATATAACAACAGGGGATCCGGCTCGGCCTCCACGGACGCGATCGACTGCAACCTCACCATTGTGGATGCGGCGGGCGGGAACGACTCGATTCTCATCCACGGCACGGACCCGCAGTTCCTGCCGATGATGCGCGGCCGGTGCACGACCCTTTGCCGGGCCATCATCCAGGAGCTGCTCGGCATCGGGAACTCGATCAACCTGATCTTCCCCATGGCCGAAGGCGGCAACAACATGTACGTGCAGGTCAACTCCGCGGACAGCATGAAGGTGCGGCTGGAGAAGCAGGCACAGACCAGCCCCAATGCTACGTGGGAAGCAAACATGCCCACGATCGTGCTGAGCGAGAACTACACCCAGCCGTTCATGGAGATACTGCCGGACGGGTTGCCCGCATCTTTCGAAGTCGACGGGAAGACCTACTACACGGAGAATTGCACGATCGATCCGAGCGGTGGATTCATTACGCTCGACTTCAGCCCGGGCGGACCAAACAGTGAACTGCCGCCAGCCACCCAGCAGATATTCTTCCTGGGATTCCGCTATGTCATTACGGTTGACGCAAACTGGGCGGTCTCGGCCGGCCAGCCCATCGCCAATCTGGTATTCGACGGAGGCTTCGCGCCGGAGACCGATTGCCGGGTCTGGGGCAGTTACAACTACCTTGCCGCGGAATCCGAGTATGAAGTGTTCGGAGGGTCCTCGTACACAATGGACCTGGGTGGCAAAAGCATACGGACCCCGAGCACGGGGAACAGCGGAGATCCGATTCGGGACATCCCCGATGCGTATGATGTTGGCGTTGACGACGCCGGCTATGCCGAGGTTGTCATACGCTATGAGGTGCCGCAAAACGCGCCACCAACCCCAAACGTCGCATTCAAGATCAAGGTGAGCTTCAGCGAGGGTACTTAAATGCCGGAGGTCTTCTTTGCAGGCCAGACCGGCATCCGTACCTACCGCGAGTGGCCGGCCCGCACGGCAATCAGCTTTGCTGACGCAGCCGTGTTGTTCCGCGCGAGGACGGCGATCATAGGGATTGCCTTCCGGTACTTCAACGCACACACGGCCATCACGGAACCCGCGGTTGCAGGGACGACATCGTTTGATGCTCTGACGGCCATTACCGCCCCGAGTTCTATCCTGTGCCCGGCAAGAACGACAATCATGCGCCGCTTTGCGCTCTTCCTGGACGGAGCCACTACCATTGAGTGAAATCCTCTTCCCATCGATGGACATTGACGACAACTTCACCACGTCCATTTATGCGCGCGACCACGTCTTCCTCGATGCCCGAACCAAAATCAGCATGCAGTTCGAGGGAGTGGACGTTCCCATCCGGCCTTATGCGAAGCTTGTCCTGATACGATTTGACGAGAAGCCGCTGGTCGCCGAGGCCACCAACAGGAAGAACTGGCGCATCCTCACGAGAACCGGCCAGACGATCGTGCCGGACTCGGTGTCCATGGTCAGCGAGCGCACCGTGGCCGTGGCCGTGAACTTGAGCCCGCATGAGCAGTACGTATTCCAATACACCATGAGCGATAACTTTGGGAGCCAGACAACCGGCTCCGTGGACTGCATAGGCATATGAAGGCACTGTACGCACACCCCGTCGTAATCAACACACAGCCGGCCCAGGCGGGGTTTGAATTGGCCATGATGGCTCCGTCCTGGATGGCCATCTTCAACGACCCGACGTCCTTCGGCCAGCGGTTCCTGCATGCCCCCGGCGCGGCATTGGAACGTTACCGGATCGAGTTGGAACAGTGGGCTTTCATGAGCACGCCGTTCAGTGCGGAGCCAATGATCCGGCAGGTCGTGGACGGCGCGTCCGTCATCGCCGGGTACCCACCTGTGTTGATGAGGACGCTGGACTTCTACGAGATCGTCGAGAAGAACGAGATCGTGAAGATATATGGGACCACAAACGGATACCGGCGCCAACTGACATTCTTCCCGAACCTTACATACTTTATTGATTATATGAACTGCACCGCCATCGACCATGTCCACTTCTGGAGCTGCCTGTACACGTACGAAATCATGGACGCTGGGGAAGTTGCCGGGTCCAACCGGTATATGTTGTTCAGTATGGCCTTCGACACCATCGAGATATTCTATTCAGGAGACGATGCCCATCCCGATGGCTACTCCATCACAATCACAAAAGACCAGTTGAAGCGCTCTCATATCTGGAACCAACTGGACGACTGGGGTTATGAGTTCGCGCTGGACCGAAACCCGGAGGAGCACGACCTATTCTTCGCGCGCCGGCTGAATGACATCTTCAACAGGCCGGGCCACGCCGCGGCAATGGGCATCCGCAATGGTATCTCCCGCGAATTGGGCCTGATGGTGTTCCCCGGACAATTCCGGGTCCCAGTGGTGTTCCCGAACATCAGAGAGGATCAGTTCGGAGACAAGCTGCGGACGCAGGAATCCCGTGAATCCGTTCCCCGCATACTGGAATGCGCAAAGTGGAATTTACAGACGCCACCCTTGCCGCGGACAGAGACCATGTTGAAGACCAGCGAGTACCTTGGGCTGGACTGCTGCTACGTCATCTTCAAAGTGACAGGGCCGGGACACCTGGTTCTCAAGCCGATCCCGGATCACGTGTACTCATTCGCGTCAGCCGGATTTGATAACGATCCGTCATTTAAGATTGCGTACCGGGCCACGATCGCCAACGGATTCAATGGAACCGAATACGTGCACGACCAAAACATATGCACGCTCGAAGTCAACTACGTCGAGCCCGCCAACTATGTGCCACCAACGGACGGCCACGATCCCTACGCGCGCGTGGCGTACTTTATCCTGGAATACCGCAACCGTATCAGCCGGGTCATGCCCGACTATCTGCCCGTTGACTATGTCAGGCTCAAAGAGTGGTCGTTTGAACGTGTGGAAACACCACAGGCCCTGGAATATATTCTGCTCAACCTGTTCACGCGCAACTTCGCAATTAATGATACGTTCTACAAGGCCTGCCACTTCCAGGGCTTCGCCGGTCCCGCCGACTTCACGCCGGAGCAGGAAGCCCATTACCTGGGCCTGGGTTCGTCCGTGGACTTCATGAACACCCATCAGCAGGCTCCTCTGTATGCAACGTGGCACAGACGCCACGAAGCGTTTACCGAAGTTACCGAGCAAGGCATGAACCGGATGACCCACGAGCACGTTGCCGAGATGGTGAACGATGCGACCCGGGTGATGTGGGGGAAGTGGCGATGGGGCGAAGGCTTCTGGTGGGAAGAGTCCGTGCTTGTCGATCCCTACTCAACGCTTCAATACAACACGCCACTGCTCGAAAACTGCCTGGAATACGTGCCGCACTTCTGCGATACGGAGTTTAGATCAAGGGACAAAATGCTCTGATGGCCTCTAAGCTCGAAACCCAGCCGGGGACAACTCCGACGATTCTACTTCGGTCCTCACAGCATCCTGGAGAACTTGACACTCCTCGTCTTGGAGACACGGGCTGGTTCGTCAAGGTAAAGTGGACTGTCCAGGTAATTGGGGCAGCCTACCCTATAACCCCAACCGCGACAATCGATCTATCGTATCTTGGTCTTGGTTCTGCCATTCCATTGACGGTCGTCTATTTGAGTACGTTTACGAGTAGCCTTGGACTGGACTATTCACATAGTGCATGGGAAGTTCGACAAGACATTGCTCTTCCAATTACCATAGGCCCAGACAGCTTAAAGTATGCCATTTCTCCAGGCAGTACTTATGGAACGGGAAGCGGAACCTATGAGATGCGAGCCATCGTCACAGTCAGGCATCCATCGGCCACTCCTGTCCTTAAATCCTCTGCATATGCTACGCAGCCTCCCGCGGGACCCGGGGCACCAGGAACAGCATATCGTGGCCAATACGGGACAGTACAAATAGGGGGCGCTTACTACAACTATTACAAGCCGGCAAAACCCGTGGTTGCTTACGGTGCCTGGCAAGGCACTGCCCCCGCGGCTCACTCTCGATACGTGCAAAGAGGAGACACTGTACATTCTCTCTTTCATGAGAACCACTACAATACAGGAGAACTTCCATCCCTCACACCACCATTATATCGGGCCGATTCCCACCCGGTTAAAATAATGGTTACGCAAACCAATCACTTCACCGGTAACACAGACTCTTGGGGAGGCAAGGGGTACACCTTTGGGGGTCCCTGGACCGCCGAAGGGACCAACATCGACACGGCTACCAAAACGTGGCAGCTTAGCCAAAGCCTGAATATCCCTGCCGACTTTATGTACGGCCCGACTAACTTCCAAGTGGTGGCCACAGACGCGAAGAACAATCCTTCGGGGCCTACTGCTATGTGGTTCTACATTAGGAGGCCACCCCCGGTTCCAGGCCCTCTGGTTTTTACCCCCAACCCACCCATCGCAGGACAAAATAATCCCGTCAGAATCGTGGTCCCAAACGCTGATGTCGTGACCCTGAAAAATGGATCTGGGCCAGCAACGGCTCTTACAAGAAGTACAATCCCAGGAGAGACAAACGTTTGGATAGGGAACCCGGATATTGGAGCATCCTACGCCGGACAATCAAAGACTTTCACAGTTACTGCCACAAGTGTTCAACCGCCAGACGGAGATGGCAATCCCGTCGCACCGGACCCACCAGCGATATCCACCCAAATAATTCCTATCCTTGCGCCTGCGCCGCCGACGCCTGCGATTATCACTGCCGTGTTCAGTCCAGCAGAAGGATATCCGCTGGAGACTACACACCTGGTGCTCACAACGAAGACTGCGCAAGGGGCGGGGATCGGGCTATCAGGGAACACGTTTACTGCGACAATCCCAGCTCAGCTGGGTGGCGGGACCTATACGTCTTTCACAAGCACCGATGGGAAGACGTGGACATCCTCTGCTCCATTCACTGTCGTTGCCGGGACCCCTCCCGGCACATATAATGCAACAGCTATCAGTGTGACCAATGCGTCAGGATCCGCGGGACCGGTCTCGGCGCCATACAAAGTCAAAGCAAGAGCCATCGACCCGCTCACAGTGACCACGCAATTCGATCCACCCTCGATTGAAGTGGGTGGGGCTACATTACTAAAGGCACACGCGGTACACCCTCAGGGGCTGACGGTAGGGGTCATGGCGGATCTCCGGCCCATATTCCCAGGACTGACAAACGTCACCATCGGGGGGATATCTTACCTTACCAACCAAGTTCCGATCGGAGCCATCGGTGGTGGTGATTTCCAAACAGCTTTGATGAACCCGACAGCCGATGTCGGGGTATATAAATGCGACGTGTTCTTCAGCGACGGGGTAAATCCCTCCATCAAAAAACAAGCGACTCTGACTATTACGGCACCGGCTGTCAATAATCCTCCAGTGATTACCCCCGGGTCTTGCAAAGTCAATAATCTTGCGTCCATCACGGTGCCTGCGGACGGAGTATCACATCTCACGTTTACGATGACTGCCGCAGATGACCGGGCCAATCCCATTGTGACAATCGATCTCAGTCCGCTGGATGGCCCCGCCAACACGACTATGATCCCGTTGGGCAACAACCAATACAAGAAAGAACATATCGTTGGCCCAACAGTTTCCCTGGTTCCACCAAGCAAAATTATCATCATGAAGATTAAGGAGAATGGCGGGCTGGGCCGAGAAGACACATGCCTGGTCGCTGTCAATCTCACGAACCCGGTGCCAACAATACAGGCGGCATGGACTCCCGCTTCGATTCGAGCAAAGGGGACGATCGACCCTGGCACGAGCTCAACACTTGTCGTCACGGCTACACACCCCAAAGGAATTGATCATATCAGAGTTAACGTCAACGATCTGTGTCCGGACATCTGGAAGACATTGATCGCCGATCCCGTCCTTCCCAACACATGGAACTGGCCAGACCAGTTTGCCGAGCCCGGGACCCCGGCAGCCACATACTATCCGACCATCGAAGTCTACGACCAGAACGGCGGGCTCGTTACCCTTACCCAGGTATCTTCTCCTGTTGCGGCACCTCCACTTACGGTAACGACGTCTTTGCCCGACCTTTCCGATTGCCAGCCGACCGTGGGTCCAACCGTTCCGCGGGATGGGACATCAACTTTCTCCGTGTCTTGCCAAGCAACCACGACAATCCCACTGGGCACCATCGTGTCCGTCAAGGTCAATCTCCAGCCAATCCAGGGAGGAGCTGCGGTCTCTCTTACAGAGGCACCGCCACTAAGTGGAGACTGGAGCCTCGCTGGGATCACAGTGCCTCCAGGTTGTAGCACTGGTGAAAAGACCCTGGTTATAACCGCCACGGATAGCTCCGGCGGCACCTCAACCTGTATCGTTAAAGTCCTGGTTGTCGTGGATACCATCCCTCGTGTGTTACAAGGGGTCTTCGAACCGCAGAGCATGCTGCCAGACGGCCGCAAAATGACACGAGTCCGATGCAAAGTCACGGACGAAGGCAATGATATCGATGAGGTTACGGTCGACCTTGCCTATCTGGGTTTCGCGGCCGATACTCCCATGAACCCGGAATCCGTTGGATCAAATTGGTACGTCACCGATTACTTCGCCCCAACCATTGGCGTACCGGTTGGGCCACATACATATACAATCACAGCAACGGACGATGCCGCAAATGTTGTCACAGGCCCCGCGGCCTTCGAAGTCCTGCCAAACCACCCGCCCGTGATTATCAGCACGACACCCAATCCCGCCATCGTCAATCAGGGAAGCTCAATTATCATAGGCGCAAACATCTTTGACGAAGACAACAATCTCACCAGCGTCGAACTTGACATTGCTGACGACGCCTTCGAGGTATAGAATGAGAGTGCAGCTTGTTCGACAATCAGACGGCACGTGGGCCACGGTCCCACCGCTCAAGCCCAAAGCAAGTGCGGCGCCGGGCTGGCACACGTATACCCTGACTGCGACCGACGAGTATGGGGCGTCCGTTACCGCGGACATCCGTATCTTTGTCAACAAGCTCCCCATGATCTCCGCGCAATTCAGTCCCGACACGATTGACCGCAGCAGGAACATACGGACAACGTTGTATGCTGACGTGGCTGATGCGAACCCAGAATCTCCCGACGGATCGAGTCCCGATATCAAGACGGTCGTTGTTGACCTGTCCATCCTCGGCGGGCCAACCAACGTCACGATGTACGACGATGGCGCACATGAAGATGGCGCTGCCGGTGACGGCCGGTATGGAACGGGAACACTTTCAATACCAGCTGACTTCGGAGCAGGAGACTACACAGCCCAAGTGACTGTCACGGACGGAGCCGGAGCGATAGCCACGGCCACGGCCTCCTTGAAGATCGTCGAAGCCGCACCCGTCCCCGACCCTCAGTTCCCGGCCAAGGTGGTGGAGGACTGGGCAAGTCTGCGATTCCCACTCAATGAGGGGATCGAGACGGTTGCGCACAGCGGGATCGGCGACCACGTGGACTGCATGGTTCAGCTCCCTGAAGGATTACCCGACGAGATTCCTTTCGAATATAGCGTGTTCCTGGCCGGCGAACTGGCCCAAGCGCTGGATGTCCACATCCCAATTGACATGCTGTGGCAGGTCCGGTACCACGACATCATGACGAATCCGGGGATGTGCCGGTGGACCCCAGGCGTGGACCTGGGGACATGGGGTCTGATGCCGCTCTGGGTCGATGACGTGCCCGGAGACATCCCGTACCCACCAACCCAGTGGCCTGGGTCCCATCCCCCCAACGATGTGCCCGTGTGGAACACCACGGTGATCTGGCAGGAACTTACCGAGGCACTCGCGCTCGATGCCCTTACTATGTCGCCGCGATTCCCCCGCAAACAGAACGTATCGTTTGGACAACAACGGTGGTGGATCGATTTTGTTGGCACGAACCAGCAGCACTTTTGGACCGATACATTGATGCCTCCACGGGACGAGTCAAACGCCGACAGCTATGTGATGCTCTACCGGGATGCAACGGTGGACCAGAACGGAGACCTGCTGGATACAGACCCCGACTTGACTATCCACCCATACCCGCGGTACTGCCTCAATTGGACGGCGTTGGACCGCAATTATTATTATCCCGTCACACGGATACTGAGGGAACACTATGCCCTGTTGCAGGAAGTGTTCCGCCAGGCTCTCTATGACTGGATTACCGGTATCCCGCATAACCGGTCGGCGCCATACAGTCGCCGGTGCCAGATCGATTTCGGGCAGACAGGCAGCGTATTTACCGCGGGTTACGACACCTATTACCACCGTAAGTACTCGCGTGTCCAACGTTCTTATTTCCATGACCAACCCATGCTCACGTGGGATATGACCGGCGGGAACACCTCCATTTCAAAGTGGTATGTGGACCCGGCCACGGGCATGCGGCCAGTGGGGCCAAACTGGGATCCAAACGATCTGTGGGACGCGGGCTTCATGCTCGAGTTCCGGCTCAATTATCAGAGCCTGCAGATGGATCCGCAAATGAACATCATCTACCCGATCGTATTCACGAACCCACCCGTGGAATGGGTCGACGACGGTGACATCGAAATCAGGATTCGCCACACGCCAACGTGGGAAACCTTCCTGGTATGGGAAATCACCGTGCACCTCTACGACGCCAATGGTGCCGAGATGGCCGGCTGGCCCAAACAGTACGGGCTGACGGGCAACGGGGGGACATCCGGCGGAGTGGCAACCTCTATCCTCTTCATCCCTGTCGCTGATATCCGCCCGGGTGGCGCGAGCCCATCACCGGCCAAGGCCGTTAACATTGAATTCAAGGCCACGCCGAATCTGGCCATTGCCGTTTACGATGACGAGCAGCCTGTCCGCGGATATGAGCGTGGGTATTACGATGCAGCCCCGCTGGAAGAGATGTGGATTCGGTCTGTCGAAGTCATCGTGTTGGATGCCAACACGAATATCGATCCGAACTCGCTGGTCCCGCGCGTGCGACCCATCGCCGAATACGCCGACGGGTTGTTTGCGGACGATATCATTACAGATCCCCAGCCACACTACGACGCGTGG
>Ga0209727_1001120_pt1 | contig 23679 bp, 33 predicted proteins | sample RifGroC1_FD_183995 | JGI IMG/M metagenome (GOLD analysis project Ga0209727, IMG submission 183995) | Groundwater microbial communities from Rifle, Colorado, USA - Groundwater C1 (SPAdes) (version 2) | ecosystem: Environmental > Aquatic > Deep subsurface > Groundwater | place: Rifle, Colorado...
TCAACTCGTTATGGAAAAAGTACTAAAAAGAGGTGGCGTTAATGCAAGCGATATAGAATACATCAATGCACACGCAACAAGTACACCAAGAGGCGATGCTATGGAAGCAACTGGTATTTACAATGTTTTTGGTGGAACTCCTTATGTTTCTTCAACAAAGTCTATGACTGGTCACGAATGTTGGATGGCTGGGGCGAGTGAAGTAATTTATAGTTTAATTATGATTAAAGATAAATTCTTAGCACCAAATATTAACTTTGTACAAGGTGATGAAATGACATCTAAAATCAATGTCTTCAATAAAAAAATTGATTTTGCACCAAAACTAATTCTTTCTAACTCTTTTGGTTTTGGCGGTACAAATGCAGCATTAATTATTAGAAAAATATAATACAGATTTTATCAGATTAAGATAGATTGACACAGATTACGCTAATAGTAAAAAGATAAATCTCTCACAAAGTACACGGAGAACACAGAGTTAAGAATGAAAAAAACTCTCCAAAACTCTTTTTCTCTGTGTCTTTGTGCCATCGCCTGCTATCGTTTAACGGGTGTGCTAAATTTTCCTAGTTAGATTGACAAAAAATAAAACTGAGTAATTTATCAGGAGATACACCTTGTTTCCTGTGATTAATTTGTAGACAATACATCCTCAAATATTTTTAAAATTTATTTAAACTCAAAAATCAATTTATTAGGATATAATCTTGGAAATAAAAGAAAATTTTAGTGAATACGAAAATTGTATTCTTTGTCCCCATGAATGTAAAGTTAATAGAAATATTCAAATTGGGTTTTGTAATAATAATAACATAATAGTATTGCATAGCATACTAAAATAATTTTGCATAAAAATTAGGAGACAAAAATGATAGAGACAAATCAAAATTTGATTGAATATATTGAATTAAAATCTGGCGAACCTTGCCATCATATCGGATGTAGGGCTCATATAACACATCCATGTGAGATTTTCTTGTGAAGGAACATCGAAAGTTTTTTTTAAAAAAGTAGCAATAAAATCTAATTCTTTTTTATCTATTTAAAAAACTTTATTATCAAATTCATTGTTTTACTAATTCTTTTTGTCTTTGTGTCATATCAAACTCCTATTATTTTGATTTTATCAATACTTTTTTGTCAAATATTTTAATATTTTATTATTTTATTTAAAATAAACTCTTAAAAGTCTATTACAGTATTTTTTTACAAAAATATCTTTAAATTAAATAAAATATTAAAAAAAATCTTTAAAATTTATTATTATTTAGATTGACTTTCCTATGCGACAGCGTTATTGTGTCTGTATAATGAATAAACTAAATAACAGGAGATTTTAAATGAAAAAGCCTACAATTAAAACTAAAAAAGGATTTTTTACACAATATCAAGTTTTTTATGATGGATATTTGATTAAATCTTTTTATGATAAAAAAGACGCTACAAAATTGAGAAACGAAATAAATGAAGAACAAAAAAAAATGGCAGTCTTTTATACAGCCTGATTTCTATTACTTTCATTATAAGAAAGTAACTAAAATAAATAGGAGTTTTTTATGGAACAAAAAAAAATATTTGAAACATTGATTGAAAAATTAGAAAAATTTAAAGAGAGCGAAAAAAGATATGAATATCTCGAAAAAAAATACAACTATTTTTTAAAAAAAAGAAGTAAAAGAAATTTATCAAAAAAGATGGCTGTCTAAAAAAGACAGCCATCTTTTAGTCTAATAATTCTTAATTAGTAATTCTGTTGTCTCTTGTTGCGTTTTCTGAAAACAACTATAAGTTGTTTCAAGTTTGATTATTTTGAACTCTTTATATAATTCTTTTATTTCTGGTACATTGTTGTATGAAAGACAAAACTGTCCTTTGAAAGTTTTTAATAAATCTCTTAATTCTTCATGTCTTTTTTTAGAGAATTTTTCTTGATATAAATATTCTTTTTCGTAGTACGGTGGGTCAAGATATAAAAATACATTTTCTCTATCAAAACGTTTAATTATTTCTGCAAAATCTTGATTCATAATAGAAACGGTTTCAAGTCTTTTTGACACTTTCATAATGTTCTCGATTGCGTTTTCACGACTTCTTGGTTTTGGGGAATAAAACTTTGTGTTCGCTGAAAAACTGTGACAATGAAGATAGTAAGTTTTTACTGCTTTTTGAATATCAGTTAAAAACATTTTATCAGTGTTTAAATAACGATTAAATATTGTTTCTGAATTTGGCATTTTTTCTAAAGTTTTACAAAACTCTTCTGGATGATTTTGTATTACTATAAATAAATTTGCTATGTCGTCATTTCTATCATTGATGACTTCACAATTTGCCCATCGTTCGTTTTCAACAAAAAGCCCCCCAGCTCCAAAAAAAGGAACAACAAAATACTGATTTTTCCTTTTTTTTAAAGCAATATTTTGTTCTGGAAAATGTGCAATAATTTGCTTTGAAAGTTTCGTTTTACCGCCAATGTAAGGCATTGGTGGCTTACATTTTAAATTTTTTAAGACATCCTTGTCTTGAATCATAAAACCCTCCATGGTTTCGTTAAAAATATAAATATATCACAGTTTTTTAGAAAAACTGATTTTTTTATAAAAAATTACAAAAGGTCTATACTTTCTTTAAAAATATCTATTTTTTTCAATTCTTCATAAATGAAACTTAACAAAATAGTTTTGATTGTATTTATGTCTAAATTAATATTATCTTGTAATAATAAATATCCAGATATGCCCAACGATTTTTCATTATTGAAATTTGAGTAGATTAGATTAAGATTATTAAATTTTTTTGTAATTTCATTTTCTTCAAACGTGAATTTAAAAGATTTTGTTTCAATTGAAGTTTTTTTATTTATTCTAGCCTCTTCGTCTTTATATCCATCGACGGAGACAGTGATTATTCGATTATTACAATCTTTTATCAAATTAAATGATTTTATAGTCCAATACAGAGCATTAAATCCTGATGTTGTTTCAATTGTTTTTAATAAAGCCATGTCTTTTCTCCTACTTTTTCGCTTTTATATAATATGCAACTGTCTTAGAGACAGGTTTTGTTTCTCCACCACCTTGCTTTAATGATGTTATAGCGTAAATTCTATCGCCAGTAGAATAATCTTGAAAATCATTATCTCCATCTTTTTCTACTGAAGCAAAATCTTTTGAAGGATCTCCAATATTTCCACCATTATAGACTTTTGAAAAAATCGTTTGTGATCCTGAACCTCTCAAAAACATACCTCGCAAGTCTGGTAAATTGAAAGTTGTTATTGAATCACCTGCACCCCAAGTGATACTAATAACACTGAATAAGTCAGGATAATCAGTTCTTTTAACAGCAGAACCATCACATAACAAATACTTATTTGATATATTTGAAGGAATACCAGCCAAGATTTTAATTTCTCCAACCAAAATATTGTCGTTTATCTTTGCATCTACAAAAGTTTCTTTTGCTACTTTTTCCCATCCGAAATTACTTGCACTGTCAGTAGAGAATACTCCTAAATTATTTGAAACGCGAGTATGTTTGCTTCCGTTATCAAAAGTGATTTCTTGAGTAATGTAATCCCCACCATCTCTTTTATCATTGTAATATACAGTCAAATAGTAGTTGTATAAAGCAGGAGAGTGATTTGTTGTTGTATTATTAGAATAACCTCTATAATTTCCTGGTGTTTTTATTGTATTTAAATCATCATTGCCTGTTAAAAAAATACCTTTGTCAGCATATAGTTTCGCACTATTTAAAGTACTTAAATCTTTATTGTCAATATCAGTTCGATTATAAGTTTCTGATTTTTGATAAAATGCTCCAAAATGTTTGGAATCATGACTATTTATCTGTAAATCTGTATAATTATTAGACGTTGTTACCGCATTCGTATTTTTATTGTCAATATCAGTTCGATTATAAGTTTCTGATTTTTGATAAAATGCTCCAAAATGTTTGGAATCATGACTATTTATCTGTAAATCTGTATAATTATTCGAAGTCGTCACAGCAGTCGTAACATCGTTTATATTTGCAGTTCTAAGCCATCCAAAATTAATTGTGCTATCAGTAGAAAAATTTCCTAAATTATCGGATGAACGAGTATATTTATTTCCATTGTTAAAAATTATTTCTTGAGTAAAAAAATCCCCACCATCTCTTTTATCATTGTAATATACAGTCAAATAGAAGTTATATAAAGCAGGAGAGTGATTTGTTGTTGTATTATTAGAATAACCTCTATAATTTCCAGGAGTTTTAATTGTATTTAAATCATCATTGCCTGTTAAAAAAATACCTTTGTCAGCATATAGTTTCGCACTATTAAGAGTCGTTAAATCTTTATTGTCGGTTTCTACTCTTGAATAAACAGATATATTATTTCTTGCTATTGAAATATTATATAAATCAGATAGATTGTTGTTTTTGTTTAACATATTTTTTGGTGAATAATCTATCCAATTCAGAAAAAAATTATTGCTGTCCGTATATCTATAAAATATTTCTCCTGCGAACGAATAGAACAATTGATATAATCTGCTCTCTATTAAAAATACGGATAATCTGAATTGCCAAGCCACTGGTGCTTTTTGTGTCATATAGTTTAACGTTGGTTTACTTTCAATAGAATCATACCAACCAAAATAAGTACCAGCACGAGTTATTTCATCCAACGATTTTGTTTCAGGAATTTTACTACCTACAAAAAAATTATCGAAAGATTGTATTTTTCTCACTCTTGACAAATCTATTTTATCTATGTTTGACTCAGTAATATAAAGATCACACAAAAGAGTTCCTATGTCGATTAATCCATGTGGAGTTGTTTCAAAAAATATATTGAATTGATAAGAGTCTTCTTTATTATATAAAATTGTTTGATTTTTGCCATCAACAATAGGAGTTGAATATATTTCTTTTGGAAGAACAAAAATACTTAAAACTTTTGTTTCTGTTGATGTGAATGGTGATATATCTATTTCATCACTTGTAATTGAAAGTTTCTTGCCGTTTTTGTAACCTAAAAAATTTGAGATTTTTAATTTTTTGTCAACAAGTTGAATGTCTTTTGATACAATTCCATCCTTTACTATAAAAGAGATATTCTCTTCAATAATTGTTTCAATGTCTGTTTGAAGTTTATTTAAATGCGTATGCTCTAATGTTTGGTCTATATAAAAGTTTTGTTTTATCACACTTTCTCCACGATAAAAAAATTAATGTATATTGGTAAAAAAGTTTGAAGTAGTTCTTGTATCGCTTGTTTTTCTTTTATTGTCAGATATTCTGTAAATTCGATAATCATTTCATATTTTGGGATTGCCAAACTACTATTATTTAATTTTGATTTATTAAGTTTTAAACCTTTTTGACAATCTTTTATTGAAAAAGTTTTTTTTGTCACTAAAAGAACTAAAGACTGTATGTTTTTTATTGAAGTTTCTTTTGCGTAAAAAGTATATGCACATACTACTCTTTTTTTGAAGGTTTCCTCACTTTCATTTGGAAGTCTTTCTATTCCTCTCTCGACTTGAAAGTTTTGTAAATCGTCAGTTTTTAAAGCAATGAATTTATTTCTTGTTAAAATTGCATTTCCTTTGAGATTATCAAAAGATATCGATATTGCATTTATTATTGCATTAAAAAGTTTTGATATTGAAATAACAGGAATTTTTAGATATTTTTGATAAAACTCATAGAATGTCACTTAGATTTCCTCCTCTTTTGTTGAAGAAAAAACAATATTAGAAATTTGTAAAATTTCATATTTTGTCGCTGTCACATTTTGTGTTGGAGATGTTATTTTTATATCTTTTAAAAACCCTTTTAGACTTGTTGAAATTTCTGTTGCAAGTTGTGAAAGTATGAAGTCTTGAGATATTTTTAGTTTATTGAAATATGCTATTACTGCATCGTAAGCAATAGTTTCTTTTTCTGCAAAGTTAAAAACATTGTTATAAAAAATCAATTGTATATTTATAGAAATATTTTTAATTGTAGGTCCTTTAACTGATATTTCAATTCCAGGTTCTCTTACTGCATTGATTTTATTTGAAACGATAATAATTATTTCTTGTGAAGGACTTCCAGATACAGTTCTTATTATTAAATCAAAAGTGCCTTTCCCTCTAGGTTCTGAAATGATAACAGCATCGGTTACTCCTTGAGTCTCTAAAGCAAGTCTTTTGTATAGACTTGCAGAGTCTTTTGCAAGACTAGTCCATTGCAAAAAATATCTTGCTCTTAAATCTTCGTCACATTCTTTGTCCTCTCCAGGAGTTGTTATCCAATCTGAGAAATTGTCAATATAATCAATACCTTGTGTGGTTGTACTTAAAATCGAAATAGCATGAGTTGCTACATTGTAATCTTTTCCTTCATAGGAAGCTGCCACTGGTACGAATACTTCTGTTTGATTTGCAACTAAAATCTTTTCTTCTGTTGTATAAAAAACAAATTCTTTGCCTTTACTATTGGTTTTCGTTTTAACTATTGTGCCTTTTTTTATTTTTATATTTTCATCTTTTGCTATGTTTCTTGCAAATTTTACAAGCCCTATTGTTTTTACTGCTTGTTTTCTTGTTATACCAACTTCTGTACATTTTAAATCGAGCCAATCGCCTTCAGCTGTTTGAACAAAAGCATTTTTGAAAATTTTGTTTAGTAAATCATAAAAAAGCCAAATGAAAAAAGCAACTACTTCAAAAATACCTCGCAACACCCCACCAACGTTATAATTTGTTAGGTTTATATATTCATTATTTTTGAATGCAGTTATTAATTCTGTTTTTATTTCTTCTTGCGTTTTATTAAAAAGTTCCATCGTCTAACCTTATCTGTAATTCTTCTAAAGTTTCTATAACAAGATTGTATTTTGTTTTTTTTTTTATAAAAGAAAAACTAACTTTTGCTACAAGAGAATCGTCCTCATCGTCAGATGTTTCAATTTCAATAGACTCTTTGTCTACTCTTGGGTCTTGTTTTATAGTCTCTTTTATTTCAATTTCAAAATCTAATATATTAATTCTCGTTTTTGCTTCTTGAATAAACTCATGAAGTCTTGAGCCAAAATACTCATCATAGAATAAACTACCTTTTGGTGTCAAAAGTCTTATTATTATGTCTTGTAATGCACATTCTTCATTTTCTACTGTATCCAAACCGTTGAAACTAAAAGGAATTTCGGTTGTTTCAAAATCAATTTTTATGTCAGAACCTAATATCATTTCACACTCCCATAAGTAGAGTTTATTTCAGAAAAATTTGGGAGAGGTAAACTAGTAAATCCTGTTATTGCTCCTTTTAATGCAGCCCCTCCGTCTTGTGGTGAAGGAGTCCAACTAATGAACGTCTTTTGTAAAATATCTAAAGCAAGTTTTATTTTTTCTAACTCTATTTTTGTTTTATTTCCTTTAAGTATTGGTTCTACTGCTTCGTCACCACCAAGTTTTATAGAGTTATTTGTTATCTCAAAACTTGAAGTTTCACCAATTTTAATTACTACTTTTTGGTCTTTAACTTTTAATACTGTTTGATTTTGAATAATGATTAACTCGTTTTCTGCTCTCTCTGTATCAAACTCACTGCCCATTACGTTTTGGATATATGGAAAATTTTTATTGCCATTTCTAAAACCAATGATTACTTCTGTCCCTACTGACGGATTACAAAAAACTCCACCAGTAGTACTACCCCAAATTTTTGGTATTCTGACTTTTGGGTAAATATTTTTTATAACAGAATTATCAAGTCCAACTTCTTGACAATCGATATAGTATTTTCCGTTTTCTGTGTAATTTTTTATTACTTTTGCAGAAATGGGAAACTTATAAAACTTCTCGATTATATTTCTTATCGCATTATATAAAATGTTATTATCCAACTGTTAAAACCATCTCTCTTTGAGTATATTGAATGCCAACAACTTTGTAATTAGTGTTGTTATATACAACTGAATCACCTAACCGAATTTCTTTTATTGGAAATATAGTAAGTTTGTCCAAATTAACTTTTCTTATTACATCATCAATTAGATGTACATTTCCATCTAATTGATTTTTTATAACAACAATGTTATTTTCATTGTAAAAATAAAAAGGCGTTTTCAAAATCTCTTTTATTGTGTATATTAGGTTATACAAAGATTTCTTTTTTGTGCCTTCTGCAATAAAACTCTCAAGTAGTGTATCTGTTGCTTGATAGTTGACATCACAAATATTTGTGAATATCTGTGATGCTTGCAAGTTTTCAAATGTTGTAAAAAGAGTGTTTTCCAACAAAACATTATTATAACAATTGATTTTGTAGAAATTGTTTGTTTCTTGTATATTGTCAATTTCACCTTCAAAAATCAAAGTCAATGTTTCATTGGTACTCATCATTATTTTTATTTTATCTTTCTTATTTAAAACGAGTTTATTTGTTTTAGAATAAGGCTTTTGTATTTCTATGTAAGCAGTATCTTCTATAACATTGATTGATTTTATTACTACAAAATTAAACCCTTGACTAATTTCTTTGTTATTTAATAATAATTTTGATTTTACTCTTCTTACGTTCATTTAGTTCCCATCCGTCAAGCTGTTTCTGTCAAGTCCATATTGTTTTAATCCTAAATTATCTCCATCAACAAAACCATTTTTCGAGATAGATTCTTTTTTCTTCTTTTCTTCTTGCACTTTCAGATATTCATCTTGAGTGAATTTTTCATATTTTACTGGTTGAAACTCAGTAAACTCCAAGTCAACGTAGATGATATTATCATACTCATCATCTTCTTGACTGTCAAAAGATGCGAAAATCGTTTGAGAAATATTTCTTGCTTTTGTGTGTTCTGATACTATTGTCCAAATCTCTGGAGTATCTCCTTTCTCAAAAAGTTTTTCTAATTCTTCTAATTGTTGATATGCTGTTTTTCCTTTTTTTGTTGTAAAATTCGTTACTCCTTTTATAAATTTTTTCCCTTTCCTAAAAGTAGTTGAACCTTCCTCATACGCAAAATCTTGGTCTATTAGTTTTAGACTGATTTTTACTGTTTTGGGGTCAAATCCCAAAACTATCGCAGCTTTGTTTTGATGAGAGCTTTCTTTTTCGTGTCTCTCATAGAGTATTTTCCCTCCAACTGAAATGCCTGTTATTATACCAGGGAGAGTTACATTTTCTCCAGATTCTCCTTTTAATAAAATAGGATATTCATTTTTTTTAAATTGCATATATTTCTTTCCCTTCTTTTTCTAACATCATTAGAAATCGTTTTATTGAGTTTAAGTCGTCTAAATCTGACGCTTTTATATTTACTTCAATTTTTGTGTTTTTATTTATGGTTGTTTTTGAGTTATTTGTGTTATTGTTTTTTTTACTTAAAATTTGATTAGTTTCTTTGTTGGTGTAAACATTTGTGCCTTTTGATAAATGTAAAAGTTCTGGTCCTTTTTCGCCAACTAATGCAAGCCCACCACCAAAATTTCTTACCCCTGTTGCAAACGCAGGTATTGGTTTTATGTTGAAGCCGAAACTTTGACCACCAACGCCAGGAAGCCATTTAGGGAAATCAATTTTGATACTATTAAGACCTGCAATAAGTCCGTTAATTGGTGCTATGAAAATATTTCCAAGACCTTTTAAACCACCTATCAAATTTTCAATTTTGAATGTTTCTGTTATCACTTTCCAAATTGATTTAATCCCAGTTTTAATATCATTTAAATTAAATTTAAATGATATATGATTGTTACCAAAAATGTTTTTTAATAGAGAGTCAACGCTTCCCATTGCAGATTTTATTTTCCCTCCAAAAAAATCAAATAAATAATTTTTTATTTGTGATACTTTTTTTATTATTTTTTCAATAATTTTGGCTATAACTGGAATTATTGCTTCAAAACCATTTTTTATAAAACTTGGGATATTTAAGAAAAAATCTCTTATATTTAAAATTGTTTTAAAAAAGAAACTTCTTATTGCTAATATTTTATCTTGAATTGGTTTTGGTAGACAATCAAAAATAGATTTTACAAATCTATAAAACATTTTAAAAGGTTCTACTAAAATAGAAAAAACTGCCTTGATACCAGATGAGGCTATATTAAAAATGCCACCTAAAATATTTCCTTTTTTTATTTTTTCAATACCAGTTTGTATTGATTCAAAAAAAGATAAAACTGCATTTTTTAAAGCGATTATAGGTAAAAATAAATGCCCAAATAAAACAAATAAAGGTTTTGCATATTTTGGAATTCTATCAAAGAGTGATTTGAATGTCACTTCTATTGTTTTGTATGGTGCTGAAAAAATATCTATTAATCCACCTATTATATCTCCGTCACCAAATTTCTTGAAAGCACTTTTAAACGAACCTATAAAAGTATTTATTCCTTTTAACCAACTAGTTAAAACAATTATCCAAAATCCTGTTACTATTCCAAATAAGAAACCAAAACCAAAACTTACCCAATACACAAAGTCGTCAAATTTATCTGTTGCCCCACCAAAAATATTTTTAAAGAAATCTTTCAAAGGACTAAAAGCCTCAAGGAAAGTATTTTTTAGTATTTTTAGTTCGTTTTTTAATGGATTAATAAGATTATTCCAACTATCTTTTATAATATCAAAATGCTTATTGAGTGAATATATTGCAGCAGCTAATGCTACTACACCTACAATAATCCATGTAAGAGGATTTGTTAATAATGCAGCAGTAAATCGTAGGACTGCAGGTATTGCTTGCTTCAACAGTGTTTGAGAAAATGCTTTTATTCCCCATATCGTCGATGACATTTTACCCATCCCCATACCTTGAGCCGTCCACATTGCCATCTGTGCGTTTTGGAATGCAGCAGTTGCAGTTACATTTTGCCACAAAGAAGTAGTAAGCATTGAAAAAGATTTTTTTAACATTCCTGCATTAGTTATTAGAGTAGTCTTTATTTTTGAAATATTAGTATATAATAGTAATAATAATCCAAGTGGGACTAACAATATAGTGACAGTCCCAAGAAATCCCATTATAATAGAAGAAAGTATAGGATGAGCGTCTCCCCACTTTGCTAAAGCATTCAAAATAGAAGTTATTGAGTTTACAACAGTTTTTGTCGGTTCTAAAAATACTTTTCCATAAACAGATGCAAATCGCAATACAGAACCTCGAAGGTTTGACATTGAGCCTTCAAAGGTTTTAGACATCTTTTCCATCATACCAGAAAAGTTTTTATTTTTTATTACAGTATGTATGGAGTTCATCATTTCTTCAACAGTTGCCTCAGCAACATCTTTCCCAAGTGCTTTGTTCCAATCTGCTTTTGTGACTAACAAGTCTTGAAACATCATCAATGCTTCGCCTTTTTGTCCAGAGTTGAGTTTTTTTATAGCATTTCCAACTTGATCTAAAGGTTTTCTTGCACCAGCTGCTAAGTCTCCTAAGTCGGTCATCATTTGTATTGAGTATCTGCCAACAGTTTGTAAAGAGTTGCCAAATTCAATAACATTGTCTAGGTCAAATGGTGCTATGTCTGAAAAAGTATCGAGTTCTTTTAGTCTTTGCTTAGCTAACTCAGTATCTCCAAGCATGACTTCAAGTTGACTTAGATAACCCTCCATCTTGCCAGCAGCAGAAACAAAACCTGCACCTGCAATAATGCCAGCAGTCCCTACACCAATGAGTCCATGAGAAAACTTTGAAATAGTTTCGTTCGCTCTCTCAAGTGAGTTCACTGATGAGACTACTTTTTCCATTGGATTTGAGAATTTATCGATTAAATTTATTATTACGCCAACACCAAAAAGTTTATCAAGCATCGTTATTGTTTCCGTTAAATCCCTTATTCACTGCAAAAGCAATCAAATTAAACCAGTTTTCTTCTATCATTTCTGCTTCTACATATTTTTGACACAGATCATCGATTTTCATTTTTTCAGTATTGGAATGAGGTATAAAAGTTTTGACTTTTACCCTCATTTTTTTTAACAAACTTTCTTGAAAATCTTTTTTGTAAGTTTTTAGTTTTTTTTCGATTGAGTTGTTAATTAGAGATATAGCCCAATAAGCACCCTCACGAGTGCTTAGTTCTATATCTCTTCTGCTAAAAAAGAGTCTGTAAGTCCTGTTTCTGCCATGAGTTCGTTGAACAGTGCAAAAGGTAAACCAGGTCTATCTTCAGTTATTTTCGCAAAGTTTTCTTTGTCTGAAATAATAATGTTTTTCATTATGTTACTTTCAACAAAAGTAACATATTCTTTTTTGTCTTTAGTCATTGTATCAAGAGTTGTCTCAATTGTTTCACTTTGAAGTTTTTCAAAATAGAAAGTTTCTTTTTCATTGAAAAGTTTCACTACTTCAATTCCGTTTTCGATATGTCCTTTTACCATTTCTGGCAAAATTTCATCTGTCAAACTCACTGCTTCAACAGTGAACTTTTCAGAAATTCCAGTCTTGTCCAAAATTTCAGAGTACATAGGAGCGAAAAGACCTGGTTTGTTTTTTAATAAAGTTTCAAATTCTTCTACTTTTGGATAAATGATAGATTTTTTTATTTGATTTTTCATCAAAGCGGAGAATTTCTCTCTACTATTTCCAGCAGAAGATATAACTCTTCTTACTTCTGGTTTGGTGAGTTTAGCAAAATAAAAATCACCAAGTCTATTAGACAATTTTATAATTTTTCTTCCTCTATTTTTTGCGTCTATTACGATTTGTGGTATTTCTTTGTTTTTATTCATATTTTCCCTTTCTTATAAACTTCTTATAAAAAAATCAGATGCTTCATTTAAATGTTTCAAGCATTCTGTTTTATTTGTATTGTTGAACGTTGTTTCATTAATTAATTCTTTAATGCTTTCGATTGAAAGAATGACTCTTTCTGCTTGTGCTTTTTTGTTATTTGGTAAACTTTCAATTTTATTTTTTAATTCTTTTATTTTTTTTTCGTGAAACATTTATTCCCTTTCTTATAACATCCCAGCAGGATCATGTAGTCCGCTTGCTGTTACATCTTTTACTCCACCAAGTATATTAAAATCCAATTTTATTGTTTGTTCTCCGTCATCTGTAGAACCAAAACTAAAACCATCAAAAGCAATTTGCATAAGCATAAAGCCAATCGGCGGTTCTTCATCGTTTGCAAAACTAACAACAATATTTGTTGCTTGAGGTTTCATTTTATATAACCCATCTTCAACTTTTGATGCAGCAGTAACCTGTGTCCAAGTTTCTAAAAGGATTTCTAAAGAACCATTGCCTTCGAATTTACCTCTTACATATGCGATAGCTTTTGCACTACCTAAAGCGTAAACTGCTTTACTTGGTTTTTTGTGAGAAAAATCAATCTTTTTTACTCCAAAGATAAAACCCATTTTATTACAAACTACTGAAATATCTTCGTGTGAGAATACTTTTCCATTTATCAACTTTTAAATCTCCTTATTCCTCAAAAGGGTTGGCGTATTTGAACATGAAATTGAGTTTCATATTTTTTATTATAGGTATTCCATAAAGTACCAAATTAAAAACTAATCCATTATTCACAATATCTTGGTTTGGTGGTATTATTACTTCAAAAGAATCTAATTCTTTTGGACTTGCGGATGTCATTGTTGATATTGCAGTAATAATTTCTGCATGTGCATTTGTGATACCTGCAGAGTCTCCTTCAGACTGTAAATCTTTTAAAGCACCAACTCTTCCAAGTCGAATTGCTTTAAAAACGGTGTCTACAATTTCTATATATTTGTAGTCAGATGTATCTTCTGCTAAAGTATTACCTCTCGCAAAATACAATGAGTTAAGCCCTTCGAGTCTTCTAAGTACTACAAAACCAGCATCGTTTAAAATTGTTGAATGTGTATTTGTCCAGCCCTGAGGAAGTTTAACATTGCTTATTGGAAACTTTTTAACTTTTCCTATTGACTCATTAACTCGAGCAGATGCAATAGTGCCAGCCATCACACCCGAGTAATTTCTAACTTGAGAAATTCCTGTTTTTTCTATAACTTCACCATACCCAGCACAAACAGCCACAAATCTATGACTAAAAGATTGTCTTTCTTTTACGAGACTATTTACATAGTTTGAAATGTCTTCTTTTATAAGTAAACTAATTGTTTGTGTCTTTGTTGCATTGTTGTTTATTTCAACAGATGTTGGACTTAATATTTTTGTAATAATCGTGTTTGTAGGAATTCCATCACCTGTAACACTGCAACCTTCAACAAAATCATCTGTTTTTGACAATCCTGTTATTATTTTTGTACTGATTGTAATAGTACCATTTCGCTTTATTGCTTCTATTTTTTCTCGAGTATCTGTTATAAAATATGTTGGTTTATGCAAACTAAAAAGTTCATCTGCTTTCATACCAAAAGTAACCCAATGAAGCGAATCAGTATCTTGACATACATATACGTAACGAGGTGTATATAATTCAAGACCAACTTCAATAGCTTCTATCAATGCTGTAATACCACTCTTTGGTGATATTGTTTTTAAAAAATATCTATCGCCAGTTACAAAACTTTGAGATGGAGTTGTGAAGTTGGCAAATGTCACTACGATTCCTGCTATCTCTACATTTACTTTTCCATCAACGGGCATTGTGAATGGAGACATCCAATTATCTCCTCCATCAATTGATATTTTTGCCGTTGCTTCATTTAATGCACCACCAGATAAAATTTGAATAACAATATCTGTGTCACAAAGACTATTTCCTGTTACTGTATATGTTGCTTTTCCTGTACCTTCAAAAATAATTTCTCTGATTTCTCCTGCAATGTCTTTTTCAGAAGGTATTGCAATTACAATTGCTTCCTCCTGTAATACAGAGAAAAAGTCTTTGATTTTATCTGTTAATCTACCTTCGCCAAGTTCTTTTTTATAGTCTGAGTTTTTCCCAAAAGTATAAATTTTATTTTCTATGCCTTTGGAACACGTACCAACAAAGATATATTTTTCTGCTTTCGTTGGAACTTGCCCAGAAACTCCATCAATGATGATTTCTTGAACATCAATAGTCATTATTCACTACTCCAATTCGTTTTTATGATTTCTTTTTTACCTAAATACTTTGAAGAATAAAGAGAATATTTCGCTTCAAATTCTGATCTTGTAACTTTTTTACCTTTCAGCCAATTTTCTCTCAAAAAGAATTGATGCAAAATAAAAACTTCTGTTTTATTTTTTGTTTTTTCTTCTATCAACTTTTCTAAGTCGAAATATTGGGATTCTTCAATACTCTTTGCTTCCTCTGTATTATTGTTTGTTTCTTCAAGAATGTCAGTTTCTTGTTTTTCATTCATTGTTACTTCCATTTAATCTCTCCTCAATTGAAATACTTTTAATTTCAATTTTTTGTATTTTTGGTACTTCTTTATTTTTATAAGTTCCATAGATAAAGTTTATGTCTATTGCAGCACTTGCAACAGATAGAGAACTTTTGTTGTCAGAATACTCAAGAGATACAATTTCAATCTCTACATACTGTTGTATATTATTAATTGTAAAAATATGTTTACTCTCGATTTCTGAAAAAAAATCTTCCGTCCAATTTTCTACATCTTCTTCTTTTGTGCTTGCAATCACAAGTCTTATAGGTTGTACAATTTCATAAGTTTTTAAATAAATTGTTTGATTTTCTTTGCGTTCTTTTAGAAAAGTTTTTTTTGGAATTGCTTTTTTTGATAGAATTGATATATATGGCGGTGATTTATACGTTGCTTCATCTTTTACAGAGTAGAATACTTTTATTTTTTCAGTCCCTATTATTTTAGATAACATCATTTTTAAATATTCTTTAAACATGTTTTTCATTTAATAACTCTTCCCCACCAATCATATATTTCTTCATCAATTCGTTGTTGCTCTTCTTCTCCAATGCCAATAAATTGTCTTGCCTCCAAATTTCTTTCTTTATAACCATTATTATGAGATCTAGCATAAGGAACATCTGAAGCATCACCAGCGCCAACAACTACTTGATTTTCATTTTCTTTGTATCCAACACTTCTTAGAAGTTTTCCCTCACTAACAAGAATATCAGTAGTACCTTTTTTCTTAATTTTTTGTCCTTTGTATGGGTCTTTTAAATCAGCCCATTTTTCACCATTAGGTCCTTTTTTCTCTTGAAAATAGTCAGGTATTACTTCGTTTGTGATTCTACTCCCAATTTTTTTTAAAACTTTTTTTCGTGCATCTGCTGACATGTTTTCTTCTAAAACACCAATAAACTTTTTTAATTCATCTATTCCCAAAATCTTTTTTGCAGTTCCCAATTAAAAACCTTTCCAGAATTTCTTATTAAAATCTTTGTTTTCGATATTTTTTAAAAAAGGGCTTGATTGTACAATTGGTTTTTGTTCACCTGTATTATTAATATTCAAAATGTCTTTTTCACTATCTCTAACGGTCTCAAGATATTTAATTGCTTTATTATATTTTTCTATAAAACTATATTCTTCTGAATCTTTAGCAATTCCACTAGCACTAACAATATAGTAGATAGCAATATCAGCACATTTGTTTTTAATATGTCCAGGTACAACTTGTAGTGGTATCTGATATTTTGAAGAAAGATAGCCATCAATTTCCACTGTAGCATCTTCTATACTTTTTTGTATTCTTTCAATATATTCTTCTGCAACATCTTCATCTCTACGTGCTTTATTTATCAAAAAATCTTTTTTTACAAAGTTGTTTAAATCCTCAATTGTACAATATCCCATTTTATTTTAGACCTCTCTTATCTCACCACAAATTACATCCCCATCCTTTACACCAAGTTCTCTCACTTTTTTGTTGTATGCTACAAGATTTTCTGGTCCTAAAAACATTATACACCCCGCAGAATAACAACATCCTACTGCTTTACCTTTGTGTTCGTCACTATGTCCAAGGTATCTTCCTTTTCTAATGCCATCATCTATTTGCGTACTGTCTTCTTTGATGTATTGTCCTTCAATGTCATAACAGTCGAAAATTCCGTGAATATCTTCAGTATACGCTCTTTTTTCAACAAAGTGTTTCATCTTGAATTTGCCTGGTGCTATTGTATCATCGTAAGAGTCAAACAAGTTGTAGTTAGATACGGTTTGCATTCTTTTATGTCTAAAAACTTCTTTCCCATTTTGGTATAAAATTAAAGTGTCTAAAGAATTGTTTTTTGAGTTATTCGCTAAGTCATTCCTTTTAGAATTGTACTTATAATCATAACTCTTTTTATTTCTTTCAATTATGATAGATAAATCATCTCTTATCATTTGTCATACTCCTCCTCAATATACTGTTTTTCAAGTAGTTCTTGAGCTTCATCGATTTTTTGTTTTGCTAACTCAGTTGTGTTTGAGTTACTATTTTTTTTGATGATTGAGCTAACACCAATTAATATTTTACTCAATCTGTGCCATAAATTATTCATTAAAAAACTCCTGTTTTTTTCTCTCCACCAAATATAAATCCTACTGTAAAACCAGCACCAGCACCCCAATCAGGATAAAATTTTAAATTGATTTCAGGTGATAAAAATATGTTTTTTATAGGAAAATAATAGAATTTGAGAGAGGCATTTGCATCTAAATATAATTTACTATCTATTAAAAAATTAGCACCAACACCAAATCCCCAACGTGGTCGCCATTCTTTTTGAGTTTCTAAAAAAGTAACATTGCTTTTTAATTGCTCTGCTCTTTTAAGCGATATTTTTCTTGCTGTTTGATAGAGAGTTCTATATCCTTTGGCAATGCTTTTTGCTTCTTGATATTTGCAGAACTTCTCAAACTCATTCATTTGCCACCATGTTTTTTTTGTGGTAGTCTTTTGCCACCACGGTTTTTTTTGAGTTTGATTCTCTTGTTTTTCTTGACAGGTAAGACCAAAATTAAAGACTATTAAACTTAGCGTCAATATCAGTAGCAGTTTTTTCATTTGCTTTCTCCTCCTTTTCTGTGTTCTTTAATACTTCATTTGTTTTATCAATTTGTTGTTGTTTTTTATCAAAAAGTCCTTTAAATATATTCATTGAATTTCACTACCTCCGTTTTTCCCTAAAAAATTATTAATTAAAGGTGAAAATTTTGTTATTGCATTTGTTCCTAAATAAACGCAAGTAATGATTCCCCACCAAGAACCATCGAGTCTTCCAAGAAAAATTAAAACAGTCGCAATAATCCAGACCATTAATTTTTTAGGTATCATTTTATTGAAGAAAAAATCTAATTTTTGAGAGATTGGTTTCTTTTTCGTTGTATTAACATACTCTTCGAGTTCGTGTATTTCTTCTTTTGTAAGACTTGTGTCACTCATGTTATTGTCCTTGCTTGCTCGTTTCTTTTAAAACAATTTTTTTATTCTTTAATAAGTATTCAATTTCTTTTTCAGATAAGACCTCGTCTGTGATTGTTTTACCTTTTTTGTGTTTAATATTGTTTACTGTGATTGATTCTTTTACAATATAGATAATTTTTTCTTTCTTCTTTTCTTCAGCCATACTACTCTCCTTAAATTATGAAACTGCATTTTCAATAAGATAACCAGATTTTCCATCAATAACTAATGACTCTAACGCGTCTCTATATCTGTACATCCACGATATTGAAGGTTCATCTCTGTATCTTTCTACTTTAGGGAAACTTTGTTTTCTAACAGTAACACCAAACGAAGGTTCTTTTAGTGATTCAATTTTGTCTGGAACATACGCCAAAGTTATATTTTTACCCCAAATCACAGTTCTTTCTCCACTAACACGTTTCACCGCTCTACCAACAACAATATCTTTTACTTCTAATATTTCTATTAAGTCTTTTTTTGATAAAACTTTTGTTCTTTGCGAACTTAATGCTTCTTTGAGTTTTGGATGATCTTTTAATGCTCTGTAAGCTTTTCCAGAAACAACCATTGTAATATCGGTTAAAGGATCAACACCTGTTTCATCTGCTATACATTCTTTTGCTTCATCAATGATTTTTTGTGGGTCTGAATCTGGGCTATCAAATTTTGATGTACCAATAAGTTCAGTTTTGTTTGGAAAATTGTTTGGATTTGTGGCAAGGTTGGCTTGTTTTACTTCCATCTCGATAGCAAGTAAATTTCTTAAAGTCGATAGTAATGCTTGCTCTTCTAATTTTAATGTTTTAATTGGTTCTAAAGCTTCTTCTATAATAGAGTCATCAATTCCCATTTCACGCGCAAACTCTTCTATGAAGAAATTCTTAAAATCTGCTTTATCTAATGATACTCTTTTTGTATTTGACCCAGGTGCTCTTCTTGAGTCAGAATATTCAAGCATTTCTCTAAATTTTGCTATTTGTCCCATTGAAACTGGATGTGTTATTATTGGAAATAGTTTAAAGCCTACGTAATCTCTAAGCTTATTCGCGTATGCAAGTTTTGTTAGTAAAGGAACAATCCCTGCATTTAAATTTTTTATAAATGGATTAATTGGCATTTTTTTCTCCTATCTTAATACTACTTCTATTTTGCAAGGTGCTTGACCACCTGTACGAGCAAGAAATTTTCCATCGGCGTTATTCTTTTTTGCTTTTCCATTTAATGATGTGGATATTCTATCTCCAACCAAAATTTCTTCTCCGTCTTCAACTAAAACTTCCACTATTCCCATGTAAATCGCATCTGTTGCAAAATCTTTTGTTCCTCCGTACTCTGACACGCCAAAAACTTGCGTATCATTTGTCGCTATTTTTCCATCAACTGTAAAAAAAATACTTTCTGATATATCTTGTTGTGCAATTACTGTCTCTGATGCAACTTTATAAAACATTATACCTCCAATTTTTTTATATACTCTGTGTATGCTTCTTCAAACTCAATCTTGTTTTCTTCTGCATATTTCATTATTTCTTGTATAGCAGCTTCTTCATCTAAAGATACTTCTCCATTTTCTGAAAATTTCAAAACATTTGGCTTTTTTGTTTTTGCATTTTTTTCTGTGTATTTTGCTTCTTTTGTTACAGAGTTGAAAGTTCCTTCTGGAATTCCTTCAAAAAACTTAAATATAAAGTCTGTTGGTTTTTCTTCTGTTGAATCAGAAAACTTGATAACATTGTCATTATTCATAGACATTATATAATCACTAAATTTTGTGATTTCTGCGTTTGGCACTTTCCCAGCATCAGAAAGTTTTTTTAACTTTTCTGTAACTTCTTTTGCTTTGTTTGTTTTTTCTCTTTTCAAAGCATCTTCTTTAAATCTCAACAAATCTTGAAATTCTTTGTCTCTTTTTTCTTGGGCTTTTTTTTCGTCTTCTGTCATTCCTTCTTTTTTCTCCTTTTGATTAGTTTGATTAGTATGTACAAAGTGATTGTCTTGTAGCTGATTTGTGACTTTTTTGTCGAGATGTGTTTGTTCTGTAAAATTAATCTGATTAGATGTGTTTTTAGGGAAGATTTTATTAAAGACTTCTTCTACGCTTGTCTTTATTTTTGAAATTAAATCATCTTCTTTTTCTTCTTTGAAAATGATAAAATCGCCATCTTTAAAAGTGTTAGACTCTTCTGAAAAACGAAGAATACCCGAATTCGTTTCTTCTTTTAAATCTTTTGATATTTCTATTTGTTCTAATCCTTTATTTTCTGGAAATCGAACAAAAGATATTGCTCTCAGATAAGGTCCTTTTCCGTCAAGGTCTTTATAGAATTCTGGAGATATATACTGATACTCACCACTTTGGATTTTTTCAACAAGTGATTTTTTTATCCAATCAAATTTTACATATAGATTTTCTTTTTCTGCATAAACTTCTTTAACTTTTCCAAAAGACGGTCCTTTTTCTTCATGATCTAAAGTTATTGGTGCTGAAAAATATTTTGTATCATAATTTTTTGCAACTGCTTGTAAGAAGGCTTCGTCAACTTTCCCTTGCTTGTAGTTGCCACCGTTTCTTATTCTAAAGACGTGTATTTTATCAAAAATTTTACTCATAAAATCCTCTTGTTTTTTATATAGTCTAAAAATATCAAAAAGTTTCTTGACATAGGTGTCAAAATATGCGAAATTATATACAAATATTAATTATTTTTTTTAGGTGTTTTTATGTACGAAATAAACGACCTCATCCGTGACTGTGGCTTATCTCCTATCGAATATGAAAATCTTTTGTGGTATATGCATTCTCCTCGAGGTATGGGAAAGAATACTATTATTGAAAGATTAAAAAATTTCAAGTTTGTAAAAGATACTTTTGACAATGCACAGATAGACTCAAATAAAAAAGATTTTTATCTACAAAAGTTTAAAAATATGATTTTATTCCCAGCAGAAGATACTATTCTAAACTTAAAAACAATTATTACTTCCTGTAGAAAGAAGAAATAATTAAAATTCTTTTTTCTTTTTTTCTAATTTTTCTTGTAGTTCGTTCAATTCCTTATGTCTATTTGTAAAAATGTTTCTAATCTCATCTATTATATTTTTAAAATTCTTTTTGTATTCATTAAAAAGTTTGTCTCCGAATTTTTGAAATAAAGTTTTTTGAGGTATAATACAGATTGAGTCTGAATATTTCTTGTTTAAGACTTCTAAAGCATTGTAGACATATTGTGATGCTTTTCTTTCTCTGTATTTATCAAACTCATCAACTGATTTTTTTTCAATACCATTTCTATCAACAACAATTTCTAAATCGTTTTTTGTTTCAGTTGAGATGTCTTCTATTATTTCGATGAAGTAAATATACGAATCTGTTTTTTTTATATAAGTTTCCAATTTTATTTTTTCTTCTATTGAATATTCTTGTAAAGCATCTGCATAAATGTCACCAACCCTGTTATTATTTTGTTTCAATAGATCAGATATGAGTCTCATTAGTTCTTCTTTTGTTTTTATTGTATGAAAATCAATTTTTGTTTGAAGTATTAAAAGTTCGTTAATATCTCCTTTTTGCATTAAAGAATTTTCAACTTCTTTTTGATTTTTACTTTTTTTTAAAAAAAATATTGCCGATATAACAATTAAAGAAAGGATACTTATAGAAAAAAGAATTGTCGCTAACACAACATTATTTTTCTCAATAAGAAGTGTTATCATTCCAAAAACGGAGGTGATGAGTGCTACTGCTATACTAGATATAGTTGTTAGTTTCATTTTTGACCTTCCAATCTCTTTGTAATTTTGTTTTAAATGAAAATTTTACCGTTTAAATCCCGTTTAAAATTAATATTGCTATTTTCTATTGATTTGGCTTTTTTACTCTTTTTTAACAAGATTTTTGTTTTTCATCCAAAAATCCAAATCCTCACCGACATTCCCCAAAAAACCATTCTCAGGGGACATTTTGACTATATTTTCTTTAGTCTCTGTTATATTCTTTTTCAACTCTTCAAATGAATTAAAAAACTTAATTCTGCTTTTGTTTTGTTCTATTTTATCAACAATGTCTTGAATATCATACATTCTAATTTCTTTCTCAACATTCTTAACTATATATTTTAATTCGTTTTTTTGTTCTTCATTCAATGACTTTTTTCTCAACTGTGTGTAAAAAGATTTCGTTTTTTTTATGTCTATTTTATCTGCAACGATATCATCAATTTTATTATTAATTGTGCGTAATATATTTGAAATAGAATTTCTTTCTTCTATGGTCAAATCTTCTTTTTTGTCACACAAGTTTATTATGTTATCAATTTTTTCTGTGCTTCGTAGAAGTTGTTGAGTCTTTTCATTTTCTAGTGAAACTATATTATTTTTACTTGTTTCAAATGTTTTTCTTCTATCTTCTTGACCTTTCTCTATTAATGATAGAAGTTCTCCTTTTTCAGGCATTCCATTCCGTTTATCAATTTCTTCTGGTGATAAGCCCAATTTTTTTCTCACATAAGAAGCAGAAAGGCTTCTTACATAACATCTACATCTATATCCGTTTGGCGGATACCAATCTTTCCAAAAAGTATCATCATATCTACGAATGAATCCGTTCAAAGCAGCATGTTCTGGTCTTGTCTGATTGTCAAGAATCGCAGAGTATTGCCAATACGGTGCTATGTCTACATCTTGCATCATTTGATTGTATCTACCTGCAGCTTGTGCTGATTTGATATTTTGCCAATACACCAAACTATTTACTTTTAGTTCTTTTTCTTGGCAACTTTTTTGAAACTCTTTAAAGCCTAGCCCTTTTTCTTTACATTCTATTAGCATATTTTGAATGCTTTCTATTTGAGACTTTTCTTCGTAGCCTTTTATCGTGAAAGCATATTTTTTGTATTTATTTTCGAGTACATCAAACTCTTTTTTTGTCATTGCTACTTTCATTTTCAGAAAGTTGACATCTGTATAATCAAAAATGATATTTTCTATATCTGATACATTACTTGTTTCTGCAAAAAGAATTACATCTTCATCTCGTTGAAGTCTTGCATATCCACGACCAATTATATCAGCAGTTAAAAAAGCATAAGCAATTTTTTTTACATCTTTATTTTTTCCTACACATTTTGATATTTTTTCTTTTGCTTCATCATAGTCTTTTGAGTCTTTAATCGCTTTTGAAACATCATTTAAAAATTGTTTAAAATAGTTAGAAAAATTGTTTTCTGTCTTTTCAATGAACTTTTCAATCTGATTATCTTCTTGATAAAAAAGATTAATATTCTCTTCAGAAAAGAGTAGGCTAATTAGTTTTTCTGCTGGACTTTTTTTTTTAAGGTCAAGCCAAAATTTGTTTTGTGCTTGAG
>Ga0209727_1001124_pt1 | contig 23592 bp, 29 predicted proteins | sample RifGroC1_FD_183995 | JGI IMG/M metagenome (GOLD analysis project Ga0209727, IMG submission 183995) | Groundwater microbial communities from Rifle, Colorado, USA - Groundwater C1 (SPAdes) (version 2) | ecosystem: Environmental > Aquatic > Deep subsurface > Groundwater | place: Rifle, Colorado...
TCCAAGAACCTGGCTGTGAAATACTATCTGCGCTAGAATCGGGTGCATTAGATGAGGGCAAATATTCTAATTATATTAACCTAAAGAAGGAAGTGGAATATTACAAAATGACTGAGCTTGAAAAGAGGGAGAAAGATCGTCAATTCGGCAAATTTATTAATAAGGTAAAGAAAGAATTAAACAGGCGGGGCCATAAGGACTATTAATCTTAAAGGTGGGTTTAGCCTTATTTAAGGAGCCTGATATTGGCAATCTTGTAAATTAATTATACCATCTAGGCCGTTCAATAATATTTTCGAGATGAATGAAGCCATGATTGAACTTTGGAACGGTGTCGTGGGTAGAGACGATACTGTCTATCATCTGGGCGATTTTGCGTGGAGAAGTACACAGAGAGCTGAAGAGATTCTTAAGCGGCTACATGGCAAGAAGTATTTATGCCTGGGTTCACATGACAAAGATATGCCAAAGCTTGTAAGATATTTTGAAGAGATAAGAGAATCATTTCTTATCAATGTGAGCAATACTCAACAGGTGTTTCTGAATCACTATTTACATAAGATCTGGCCGAAGTCCCATTACGGTTCATGGCATTTATTTGGGCACTCTCATGGAAGAATGGACAATTACGCTAGTATTGAGGGAAAGCTTCTCGATGTGGGTGTTGATTCGCACTTCTTTTATCCCTGGTCTTTAGAAGAGGTAGCCAAGGTAATGGGTGATAGGCCCCTCAATTTCAACGATCTTCGTCGCAGAAAAACGAGAAGATTGAAATAAAAAATCCGCACATGTGCGGATTTTTATCGGACAGTATCTCCAATGCCATCTGGTTGTTTCTTCTTGACTATGAAGTTAATGTCATCTATTGGGACGAGTATTTCATCTTCCTGAGGTTCATATTTTGACCAGCCACTTTAACTATAGCGATAGAATCTCGGGCATATCTATCCCTGGCAAAGCCAAAAAATTCAATTATTTGCCACAATAGTTTTTCGGCCGACGACAACTCATCGTCTTCGTCCTCTTGGATTACGGTTATATTGCCGTGTTGGTCTTTTATAGAAAAGCCATTGCTGACCTTGGTTATCTCGATCCCCCAGTCGCTTTTCTTCATAATGACATCTCCGTGTCAATGTCCTATTTTAAGTATAATTTTTTACGGGTAATCGTCAATGATTTCAGTACTTAGTTTTGCGACCATATTCATCGATGTGATAATATGATTGAGTATATAGATGGCTAATATTAATAAAATAAAAAAAGAACTTCAGGATCATAGTGATCCAATAAGAGCAAAGGTGTTGCAAAGATTTTTCAAAACCAATAAGGGGGAATATGGCTATGGTGATATATTTTTGGGGATAACGGTGCCAGAAATTAGAAAGTTAGTAAAAAAGAATAGCGATGCCGGAATACTAGTAATTGAACAATTAATTAAATCTAAAATTCATGAAAGTCGACTTTTGGCTCTCTTGATTTTAGTTGAACGCTATCAACGCGCCAGTGATTCCGAGAAAAGAACAATCGCCAGGTTTTATTTAAGCCACAGACAGTATATAAATAATTGGGATCTCATAGATTTGTCGGCTCACAAAATCATCGGGCACTATTTATTAGATAAGCCAAAAAGTATTCTATACAAATTGGCAGTATCAAAAAATATTTGGGATCGACGCATTGCCGTGTTATCAACTTTTTATTTTATAAAAAATAATAAATTTGTTGACTCATTAAAAATGGCAAAAATTTTATTATCAGACGATCATGATCTGATTCAAAAAGCTGTTGGGTGGATGTTGAGGGAGATTGGTAAGAGGTCTATTAAAACCGAGGAGGAATTTTTAAAAAAGTATTATAAAATCATGCCCAGGACTATGTTACGTTATGCCATTGAAAGATTTCCAGAAAAAAGACGCTTGGCTTATCTTAATAATGCTGTAAGGCAGTAGAATGAGCGGTTACTTTAGTGTAAAATTATTTGATGGATACAAAAAAACTACAAAGAATTACTAAACAGATTAAAAATGCCTATGCCGAGATGAATCGCAAAAAGGGCAAAGAAGTTTGGCGAACCAAAGATTATGCTGACGCATTTGTGGGAGACGTAGGCGATTTAATTAAAATACTAGTAAGTTATTCAAAAAAACCGACCAAAGATGGCTATAAAAAAATTAGTCATGAGCTTGCAGATTGCCTTTGGTCAATCCTTGCCATTTCGGATGAGCTGGATGTCGATATAGAAAAGGAGTTTCTTATAAATATGGAATATCTCAAGCAGAAGTATTTTGAGAAAAGAACATTAAAGTAAAACTGGCCCCATGTGGGCCAGTTTTACTATCAGTTCCATTTGGCATATATTTAGGTAGTTCATTGAAAATAGGTGCTCCATGGCCTTTTTGGACGATAAGGACATGCGTCCTATTGGTGATATATTCAGTGATGTTGCATCACGGCGTAAATCAGCAATCGCGCTTTCCTTTGAGGGCAAATCTATATCCTTCGGACATTTATTGAGAGATGTTAAAATTCTTGCAAGATTTATCAGAGATAATACGAAGGATGGTGATAGGGTCGCAGTGTTTCTGCCGAATTTGCCACAGTTCGTAATCGCATATTTCGCAACACTATTTGCCGGAAGAATATTTGTGCCGATTAGTCTGCTCTCAATCTTTGATTCATTGAGGCAAAACGAGGATCCAAATACTATTGAACCGACGGCTAAGATCATTCATCAGCTTATTGATTCGCATCCGACCATTATTATTACAGTAGATTTTCTGTATCCGCTTTTGTCTAAAATCAAATTTGATTGGTTGCCAATGTTTATTGCTACAAGTCCGGGTGATTATCTGCCGATGCATGTTCTGCCGGTCTACCTAGCAATGGCTAAGTGGCAGAATAAACTGGTGAATATTCCACCTACATGTGAACGTTTTAAGGAAATTATCTCTCGGGGTATTGAAATGAGCGCTGTTCCCGTGGATCAGGATTCTGTCGCCATTATTCAATATAGTGGTGGGACTACCGGAGACCAAAAAGGGGTTATGCTTACGCATCGAAATCTGGTTGCCAATCTCTGGCAGATCAGAGATCTAATTGATCCATGGGTTAAGGACGATAATGAGGTGATGTTGGGAATCATACCATTTTTCCACATATATGGCCTGAGCGTTTGTATAAATGTTGCCTTACTGGGCTTGCAATCAAGACTTGTCATAATGCCCCAGTTTCTTCCCAAGAAGGTTGTTGAAAATATCGAAAATTACAAAGTAACCATATTCCCGAGTGTAAGTATAATGTTGGCATTAATCACTGAGCTCAATATAAACCTTAGAAAGAAATTGCGATCACTTCGTCTCTGTGTCGTTGGTGCCGGACCGATCGGTCAATCGGTCGTTGATCGCTTTTTGGAAGTATCTGATGTAAAAATATTGCGAGCCTATGGTCAATCTGAAGCTTCTCCGGGTATATCTAGCTGTCTGCCAAGTGATGTTCAGCCAAATCAAATTAAGTGGGCAATGATCGGACGACTATTACCTGATATAGAGTGTAGGATAATTGGCGATAATGGCGATGAGGTATCTGATGGTCAGATGGGCAATATCTGGATCAGTGGGCCAAATATCATGCTTGGCTATTGGGGCAATGTTGGGGCTACCGATAGGGTTAGAAGAGTTATTGACGGTGTTGTCTGGTTAGATACCGGCGATATGGGCATGATGATGCCAATTGATGGTCATCGAAAATTATTTTTCGTGGATCGCGAGTCAGATATGATCAAAAAGAATGGCATAAAGGTATTTCCTTCGACTATTGAGAGATCAATCATGACTTATACTGGTGTCTCTGAAGTTTCAGTCTTCGGGGTGCCTGATGATGCGACGGGCGAGGAAGTTATCGCAGTAGTTACCTTATCGCCTGGACAAAAATATGACCGTGCGATTGCCTCTAGAATACTCGAACACTGTCGAAGGATTGCAGAGAGTCGACTACATATTCCTAAAGAACTCATCGTTCTAGGCAACGATGAGTTCAACAGATTTAAAAATCCTATTGGAAAAGTAGATAAAAGAAATTTGAGAGAGTTTATTAAAACAAGACTTGGGGTAGGATAATTATTCTATATGCCGGCGTTTTACGCCGGCATTTTTAATTAAAAACCGACCTTGGGTCGGTGGTGACTGATATTTATTCTGGTGTTGATGGTAGTACACCGTCATTAACAATTACATTTGGCGTGTAGGGAGCTGGAGAAATGAGCTCATAATATATATCAAAGAATCCTAGATAATGAAATACAAGAATGAGAGTGATAGTAAATATGGCTAATTTTTTATTTTCCAGAAGTCCGACAAAGAACCAATTGATTGCCCGCCTCAATTTATTCATGAGTGCCTCTAAGAAGAACTACTATGAATATCTTCTTTTTATTTGAAAAGATCAAGGGTTACTGATAGGATGTATGTAACAATAATTAATAAATAAATATTATGGATAATATAGAACCGATACTTGCTTCTTATGAAAACAAAAACGATTCTGCGTCAAAATTTAAGATGCCCAAATTCTCAAAAGACGCCTGGCTTATAGCTATTGCAACTTTAATAGGTGCAGTTTTAGTCTGCCTAACTATTTTATGGGTAAATGCTGGTACGCCATCATTATTCAAGGTCACTAAGAACAATAAACCAAAGACATCAGATGCTCCGCAAGCAATTGATCTGACGGTTTTAGCGGATGATGATGCAGTATTGGGCGACAAGAACGCACCGATAACAATAGTTGAATTCAGTGATTTCCAGTGTCCATTTTGCAGGACATTCTGGTCGGCAACTTTATCTCAGATTAAAAAAGAATATATTGATACTGGGAAGGTTAAATTCATATTTCGTGATTTCCCCTTATCTTTCCATCCGGCTGCCGAACTATCAGCAGAAGCTACAGAATGTGCAGATGACCAGAATAAATATTGGGAAATGAGCGATATAATATTTGCCGAACAAGCTAAAAAGGGTGAGGGAACTATTCAGTATACAGTTACTGATATTAAAAAATGGGCAGGTCAAATAGGCTTAGATACGGTTAAATTTAATTCTTGCTTGGATTCTGGAAAATATAAATTAGAAGTTGAAAAAGATGCCAAGGCCGGAGCCTCATTTGGTGTTAGCGGTACGCCAACTACGTTCATCAACGGTCAAATGATGGCCGATAGTAGTGGTAACTCTATCGGTGCGTCTCCCTTTACTGTCTTCAAAAAGATTATTGATGCGGAATTAGCAAAATAGACGATGGATACGATAAAAGACAAAGCATTAAGACTTCTTGATCAAAAAATAGTAAATTCTAATATGAAAAAACACTCACTTGCCGTGGGTGCGATCATGGTTGGTTTGGCCAAGCATTTTGGTGAGAATGAGAACGACTGGGAAGTGGCAGGAATATTGCACGATATTGATTACGAAGAAACCAATAAGGAATTAGATAGGCATACGATTAGTGGTTCTAAATTTGTCCAGGATAATGGTTTTTCAAAAGAGATTGCTCATGCGATTTTAGTTCACAATGCCATGCATAATATCCAGCCTGAAACCAGATTTGATAAAGCCCTTTTTTGTGCCGATCCTATGTCGGGATTGATTACAGCGGCGGCTCTGGTCTTACCGTCTAAAAAATTAGCCGATGTGAAGCCAGAGAGCGTGGTCAATCGGTTCTATGAGAAAAACTTTGCCAAAGGTGCCAATCGTGAATATATAAATGTTTGCGAGCAGATAGGACTTACTTTAGAACAATTTTCTCAAATAGCCCTGCTCTCAATGCAGAATATCTCAGAATTATTGGGATTATAAGCTATTTGCTTTTTTATAGGGAAGTGTGTTATAATAGATGAGTTGTAGGTTTTCTCGTCGGTCTCTCTAATTCATTTAGTGGGCACGCGGGAGGTCGTCCTACTGAATAAATATTTTTATTTACGGAAAGACAGATGGCAGATTAAATCGCCGCCTGCATATAACGTAGATAATTACATAAGTGGCTAAGAAATTATACGTAGGAAATCTCTCCTACAGCACCAACGATGATGCCTTGAGAACATTTTTCTCACAGGCAGGAGCCGTTGAATCAGCTTCTGTCCTCATGGACAAAATGACTGGTCGCTCGAGAGGTTTCGGATTCGTTGAAATGACCTCTGACGAAGATGCTGCAAAAGCTGTTGAAACACTCAACGGCCAAGAGCTCGACGGCAGAAAGTTAGTTGTCAACGAAGCTAGACCAATGACCGACAAACCTCCAAGAAGGAGCTTCGGTGGTGGTCGCAGCGACGATAGAGGCGGTTTTGGTGGCGGCAGCCGAGGCGGTTTCGGCGGCGGACACAGAGACTACTAATATCTCAAAAACAAAACCCCCCATCTCGGGGGGTTTTGTTTTACTCAGAAATCGATTAGAATGAATTTAGTTCATTGAGGAGGTTGTATCCGTGGCAGATATTACTGTCGTGACTGGACCGATGGGATCTGGCAAATCAGAAAGAGTAATCGCCGAGATTAAAAAATATCAGATTGCGCAGAGAAGAGTTCTGGTTGTTAAGCCCATCGAAGATACTAGAACTCCGGGTGCTATCGCATCCAGGAAGTTAATTGATGGCAAATGGGTTTTAGTGGAGGCAATCCCAGCATTTGATGTTAGGGACGAGGAGCATCTAGGAGATCTTATTAGGCGACACAATCCTAATGTGGTGATAGCTGACGAGGGACAACTTTTTGGTAAATGGTTCCTGCGGGTTGTCATCCATGCGGCCAAATATCTAGATATTCCGTTTTGGATTTCTGCGTTGGATCTGGATGCCTGGTTGCAGCCATTTTTATTAGCTCCTGATCTTTGTGCGATAGCCGACAGGGTGATTAAGGAAACCGCAGTTTGCTCAAAGTGTCATAGCTTTGGTGCAAGATTCACACAAAAAATAGGTGGAGAAAGTTCCAAGCGAATTGAGCTTGGTTCGACGGGCTTGTATGAAGCACGCTGTGCAAGATGTCATACGATGCCCATGGAAGAGGCGTCATCATGACGTCTTTTTTAAATCCCAGTCCAGCAACAGAGTAATTGGGTGTCGGGATTTATCCGGTTACTAAACGTAGCTGGATACTTTTTAAAAACGTAAAATTAGGTAAAATAACGATATGCAGTTACATAAACCACCCAAGAGCGATAAGAAATATTATTGGACTAATCATGTTATGCGCAAAATGCTTTATTATGGTTTATCTCCAGATAGGGTTAAGCGAATAATCGCTAATCCAAAGCGTCGCGAAAATGGTGTTGCCGAAAAGACTGTTGCCGTTATGCAACCAAGTGGAACCAAAATTAAGCCAACGGAGGTCTGGGCTATGTATCAGACAAAGCCAAGATCTGGTCAGAAGATTGTTATTACAGCTTGGCGATATCCGGGGGTTAGTCCAGTGCGCGATCAAATTCCGATTCCGCGTGATATAATAGAAGAGTTAAGAGCGGAGGGAGTTATTAAATAAGCTAAGCCGAAACACTCTCAATGGACACGGCGTAAATGCCTGCTGGCATTTTGCCTATATCTCGGACCAGTCGTCTTGCGAAAGTCCATTTAGAATGTTTCAGCTTAGCTTATAGGCTAGTTAATTCTTATGAAGATAGGGTGTCATGTATCAATTGCGGGGGGGATGCAGAATGCGCCGAAGAGAGCGGCGGATTTGGGTTGTGAAATATTTCAACTTTTTACGCGCTCACCGCAAGGCGGGCCAGCGCCGGAATTAACCAAAGAGTTGGTAGCAGAATTTAGGAGCGAAATGAAGAAATGGCATCAGGAGAATTGTTATATCCACACCCCATACTATATTAATTTTGCCTCGGTTAAAGAAAATGTACGAAAGGCTTCGATAAAAGTTGTGCGAGAAGAGCTTGAGAGAGGTTCATTAATCGGCGCAAAATACGTAATGACTCACTTGGGTAGTGCCAAGGATTATGAAAATAAAGATGATGCGCTAGATGTTGTAGTAAAATCGGTGGGCGAAATCATGAAAGACTATGGCGGTACCACGATATTTCTTTTGGAAATATCGGCCGGGGCTGGAGATATAATTGGCAGTACCTTTGAAGAATTGGAATATATTTTAAGAAGCAACGATAACTCAATTGGAGTTTGTCTTGATTCGGCTCATATGTTCGCTTCGGGCTATGACATTAAAACAGACGACGGTTTTAAACAAACAGTAGATCAAATTAGGGCGACCATAGGCTTGGGTCGTATTAAATTAATCCATGCCAATGATTCGATGGTTGGTTTGGGGGAGAAGAAAGATCGGCACGAGCATATTGGCGAGGGTAAAATAGGCCGAGAAGGATTTGTTAATTTGATAAAGCAGTTTCCAAAAATAGACATGGTCTTAGAGACTGACCATAATAGAGTTGAAGAAGATATAAAGAAGTTAAAGAAACTTAGGGGTTGATAAATTATAGGCAGGAACCATATTTTAGAAGTACGGAATATTTTCTACTGAAAATTTCCTCGTTCTCGGACCAGTCGTCCTGCGAAAGCCTTCTAAAATATAATTCCTGCTCTAGCAAAATAGCTATATTGTTATAAATCTCTTAAAAGTTCTAATCCTATCTGTTGACATTCTGGGAAGCGGTTGGTGGTATAATTAGTAAGTGGTCGAATTAACAATTTAAATAATAAAAAATAAATGAATTCACTAGCAAATTTTATGCAGGCAGGTAAGGGAGTCGGCTGGGATGCCGGTGTCGGCATGCCTTTTTGGCCAATACTAGGTCTTGCTTTTTTGGTGATTGTTGCTTGGAGTATCTTTTGGAAGGGGATGGCTCTATGGAAAGCTGCGCGTGAACAGCACAAGGTTTGGTTTGTGGTGCTGTTGCTTGTTAATACGGTAGGAATCTTGGAGATATTGTATCTATATGTATTCTCTAAGATGAAAAAAGTTTCATAATTAATTGATATATTAATATCTAAAACCCCGTCTTTTGGCGGGGTTTTAGATAGTCTTTACAGATAGGCCTAGACGTTATATAATTAATTTATGGAGTCGATCTCGTTCTTTCGTAGCTCGGTTAGCACCTGAGTGGTGCATGGAGGTGGGTCGTGGTGAGTTCCAAGAAAAGTATCGTGCGTAGTCCGGAAATGTGGGTGGGTGCCGTGATACTTGCTGCGTTGCTTATCTACATCTGGTGGCCAGTTTGGACGCACTCCTCCTCGAGCAATAATGTAGTCAAGGTTGAGCTGCTTGGTAGTGATCAGCCCTTGATCGTCAAGGACAGCCCTTGGAATCATGTGAGTTATGGGATTGTCATGAAGATTGAGGTGATGAGGGAAAATTCCCACATTTCTGTCGTTCAATTCGTAACATCGGATGCAGATGGTAAGAATACGCAAATTCTCGGTGGCATTGTCGCCACTGGAGATGTGATCATCAGCGATCGTGTTCGCTGTGTGGATAAGGATATTTATAATCATCCGAATAATCCGAGAAGCCATATTAGGCCATGCATGAAAGAGGCCTACGAACCCACTGCTGGCCCCGTCATTAAATAACCAGCCTTGCTCCGTACGAAAAGCGCTTCGCGCCCCCTTTGTATGGAGCGCTTTTTATTGATCAAAGATGTATATACGACATATTGACGAAGTGCTATAGAATATGGTATAAATAGAGTATGAGGTTAGCTCGGTTCTTTCGTAGCTCGGTTAGCGCCTGAGTGGTGCATGGAGGTGAGGCTGTGAATAGGTCAGAATGGATGGCAGTCACAGGAGCGAGAAACATCTTGAGAGACGAAGCCGAAATTCTGGAAAATTTTGCCCAGAGAAGTGAGAATGACAGTGGTTTATTAGTCGTCTCGGGCGAGCTTTTGAGGAACAGGGCCGAGATGCTTAATATGAAGGCTCAAGAGCTAGATGTGCTCTTGACTGCGAGATGGACTGCTGAGTAGTTAAAACATCGTCCCACGCGAGGAAGGGCTCCATGCCTCTGTCGTGTGGGACGCTTTTTATTTTGTAATAATATTAACGGAGCCCAGCTCTCATATCGAACAATTCGACTGAGCTAGTATAGAAATAGATAAAGATGAGGATATTTGTCCAGTAACCCCGAAAGAGCGAAGCTCTGACGGGGTAAACAAATATACGGGGCGAGGCATGTATATGCCGAGGGGTCCCGTATTTTGTTCGGATATAATGACAAAGCTTTATACTATTTCTCTGGCGAGGGAGTTGTGAGAGATTGGAGTGGGCGCAGTGTTTTTTCTTTGAATTCTAAAAATTTGCCTCGAGCGATTGAGCTGCGAATATCTTCAAGCAGTTTATTGAAAAACCACATGTTGTGCATGAGGCACCAGCGTTGACCTGCGGCATTCTCGTCGCGATCCTCGCTTTTAATGAGTTTTCTTATTTGTAATCTGTTAACTTTAGAGCAAGTAAAACAGCCACAATTTCTTTCAATTATTTTTTTATCTTTAACGTATTTACCTTTGCGAATATCTATATAGCCAGTCTTAGTATAGAGTTTGCCATGACGAGCTTCACGGGTAGGAATAACGCAATCAAAAGTATCAACGCCATTTTCTATGGCCTCAAAGACATCGGCGATCTTACCGACGCCAAGTAGATGTCTTGGTTTTTCTTCGGGTAGATGGGGGATAACCCATTTGAGCATTTCGGAGATTTGTTTCTTAGTGTAAGATCCGCCAATACCAAAACCGTCAAAAGGTAGCAAACCGATGTATTTTGCACTTTTTTCTCTAAGTTTCGGATAAATGCCACCCTGCACAATGCCGAAGATCATCTGTTTATTTTTCTTATCCACCTGATTATTAGCATGTTCTTTTAGGCATATTTTAGCCCATTTGTTAGTTAGCTCAACAGCCTTTTTATTATATGTAAAGGTATCATGGGGTGAAGTAATGTGGTCAAAGGCGAAAATAATATCAGCTCCGATTTTTCTTTGAAGTTTCATAGATAGTTCCGGACCAAGAAATAACTTTTTGTCATTGTATTGGAAATACACACCCTTATCGGTAATTTTAATTTTAGTGCGCTGATGGCTGATGTCGGTTTTATTGTCATCGGCCATAAACTTACTAACTTTATTTTTATCTCCAAAAGCCAGAGATAGAATTTGAAAACCGCCGCTATCAGTCATGATAGGAATTTTAAGCCCGAAGGATTTATGGATGAAACCTTCTTTGAGTTTGTTTTTTAATGCTTTTTCCCAGAGATGGAAAGTGTTGGCGATTATAAGTTGTGTTTGGGTTTTTTCTATATCTTTTGGCTCAAGATGGCGAAACTTGCCGTAGGTGCCAACAAAAACATAAGAAGGCGTATTAACTACGCCGTGGGGCGTAGTTAATACGCCTAGTCTGGCCTTTGTTCTTTTGTCTTTCTTGATTATTTCAAACATGGCTGAAAGTATATCATGAATGCTGGCTATTAAAAAAGCCGCTAAAAGCGGCCTTACTGACCAGGATTGGCGACTCTTTCGGTCTCGGGGGTCTCCCTTTGATGATCATTTTGGATAAAAATCATACATTATAATTAGGCCATGTGGCAACTTTTGTTTTGATGGTGCGGGTATGCTATAATGGACTGACTAAAAAATAACTAACAAAAACATAATATGAAAAAAATCACAATTTACTCAACTCCATGGTGTCACTTTTGTCATCAAGCTAAAGAATATTTTAAATCTAAGAATATAGAATTTCTAGATATTGATGTATCCAAAGATCAACAAAAAGCCGATGAGATGATTAAAAGATCTGGTCAAATGGGTGTGCCAGTTATTGATATTGATGGGCAGTTGATAATAGGATTTGATAAATCCAAAATAGAAGAAATACTTGGATAACTTCGCTTAACTGTTTTTAATGGCACGGCATAAATGCCTGCTGGCATTTTGCCTATATCTCGGTCCGGTCGGCCTGCGAAAGTCATTCAAAATAGTCAAGCCTCGTTATACTAAACATAAATGTCAAAAAAAGAATTAAAACAACTAAAATATGCGGCCGATTCATTGAGGGGAATATCGGGCAAGACTATAGAAATTCATCATGGCAAGCTTTATGCTGGCTATGTAAATAAAACGAATGAGATATCTAATAAACTTGGCGACTTAAGAAAGGGTGGGGTTGTTGAGGGCAATCAAATCTATAGTGAATTACGTGGTTTAAAACAGGGAGAAACTTTTGCAAGAAATGGGGTGCATTTACACGAAAATTATTTTAGTATCTTGGGTGGCAATGGTCAGCCGAATGGCGAGATCGCGGATGCTTTAGTAGAAAAATTCGGGTCTATCGAAGAATTTATTAAATATTTTTCAGCGTGTGGTATGGCGGCCAGAGGTTGGGCAATGCTTGTATGGGATTTGAACGAAAAGAAATTAATGCAATATAACTGTGATGCGCAAAATCAGGGTGGGGTATGGGGATGCATCCCAATCATTGCGCTAGATGTTTATGAGCACTCATATTTTATAGACACCGGATCTGATCGGGCAACGTATATCAAAAACTTTTTTGATAATCTAGACTGGGGTAAGATCGATGAGATATATAAGAAAGCTAAAACTATGAGTTTATAATTATTGATTAAAAACTGTCCCGCCTTTAGCGGGACAGTTTTGTTATTGCCAACTAGTCAACCAAATTCTTCCAGCTTGGTGATTGGGGGTTATGGGCAAACCGTAGGTCAATGGCGCAAAATAAATAAAAGTGATTATTGATACCACAATTAACGTAGAATACACCCATTTATTATTTGATTGAGAAATATTGTAAGCCAATAACATAATGGCAAAAATTAAGGCCGACATGTAATGATAAAGAAACATAACTCGACCAATGAGGATAAACGGCAGAAAGCTAGCTAAATACATACCAAGCAATAAATTGGAAGTTTTGTCTCTGGACCCATGGAAGAAAGAGTAAATAATTGTGTGAATAACAGCCATTGTTGAAAGCCACCATATTATCGGATTACCAAGTAAATAGATTTTAGCGTTTCCGGAAACCCAATAATATATCGGTCGAATCATAAGTGGCCAGGTATACCACTTACTACTATAGGAATGAGTAGCGGTTAAGCTTTGATTCGATATATACATTTGCTCATTCAATTCTAGAAATTTATTCAATATATTAATATGACCAACCGAGGTATTGCCCTGATTGGAGTTACCGATAAGACTCGCTTGAAAGGTCGGCGTCATAAATGCGTCGCCAGTACCAGATTTGGTTAATAAAGAAAAATGAATTACAAAAATTGAAAAATATATCAGCGCAGGGATAATGATCAAGAATAGGACTAAGGGTAAGAAGTTGTGATAAATAAGAATAAGACTTTTGAGAGGCTTTCGCAGGACGACTGGTCCGAGAACGAGGTACTTTCCAGCAGAAAAGACAGCTGTACTCTCAAAAGTCTTATTCTTATTTATCTTGATATCACGTAACACCCGCAACAGTTCCAGAAGTATAATGATTCCCAAGAAAGCCATGCCGGTCCATTTTATAGAAAATGATAGAGCCGAAAAGGTGCCTGCCAGTAATAGATAATGTGACCTATTTTTATTTTGGAATTTAAAATAAAAAAATAAGGCAGTAAATCCAAATAATATTAAAAAGGCATCCATTAATATAAATCTCGACTGAACCAAGATTGAATTTTCAAATATGATCAATAGGCCAGCCAAAAAAGCCGTCCTACGCTTAAATCCGATTTCCAAACAAAGCAAGTAAATTACCAAGGGCAATAAGGTACCAGCCAGAGTGGGTAATAATCGCAGGGCCGTGTACTTATTGTTATTGTATTTTTCACCAATTTGGCCGAAGTCAAATTCTGGAGAAAAATTCACAATTCTACCGGCTCCGGCAATTAACAATTTGCCCAATGGAGGATGAATGTCGAAATAATATTCATGGGAAAAATAGGCAGAAACAAACTTGCCAAAATGGACTTCATCAAAAACTGTTTCTTTTGGTAGGCCAAAGAAAATAAAATGAGTTACGATACTAAGGCCCAAGATTATACCGATGGCAAGTTTATTACTCATTATCAATATGTTATACTAAAAACAGTTAAAAACAAAGATATTATGATTTATGATTTAATTATAATCGGAGGTTCGGCCTCGGGAACGACCGCTGGTATTTATGCGGCTAGAAGAAATTTGAAGTTCTTAATTATCGCCAAGGATCTTGGCGGAGAGGTGGCAACTTCTGGCGAAATTGGCAATTGGCCAGGAATAATTCAAATCGACGGCTTAGCGCTGGCCCAACAATTCCGATCGCATCTGGAATCATATATGTCTGAAATTAAGGAAGATATCAGCGTAAATTCAATTAGTGAAAACGGTGATGGAACTTTTATTATTAAAACATCAGCAGAAGAATATCAGTCAAAAGCTATTATAGTTGCTACGGGCGTTCATTCACGTGAATTAAATATTTCCGGCGAGAAAGAGTTCAGGAACAAAGGATTGAGCTATTGTACTACTTGTGACGGACCATTATTTAAAAATAAGATAGTAGCAACTATCGGAGGAGGAAATGCTGCACTCGAGTCAGTTTTGATGTTATCCGATATTGCCGAGAAGGTTTATTTGATAAATAAAAATGCCCAATTTAAAGGCGAGCAAGTCTTGATTGATAAGGTTCAATCAAAAAATAATATTGAAATAATATACGAAGCATTAACATCGGAGATAATGGGCAGTGAATTTGTTGGAGGTCTTAAGTACGGTGATAAAAATGGCACTATTCATGAGCTAAAGGTTGATGGAGTTTTCGTACATATCGGACAAATACCCAATTCTAGCATTGTGCCAGATGCAGTTGAGAAGGATCAATTTGGTCAGATCATTGTGAATACCAGGTGCGAGACAAACGTATCGGGAATATTCGCGGCTGGCGATGTAACCGATGTAGCATATAAGCAAATTATTATTGCCTGCGGTCAGGGATGTGTCGCAGCGCTTTCGGCCGTAGAGTATCTTAATAGAAAATAAAAATGATATATATTGGAGCGGATCATGGCGGATTTAAACTAAAAGAGATGATTAAGTCTTGGTTAGTCGAGATGGAGATAGATTATCAAGACGTAGGTGCCTTTGAATTCGTGGAGGACGATGATTTTGTTGATTTTGCAAAAAATGTAATCGATAATGTTAAAAATTCCGAGGATCGGGGAATATTAATCTGTCGGTCTGGTATAGGCGTAGATATTGTTGCAAATCGTTCTGGACATATTCGTTGTGGGTTGAGCATTAATGTGGATCAAGTAGAAGCTGGAAGGCGAGACGACGATATTAATGTATTAGCCTTGGCTGCTGATTTTTGCGATGAAGGTAGGGTTAAAGATATTCTGATCGCTTTTATCGGGACGAAATTTTCCAATGAAGAGCGTTACGTAAAAAGATTAAATAAAATTAAAGAGTTACAATGATAGAGATTGTTCCGACGTCTGTATTAGTAGAAACACAAGCAGAATTCAATGAAATCATCCAACGCTATGAGCCGTTTTTCACTCGTGTTTCGATAGATATCTCTGATGGTATCTTCACGACTACCAAGACCATAAATGGCTATGAAGAAATAAATAATACTAAGTCAAAATTAGATTTTGATGTTCATATGATGGTTGAGAATCCTCAAGATAAAATTCATAACTGGTATAATACAAAAGCAGATAGATTCTTTATTCATATCGAGCATAATCAACATACTATGGCTCAACTCATAAATCAGATTCATTATTATAAGAAGAAAATCGGTATAGTTCTTAATCCTGATACAAAAGTTGAAGAAATTCGTGAATTTGTTGAAGGGATGGATTATGTTCAATTTATGACAGTTCAGCCAGGAGCTTATGGTCGAGAATTTATTGATAGTGTATTAGATAAAATTATATATTTTAGAGAAACTTACCCGAATATACCGATTGCCGTAGATGGCGGAATAAATCTGGAGACAGCTCCGATGGTTAAAATGGCCGGAGCTTCAATTCTTTTTGTTGGTAATTATTTTTATAAAAGTAAAGATATCGGAAAATCTCTAGAAGAATTATCAGCAGTTATTAATTCATAAAATGGAAAACAAATACGACGTTATTGTCATAGGATCGGCAACAAAGGATGTTTTTCTTAATATTGAAAATCTTAAACCGATTATGGTCGAAGAATTTCCTACTGGGCAGGCTCTGTGTTTTGGTTTTGGATCCAAGATTATTATTGACAAGATGACCTTTGCTTCGGGTGGAGGAGGAACTAATGTTGCGGTTTCTTTTGCAAGACAAGGCCTACGAACCGCCTGTATCGGAGCAATCGGCGACGATTTTAATGGCAAAGAATTAATTGAAGAGATGCACAAAGAAGATGTTAATTCTGAATATTTTCAGAAACACGATGATGATCATACGGCTTATTCTGTCATTCTCGTTTCCAATGGAGGAGAGCGGACAATACTATCTTATAAAGGTGAAGGTCAGCATTTAGATGTAAATAAAATCCCGTTTGATAGTATGGCTGGAACTTGGCTTTCACTCGGTAGTCTAGGAGGGCATCTGGATCTTTTCGAGAAGAGTATAGAATGGGCAGTAGCAAATAATGTTAAAATTATTGCTAATCCTGGTACTAAAGATTTGGTTCATGGTCTTGATAAAATAAAACCGCTACTCAGTAAGTGTTATATAGTTTCCTTGAATCAAGAAGAAGCAGCCATGTTGACGGATATTCCTTATAATGAAGAAGATAGGCTGTTTAAATATATGGACGAGATTATTAATGGCATTTTTGTAATGACTAAGGGATCTTCGGGTGTGTCGGTATCTGATGGGGAAAATATATATTCGGCTGGCATCCCATTGTCCCCTGTGATTGAACGAACCGGAGCTGGCGATGCATTCTTTGGTGGTTTCAGTGCTGAAATTATGCGATCTAATGACATAGCTAAGGCAATTCAGTTGGGAACTGCCAATGCGACTTCCGTTGTTCAGTATTATGGCGGTAAAGAGGGCATACTGAAGAAGGACGATCTTGGTAAATATCCACTTGTTGAAGTAACAATGAAGCCAATAATCAAATAGCAACTTCGTTCAATTACTTTGAATGGCACGACGTAAATGCCTGCTGGCATTTCGCTTCTTACTCGCGCCGTCGCGCTCCGTAAGTCCATCCAAAGTAACCGAACTTCGTTGCAAGGCAAATTAAAAGATCGAGACTAAGACTTTTGAGAGGCTTTCGCAGGATGACTGGTCCGAGAACGAGGAAATCTTTAGTAAAAGATATTCCGTACTCTCAAAAGTCTTAGTCTCAATCACAATTCGCGAAATGTCTAATTCATACGAAAAATTATCAAAATTATTGAAAACACCACCGCAGGTGTTAGTTGACTTGGATTCTAAAATGTCGTCTTTAACGGGCAAGACTGGAGTAATGGATAATATTGTGAAAGAAAACGAACTCTTGGTTAGTAGAACTCTCGATGAATTCGGTTTACATAAAGATACTCCAGCTAGCGATGTTTATGCGACCTTGATGCAGAGATTAATGCACCTAGATCGACATATATTTGAACTTCTTGATAAGCCAGACTTAACTAAACCCGATGAGGCCGATGATAAATTAACAAAAGCTTCTTTTAATGTTTTTACCCCACCCAAAGGTTTTTTTATTAAGAAGGAAAAAGTCGCGGAATTACTCGAAAAATTCAAGCCGGACAAATTGTTGGGATATTTTGGTTATAATTCAGTAGCTCAAATATTAGCCAAAGAAGATTTTGCATCAGTAGTTAGCTCGCTTAGATTTACTCAAAGTACTGAATGGATGCATAATTTTTTTGATATTGCTTATAATGAATTAACGCCGAATGATTTTGAAGAACGCGAAGTAGATATAAAGGTCTTAGGTGGCGAATGGTTGAAAGTAGCTGAAAATTTCTTGGAAAAGAAATATCACAACATAAGTCATTTGAAAGAATTTGGAATTATTTTCGTGATCCCATTGCCAATTGATACTGCTGGCGAAACAACACGCATGTTCACTCTAATACTGCACTACTTACACGAAGTACCTTTTTATTCTAATCTGTTCAGGAAATTTAGCACCGGGTCGGATTTTATTAATAATTTTAAGTCATTATTGCGGGGAGATATACCAACCGGCCCGACTCCAGATAATGGTAAAATTAATTGGCGCATCGTACAGAGATATCTTGCCAAGGACAACGAGCTTGATTTTCGACTTTTTGAACCTCACATTAATCCAGAAGCCGAACATTGGTTTAATGTCGGGAAAGATCTCGGTAAGATGGGTGGAGAAGGCGGCAGTATGAATATGGGCTACTGGCATGGATTGGATTTTGTTGGAGGATATTTCCCAGATGGATTAGGCGAAAAATTAGTGAGTTTCGATCTAATTGACTTGGTTATGTCTTTAGTCAAGAAGGGCGAAGTTAAATATCTATATCATCAGCAGGAGGCGCTCTGGAATAAAATATTTGTTGACTATATGGGGAGAGAAAAATTAAGCCAATCGATAGAGGATAATATTATTAAAGGATTTGTTGAGCTTTAGTTGGGCTATAAATATTATAAAACATATGGAAAGTCTGAATTATTATTTAAAAAGATCGAGGGATAATGGACAAGCGATTGGTCATTTTAATTTCGCCACTGGGGATGTTTTAAGGGCAATTATTAATGGAGCGAAAGAAGCCGGCGCTGAAGCGGTTATGGTTGGTACATCTGAGGCGGAAGCCGATTTCTTAAATTTAAAAGTTGCAGTAGCAATGGTTATGGCCATGCGAATTGAGTTTGAATTTCCGGTTTTCTTGAACGCCGATCATTTTAAGAGTTTTGAGAAGTGTAAGGAGGCGATTGATGCCGGCTATGACTCAGTAATTATTGATGCATCAAGGCTAGAATTTAAGAACAATATAGAACTGACAAAGAGGGTGGTCGATTATGCCAAGTCTGTAAATATGGGCATAACAGTTGAGGGCGAGCTCGGATATCTCAGAGGCTCATCTCAGATTCAACAAAAAATAGTTATTAGTCGAGACGATTATACCAGGCCGGAGCAAGCAATAGAGTTTGTTCATACTACCGGGATTGATCGTTTAGCCGTTGTTTTTGGGAACATTCATGGCATTGTCACAGAGCAAGAAGAAAAGTTGGATATAGAATATTTTAAACAGATAAATGCTACTATGCCCGATGTTTATTATGTTTTACATGGTGCTTCGGGTCTTAAAGATGAAGAAATAGTGTCTGCAATTAAGGCCGGGATTGCCAATGTCCATTTTAATACAGAATTAAGGGTTGCATACAAACAAAGTATAGACGCGGCAATACATGAAAAACCGTCTGAGTCAGCTCCATATCAATATCTAGCCCAAGCCGATGATGAGGTTAAAAAGATAGTTATAGCCAAGACAAAATTATTTATGGGAGTATGGCCGTTGATTTTAATGGGATTGTATGTTATTATCCCTGAGCTATTTTATAAGACACTATGAAACATCAAAAAGATAAAATTGAATTGAGCGCTACGCCTAGACTAATCTCGGGCGGTGGTTTGAATAAATTAAGAGAGGAAGGGTTTATCCCTGGAGTACTCTATGGTAAGGCCATGGAAGCTTTGCCGTTGCAAGTTAGTGCCAATGATTTTAATAAGGTTTTAAAATCGGCAGGGGAATCGACTTTAGTTTATATCCAGTTAGATGGTAAGTCTTATCCTACTATTATTCATGATGTTGCCAGAGACCCAATTAAAGATTCGATCCTTCACGCAGATTTCTATAAAGTAAGATTAGATGAGAAGATTAAAGCTATGGTTCAGGTAGACTTTGAAGGAGAAAGTCCTGCTGTTAAAGATTTTGGCGGTATATTCGTTCGAAATATCAATGAGCTTGAAGTAGAAGCTTTACCTCAAGATTTACCCCACGAGATTAAGGTTAATATATCTGGTCTTAAGCAGATTGGCGAACACATTGCAGTGAAAGATGTGAATCTCGGTGAAGCTGTCAAGATTATTACAAATCCGGACGAAATCGTAGCTTTAATCCAAGAGCCTATTAGCGAAGAGCAACTAGCCAAAGATTTGGAGCAAACTACTGTTTCAGTTGAAGATGTTGAGGAAATCAAGAAAGAGAAGACTGCCGATGGTGAAGGGGCCGAAGAAGTTGAAGATAATAAAGTAAAAGAAGAATAAATCATATTAGAAAAGTCCCGCCTATGGCGGGACTTTTCTAATATGATTTATTCTGAGATTAAGGTGTTTTTTCTCCGTCAGAATCTTTCAGTGCTTCAAAAATAGGATCAAGATGGCCATCGAGAATCCTACTAATGTTGCCCCAGTTTTTCTTTATACGGTGATCGGTAATTCTGTCTTGAGGGAAATTATAAGTACGTATTTTTTCCGATCTGTCTCCTGATCCTATCTGTTTTCTCCTTTCGTCAGTGATATTGCCAGTTGCCTCAGCAATTTTGATTGCCAAAAGTTTAGATCGTAATAGATCCATAGCCTTGTCTCTGTTTCTTTGTTGGGTGCGCTCTTCTCTGGACGAAACAACGATGCCGGATGGTTTATGTAATACACGAACGGCTGTTTCAACTTTATTAACATTTTGACCGCCTGGTCCACCTGCCCTTGAGAATGAGACTTCAATTTCGTCTGGTCTAATATGTAGCTCTGATTCGGTTGCTTTGGGGAGTACGGCAACGGTAATAGTGGAGGTGTGAACCCTACCACTCTTTTCGGTATCAGGCACTCGTTGGACACGATGTACGCCGGACTCATTCTTCATTTTAGCGAACACATCGGTGCCTCTTAACTCAAAGATTACATATTTATAGCCTCCTATGCCAGTAATACTTTGATCGATCGGCTCAACTTTCCAACCCTGACTGATCGCATATTTTTTGTACATACCATAAAGATCTCCGACAAAAAGACCGGCCTCATCTCCGCCGGCTCCTGCACGAATTTCTATTATTGCCTCATTGCCTGGATTTGATTCAGGCTTTTTGTAGGCAGAGTATTGTTGCCAATCATAATTATTACCCATGAGAAATGAGTTTTATTTTGCGGCCTTTCTCTTCTTAGCTGGTTTTGCTGGAGTTGCTTTGGCAGCGGCTTTTGCGATGGTCTTGGCCGCAGTTTTCTCTTGACGCTTCTTGAACTTATCTACTCGTCCGCGGGCGTCCAGGATCTTTTCGGTACCAGAGTAAAAAGGATGGCATTTCGAGCAAATACCAAGAGAATTTAACTCTAGGGTTGATCCACCAACCCATTTATTACCGCAGACACATTCAAACTTCGCATTATCGAAATATTTTGGGTGTATGTCCTTTTTCATAATATTATTTAGCTTAGCAGTTGATATCTTATTATAAAATTAGCCTTTAGTCAATTATTTCGAGTGACTATTTGCCATAAAGCTAGGAATTTGATATATTGTCTATTGCCCATAAGGGCATATTAATTAAGCAAGAGCGCAAAGGTTAAAGCGGATCAGCCTAGCTAGATCCACTTGCATATCGTAAGCGCATCATCATAATGTCTGACAATAACGCGCAGTTACTGCCGTATGAGGAAATGCTCAAGGCAGGCATGCACTTCGGTCGTAAGAAAACAGTCTTTAATCCAAATATGGAGCGCTATGTCTATAGCGTGAGAGATGGTATCTGCATTATTGATTTATTGAAGACTCAAACTCAGCTTAAGTTTACGGTTGAATATCTCAAGAAGGTCATTAAAGATGGTGGCATAATATTGTTTGTAGCTGTCACTAAGCAATCAGTCGAATCGGTCAAAGATCTGGCTGATTCTTTGGGTATGCCCTATGTCCTAGATCGATGGTTAGGTGGTACCCTGACTAATTTCAAGATAATTAATCTTCGAGTGAAGAGGCTTGAAGAGATGGAGAAACTAATTACCACCGAGGCATTCGAAAAATATACCAAAAAAGAGAGACTATTGTTTATGCGAGAGTTAGATAAAATGAAGAAAAAATTCGATGGTCTTAAAAAACTTACAAAAATGCCTGAGGTTGTATTCGTGTCTTCATTGAAAGAAAGCGCTTTGCCAGTTGCCGAAGGCAAGAAAATGAATCTCAACGTTGTTGGTATCTCAAATACTGATTCTGACCCAGAATCCATCGATTATGTTATCCCAGCCAATGATCGTTCAAAGAAATCCGTTGATTTAATTATTAACTCAATCAAGAATGAGTTAGCCGCCGATAAATAAAATAGGACCCCATTAGAAGTAATCCCGCCATAGTGGGATGCCAATTCCTGCTTCTAACGGATAATCAATTAATGGAATTGGACTTTTAACGGGATGGATACAAATAAGATTAAAGAATTAAGGGAATCGACGGGATTATCATTTGGAGAGATTAAAAAGGCCCTAGACCAGGCCGGAGGAGATGATACTAGGGCAATAGAGATATTAAATACTCTTGGTGCATCAATGGCCGAGAAGAAGTCTGCTCGACAGGTAAAAGAGGGTCTAGTGGTCTCATATGTCCATGGCACCGGCAAAAAAGGCTCTATGGTAGAAGTGCTTTGTGAAACTGATTTTGTGGCACGTAACGAAGACTTTAAAACACTAGCCAAGGATATCGCTATGCATATTATATCCATGAGGCCGGCAACGACAGAAGAGCTTATGGACCAGGAATTTGTTAAGGACCCATCAATAAAGGTAAGGGACTTGGTTAATAAAATAATTGCCAAAACCGGAGAGAACATTCAAATTGGTAAATTCGTAGTATTTGAACTCTAATTTTTGGGCATGTCATGTATATATTAATACCAATATTACTTATTGTTTTATCAATTGTCGGAATTACCTATATTGTTTGGCGTAAGTTTAGCTTTTTAAAGAAATTAACACCTGACGATGATCATAAAGATGCTAAATTATTAGATTTATATTTTCCCGAAATTAAATCAAAATATGACAATCTAGATGCCAGTGAGTATAAAAAATTATGGCTTTCAGAAACCGAGAAAGTATTAAGAAGATTAAGGATGGTATCTTTAAAAATTGATCGATTCTCTGATTCTTTAATAAAAAAAGTTAGACACGCTCATTCAAAAGAACAGGCTAAATCTATTGAAGCTCAAGAAAAAATCGTTAGTGAAATTCCAGTTAGGATCGAAGAACTATTTGATCCCGTAGAGATGTTAAAAAAAGAAGAGCAGAGATTAATAATAGAGATTGCCAAGAATCCCAAGAATGTCGATCTTTATCTATCACTGGGCGAGGTATATATTAAACTTGGAAGTCTTGGTGATGCCCTGAATTCTTATGAGACGTGTTTAAAATTAGATCCGCAGAATGAGGTATATCTTAAAAAAGTCGAGGATATCAAGAGTAAGATGACGGATGAATCGCATTAGGCCGGGATAGCTCAGTGGTAGAGCAACTGTTTTGTAAACAGTAGGTCGTGGGTTCAAATCCCTCTCCCGGCTCCAGTCGGAAGACTAGCAGGCCAAGCCTACTAGTGGTGGGACTTGATAAAAATAATATGCTATAATTCGCATGTTAGTATTTTGAAGAT
>Ga0209727_1001128_pt1 | contig 23538 bp, 24 predicted proteins | sample RifGroC1_FD_183995 | JGI IMG/M metagenome (GOLD analysis project Ga0209727, IMG submission 183995) | Groundwater microbial communities from Rifle, Colorado, USA - Groundwater C1 (SPAdes) (version 2) | ecosystem: Environmental > Aquatic > Deep subsurface > Groundwater | place: Rifle, Colorado...
GCCGACGCATAAAGCGACCCAAATAGAAGAATTACTGCCACATCGCTGGAAATCCAACTCAAATTAAAAAATAGGCATGGGGTTCAGCGGACGCTTACGCAAAAAAAAGCTAAAGGAAGATTTTTTAACGTCATTTGTGTTTGACTTTAGGTGTTAAGACATGATTGATTTTTAAAACCAATAGGAAGGTGATGGGTGTTGCAAATATCCACCAACTGACGAATCCGATTGATATTCCCTCAATCCAACACAATAAACTTCCTGAAATTAGGAATAAAAGAAAAGCCAAGATTCGAAATTGCACTGGATAGGTCGTCATTATTTTTTGATATTTCAAATGAACTTTAGACTGTTGTTTAGAACTACAACGATACAAGATGAACATACCGATTAAAGTCAGTAATAAACTAAAGAAAATCACACATTCACTCCATTTTTAATCAGTTTGCTTTTAATTTTCTGAGTTGACTTGATTTGTATTGGCTGAATGTTTTTATAAATGAATGCTGCAAAACAAGCACAGGCAACAAAGAATAGATCAACACGTAGAAATAACCAGTAACTTTCCAAGTTTGCTATAAGGTCATGATTAAGCAAATAGAACAGGTTATATAAGGGCAAACTGAAAGCGAGTAGAGCAAAGATCACAATCTGAGATTTCCATAAATATTGCTTAGGTGTGAATAAAGCCAATACAAAACTAAGCATCCAAACGCTAAAAAATGTATAAATTTCATAATTAAGATCAGCGCTAGGACTTGAAATCAACCGATTCACTAAAAAATAGCTCAACATAGCAATCGGAAGACCAATAAAACTTGCAATATTTAAGCGATCAACAAGGTAGTAACCAAAATGGAATTTTGGGGACTTATACTGAATTTGTCGTTTAAGACTCCACAGCAATAGCCCTGACGCAATCATCAGACAGCCAAGAACTCCTGAGCAAAAAAAGGCAAATCTTAAAAAAGGTTGGGCAAAAGTTGCCATGTGAAGTCCATAAACTCCAGCATTTAAAGTAGCTATAGCACTATTATTTCTTGTATTACTTAATATCTTCCCAGTTCCATCAAATACGATTTGCGGTTGATTCAGCGTGATTGAACGATCTTCAAGTTGTTTGATCGTTATTACGGCTTGATCCGTATTTGGATTTTTAACCTCAAAAGTAGCAAGTGATCGATCTCCCCATTGTTGTTTGATTCGAGTCAAAAGATCCTCTGTCGATATCATGTTGCTTATTTGAGGGGATGTTATCGTATTTGAATTCGTAGCTACGGTTCGTATTTCAGTGAAATATTGATAAGGATTTTCTGGATAGAGTTTTTTCATTCCCCAAGGGAGATATAAATAAAAGAAAATGGCTAAGCCTGTAAACGTTATCGTCAGAAAAAAAGGAAGAGCTAAAACTGATGTCACATTATGAAAATCAAGCCAAGACCGTTGTGATTTAAATGTTCTGAGTGTAAAGAAGTCGGTAAATATCTTTTTGTGGGTAATAATGCCAGATACCAGTGCAATTAACATGATGAATGCTGCAAGGCTTGCGATGAGCCTGCCAATAAACACAGGCATGCCGTATAACTGAAAATGAAAATTGTAAAAAAAGTCGCCGCCTTGAGTATGAGATAATTGAAGTTCTTTGCCAGTATTAGCGTCTAAGCTTTTACTTTCGTAACCACCACTAGCTTTTTCCCAATAAATTTTATTTACAGGTTCTTCAGAATTAGCAACTTTTAAATACCACGTTTTAGCATCACTAGCATTTTGGGATAGGTAATGAGTTGCAGTTAGGATTGCCGTATCCTGATTGATTTGATATTGCGCAAGTTGTGGCTGCATCCATAAAGTGATTTGATGCCGATAGTAGGAGCTTGTACCCATCAAAAAAATAGCAAATAGCAGCCATCCGAAAATTAAGCCCGTCCAAGTATGAAGCCAAGCCATTGACTGGCGAACACTTTTATTCTGCATTTTTTAATTCAAACCTGCTGATAAGCCAAATAGAAATATGGTGAGTGCGAAACTTGTTAGGGCGAGCTTAGATAAAGAAGAAAAACAAAATCCAACAATGATAAAACTGAGATAAAAAAATATGGAAATGAATGCGGCTAGATAAATCGCTTCAGCATTAGCTAAAAAGGCCTGAAAAACTTGAGTAAGGCTCATACATAAAAAAGCTGTACATACATACCCGATCACAAAGGTTAGAAAGAAGCGGAATAAAACATTTAGTTTATCGCTATATGTATTTAAAGAAGTCTTAGGCATGAAGTTCACAACGATATTAAATAGAATTAATTACATATGAAAATGATTCTTGTTTATACTATTATGTAAATCAATTCTATTCAATTTTACTTTAATCGTAAATACAAATGGATATAAGAATAATTAATGCTAATACAGATGATTCATAATGTTCACTAATCAAGAACAAATTGTCATCTTTGATGCGATTCAATGTAAAATCATTTTGTTAAAATATTTCAAACATTTGAATGGGGCAGTTGTCTTGTTAAAGCAAAAACTAAAAATTGGGATCGTCGTGGGTGAAGTTTCTGGTGATACGCTAGGAGTTAAACTCATGCGTAGTTTTCGCGAACAAGGCATAGATGTTGAATTTGAGGGTATTGGTGGCCCGCAAATGATCGCTGAAGGTTTTCATAGTTATTATCCTATGGAAATACTATCTGTGATGGGAATTGTGGAAGTCTTAAAAGACCTAAAAAAATTATTTGCTGTACGTGATGGTCTAGTTGAAAGATGGACTGAACGTCCCGTAGATATTTTTATAGGAATAGATGCGCCAGATTTCAATCTACGTCTATCTAAAACGATTAAAGAAAACAATTTACCAATCAAAACAGTTCAATATGTGAGTCCTTCAGTTTGGGCTTGGCGTCAAGGACGAGTTCATGGCATTAAACGAAGTATAGATTTAGTCCTTTGTTTGTTTCCATTTGAAAAAACATTCTATGAAAATTATGAGGTGCCAGCAGCATTTGTAGGACACCCTTTAGCAAAACAATTACCTCTCAAGAATCCGATTATTGAAGCGAAACATCAATTAGGTTTAGCCGCAAATAAAACTCATATTGCATTACTTCCTGGCAGTCGTCGCGGTGAAATCGAACGATTATTGCCATTATTGACGGATGCTGCCGAGATTTTACATCGAAAATATCCAGAGCTTGAGTTTCTGATACCTGCAATCAATGATGCTCGTAAGCAACAGATAGAGCAGGGTTTACAGAATGTAGGGACGAGTTTAAAGGCTAAAATTCATGTTTTAGAAAATTCAGATGCTGAATCAAAAATTGGACGTATGGTGATGAATGCGAGTGACATAGTTGCTTTAGCATCTGGCACAGCGACACTTGAAGCGATGTTATTGCACCGTCCGATGGTGACATTCTATAAATTAAACTGGTTAACCTATCTAATTGCGAAATTTTTAGTCAAAATACCATATTATTCTTTGCCCAATATTATTGCTGGCAAAAAGGTAATTGAAGAATTAATACAAGCAGATGCAACGCCACAGCATTTAGCAACTGCAATTGAGAAATTGATGGATCACGAAACTGCACATATTCAAATGATGCAACATCTTAGTATGCATAAGCAGCTCATCTCAGGGAATACTGAAGATCCAGTCCAAGCGATATTGAACTCTTTGAGCTCTTGATAAATAAAAAGGTGGCAACGTAGCCACCTGTATTCAAGTCATTCAAGCTCGAAGAATTAGTTCATAACCTGTATATTTTCGAATATTGATCACGCCAATATCAAGTATCAGGTATTGACCTTTGATACCTTGTAATACACCGCGTATTTTTGGAGTCTTATCCAAATTTAGTGATTTTATTTTTTCAGGATATTGTTCCACAGGGTATATAAACTCATGTGGTATTTCATTTTCTAGTAATTCTAGATTTTCATTAAACTCTAGATTTTGACTGAACTCATCACGAATACTTTGAATCTTAGGTGCAAATTCTTCAATAATCTGATCGCGCTGTTCAATTAAATTTAGTGGCTCAGCTTCGCCTTTAAGCAATTTACGCCAATCAGTTTTATCAGCGATTTGAGTGCCAAATAATGTTTCTAAATGTCCTGATAAACGGCGTGAACCCACTTTCATGATTGGGAGAGCTTGTGTCGCACCTTGATCTAACCAACGTGTTGGCATATTCACGATACGGGTGATTCCGATTTTTAAGGCACTAGAGTTCGCTAAATAAATAATATGTGGTTGGAAGCAGACATTGTGTGCAAAATCATTTTCACGGCATGTACCTAAATGATAATGACAGGTTTCAGGTTTCATAATACACAAGTCACATTCAGCTTTTGTTTTAAAGCATTTAAAGCAATGTCCTTGCGAATATGATTTAGGTGTTTTTGCACCACAAGATGTACAAAAAATATTTCCAGTCCATTCAATCTCTAACTCTTGACCCAACACAAACGGTAGATCAGTTTCTGAACGATCTAGGATAAATTTATATTCAACATTTGCCTTGCGTGTTGATTGATCAGTTACACTATGCGTTTTGAGTGCTGCATGCATTTTATGGCAAATGCCCTGTAGTTCCATTAATAAACTCTCATCTTTCTCAATCAAGGGTTGCAGTATGGCTGAACAAAATGTCATCACTTCTATGCTAGACGATTTATCTAAAGAGCAGCCGATTCATACTGCACTTTGTATAGGTCAGAAAATTGACCAAAATGCTTCTATTCAATGGAATTATTTTAACGTAACTGACTTTTTAAATCTGCCTTTTACGCAGCGATATGATTTAGGTTTTGTATTATTTGATACAGAAGAAATGCAAACTATCAGTGATTCTCAAAAATCCCAACTATTAGTCAAGCTTCGAGATTTGATGGCAAAACGTATCGTTGTCGTGAGTAAATTAACTGATGAAAAGTTACTGCGTTCACTTGGTTTTACTCAATTGATTGATAAAACCACGCATGAAAGCGATTTTGCTTTATGGCAGTTTAATATTTTAACTTATAAACATGTTCCTGACTGGTTTAATTCTAAGTTCTGGGCAAATCCTGAAAACTGGGATAAGTTCCGCTGGTGATCAGGCCGGATTTAGCTAAGCTAAATCCTTGCTTTTGATTGCAAGTTCTTGCAAAAATTAACAAATCATCTTTGTTTTGTTTTTTCAAAGCAGCGTATTCTTTTGGAATAAATAATTCCAAAGGATAAGTCATGACGGATTTAGCAAATATTGTTGAAATACTGGCGAAACAAGCTTTAGGTGGACAACAGCAAACGACTGGGCAAAGTGGTTTGGGCGGAATTTTAGGCTCAGTTTTAGGTCAACTTGGTGGACAACAACAAAACAATCAAAACCAACAACAAGGCGGTTTAGGCGGAATTCTTGGTTCAGTATTAGGTCAGTTAGGTGCGGGGAATAGTGGTAATTCTACTCAGACCAATACTAGTAACCGCGGTGGTACAGCACAAACGTTACTGATAGCAGTTTTACCTTTAATTCTTGCATGGATTCAAAAACAAGGCGGTTTGCAAGCTGCTTTAGATAAACTAAAAAATGCAGGTTTAGCAAATCAGGTCCAAAGTTGGGTCGATCCACAACAACAAAATGCTCAAGATGTTCCAACTCAAAATATTCAAAATTTATTTGATGATCAAGATGTTGAACAAGTTGCACAACAAACACAAGCGCCTAAACAGGCAATTTATGGTGCAATAGCATCAGTTCTACCACAAGTTATTGATTCTTTGACACCACAAGGCTCTAGTACAAATCCTCAAGAAGCAAATCAAGATATTCAGAATGTCTTAAATTTAGTAAGTGGATTCTTAAAAAAATAATCAATCAAAAAGAAAAGGGCATTCATTTGAATGCCCTTTTTTGTAGAACGATAATCTCAATTTAGAAATTATATTCCATACCTAAACCAATATTGGTTTTCTTATCATCTTTAGTTAACCAGTCACGTTTTTGCTGAGCAACAATACCGTAGAAACGAGCTTGTTTGTTGATTTGGTAGTCAGCACCTACACCGTAAAGGTCTTGTTGACGGTCTTTCATACCATCGACTTCAGTCGTTGCAGAAATGTACTGTGCTTTTAACTTCACAGGTGTTGATGGAATTGCATACGCAGCTGTTACGCCATAAGCATCTTCTTTTAAGCCTTTAAATGAATTATTTTTGACTGTGTCTGGTTTATTAGTTTCTTTAGTCGTTGTGATGACAGCCACAACATCATCTGTAGGCTTAGCTGTTTGCCATAAAGCACCCAATACTAAACCACTAGCACCCATTGCGCCCAAGTCTAAAGAACCTGTTACACGCACAGCATCGGTATAAATACCTGACAAATCATAAGCATTGAATTTTGAAGCGATCGCACGGTTTGCAGCAACTGCAGCAGCTAAGCCCATATCTTTGTTTTCATACGTAAGAGATGCTGAAACACCATCACCAAAACCATCACGTGCATCTTTTAAACCATAGTTTGTAACTACAGTTGTTTCTTTAGTAACGCCAGCTAGTGAAGTTGTAGATTTTTTTGCAGTTGCAGATGTTGCTGCATTTTCACCTTGTTGGAACATAATGTTAAATGCTAAGCCACCCAGTAATTTTTTATCAGTCTCAAAACCAATAATATTCTTTGGGCGATCTTCACCAGCTAAAACTGCAGTCATGTCAAGTTCATTGTGATCGTTAAAAATATCTTGGTTATTACCAGCTGCAGTTTTGAAGTAAGAATCGTGTTGACCAACTTTTAAAGTTGCAACGCCGTTAGATTTAATACCGACAAAACGGTTACGGTTTTTAAATACATCACCGTCTCCATCCGCACTAATTTCCCATTCCGCTAAGTAAACTGCTGAAAGGTTATCTGTTAATTTTTCTTCGCCTTTCACGCCAATACGTGAAGCGTTAGAGTTCACTTTAATTACGCTTTCGTCTTTAAAACCGTTGTTGTCAATATTGTCTAAAGTTACGTTGAGCTTACCATACAATGTTGGTGCTGCTTGCGCTGCATTCATGGCTAAAGTTGCTACAGTAGCAGCAAGAAGCAATTTTTTCATTGAGATTTCTCCAAAACACTTTTTTGTAAATGGCAGTTGCCTTAGTTACTGTAATAAGCTTGCTTATGTACAAAAAGTTACACAGCTCACTGACTTGTATGCATTATCGGTAAACTTTGTGACAGAGAAGTGAAGGAAAGATGACAGTTTGATGACGATTTATATTTAGTAATAATTATATTTATTATTGATTTTTATAGTAATAATAAAAAACGAAGTTATAACTTCGCTTTTTATTATGTGAAAAATTACAGTGCAGCTTTAATTTTTTCTGCTAATTCTTTAATTTTTTCTTGATCGCCCATCTTGGCAGCATGACGCCCCAATTCATGTACTGAACTTGGAATTAAGTGAAAATGCACATGAGGAACAGTTTGCCCAGCAGAAGCACCAGACAATTGCATTAAAACAATACCTTTTGCATCTAATGCAGTTTCAATCGCTCGAGCAATCTTTTGCACAATTTGAATGGTGTATGCAGCAGCATCCGCAGGTAAATCGAGTAGAGTTACTGCAGGTGTTTTTGGGATAACAAGCGTATGACCTTCCGCTTGGGGCATAATATCCATAAATGCAAGTACTTGATCATCTTCATAGACCTTAATCGCAGGTAATTCGCCACGTAAAATTCTCGCGAAAATATTTTGGTCATCGTATGCCATGATTAATCCTTTATATGATGTACTAAGTTAAAAAATTGCTCCCTTAATGATTTCAATAAGAGAGCCATAGGTGAAGCATTTAAGTCGTTTTATTTGCAATTAAGCTCTTTTTGCCGAGCTTTGATTTGATCGAGACGTTGTTGCTCTTTATCTGAAAATTTTGGCTTAGTCGTATGGCAGTTTTCATTACCATATTTAGCTTTAGCATCAGCGTCTTTAAAACAGAATCCTTTTGATGCATAGATGAGGTTGTAGTCATCTTGCAACTTTTTACATTCTTGTTCTGGTGTGGCAGCTTGGAGATTAAAACCAGTAAAAGAAATTAATCCTGCAATAACTGCAACCGTAAACTTATTCATGAGGTGTTCCTCTATTCAAAAAGGTATAAATCAAGGCTTTATGAAACGATATTCATATGGCATTTGATCCCTACGTACTTACCAATATAAGGCTTATTCATGAAATTTCAATCAATGTGTATTGTTTGAGTGTAATTTTTACTTCATGATTTATTCATATTCAAAAATAAAAAATATATTTTTCATTGACTTAAAGTAAGTTAATTAGCTTTAAATGTAATTTAATAATCTCAAGTTATAGACATTGAAATAAATTCAATATTCAAAGCACCACATATTTATGCAGTGCTATCTAATAAATTTCAGATATCAAATTGCCGATGAATAGAATATTGCATAAATAAAGGGTCTTATTTAAGCGTGATTTTAGTCCAAGATTCATACATTTTAACTGCAGCAGAGAAGTCACTATTGGATTCAGCAGTTAAGCTTGCAGCTTGAATGAGACTTTGTGCCAAAGATAGTATAGGTGCAGGTAATTTTGCATCGTGTACCAAATCTAGGGCAATTCCCGTATCTTTAGCTAATAAAGGCAGGGCAAAAGTAACAGGAAACTCTCGACTTAAAACACGTTGCGGGAAAATATTCTCAGTGACTAGACTTTTACCACTAGAAGCATTAATACAATTCAAGGCGGCATCTAGATTTACGCCATGTGCTTTTAATGTTGTAAAACCTTCAGCTACTGACCATAAATTTACAGCGAGCAACATGTTATTAATGGCTTTTACTGCAAAGCCTGCGCCAGACTCGCCTACGTGTTGAATAAGTTTTCCTAAAGCAGACATAGCAGGATAGGCTCGTTCAAATGCATCAATATCACCACCTACCATAAATGTTAAGGTTGCATTTTCTGCACCTATAGTTTGACCACTGACGGGTGCATCCAAAAATGCTACATCTTGAGCTTTGAGCTGTTCAGCTAGACGACGCGCTGCATCAGGGACACCACTGGTACAGTCAATCCAAATTGCACCTGATTTGATTTTGATACTGCTTATTAGGTTTTCAACATCTTGGCTGGTCGGTAAGCAAGAAAAAATCACATCGGCTTGCGCTGCTTGTTCGAGTTCAGCAGCGATTGTTCCAAATTCTGTTGCATGTTGTTCAGCTTTACTAAAATTTCGGTTCCAAACATAAACGGTGTCGAAATATTTTGGTAAATGAGCAGCCATGCGATATCCCATGGCACCTAAACCGATAAATGCAACAGATTGAGTCATAGTTTACCTTTTTAAATGTGTTGAACGTTCTTCTAGCCATTTTGTAAGTGTCGGCCAAAACTCGATTGAGCTATTTTGACTAGACATTAAACCTAAGTGTCCGCCAGGTATAAGAGTAAACGTGACATCTTGGCTATTTGTCAACTGAGTTAATGGAAAAGCAGCATCAGCTGTTACTAGTTGATCACTTTTCCCAGCGCCAACTAATAGAGAGCAGTTGATACCTTTTAATTCAATGGTTTTGTTTTTTAGTGTGATTGCACCATTTTTTAATGGGTTCTGCATCCAGACATTAAACAGCATGTCTTGATTAATGCCACCAGGATAATCAATCATATTGTTAAGAAAATGACTTAAAGTTGCATCTTCCTGAACCAGTTTTAGATTATCCAGATTTTTAAGCAGTTGGATATTGCCGTCGATCCAACCTTTAGGATCGAGTAACTTAAAGCCCAAAGAATTTAAAAAACCTGGTGAATGAATCATGAGTTTTGGGAGACGATTGTAAATATAGTCTTTAATCGTCGCATTACGTGTTGTCACATAGGCGAGCGTTTTATATAGCTTACCAATATAACCTGATGCATAACTATCAATTGGACTACCCAATACGATTAGATTTTTTACTGCATCTGGTTGATGGCGTGCTGTATATAGTGTGACAAAGATGCCAGCCATACTCCAACCATGTAACGAGATTTCTTTAGATTTCGAATGCTTTTGAATTGCTTCAATGCAACGTGGAATGAACTTATCGATGAATGATAAGAAATCAATATGATAATTTTTATAAGTTAATTTACCCCAATCAATCAGGTACACGTCAAAGCCGCTTTCTTGAAAGTGTTTAACTAAAGAACGGTATGGATATAAATCGTATATATCCATATTAATCGCAAGTGGTGCAACGAAGACAAGAGGTTCCTTATAACGCTTGTTTTCAGAAGCATAGAATCTGACACGTGTTTGTTTAAATTCGGCAATAACTTGATAAGGTGTAGATTGAGATAAGACTAATTTGTCTGCTTCAAATACACGCATAGCGAGATGTTTAAAATTTATTTTTTGCTGTTCCACAAGCGATTTCATCTTTTTAAGTCTCATCATGAGTCAAGATTGCACGAAGTCTAAGCGATTATTGTATCTTTCGCCTTGACCTTAAATACCTTAGGCGCTCAAAATGTTGGCACATTTAGGCGGAATTTAATAACACTTTGTAATATGAATTTAATTTTTGTGCGTAAATTAATCAGATAGGATTCTAGAAGAGAGCAATAGTGATCTTATTGCTTGGTTTTATATTCAAATGTGAGAAAATTTTAGCCAAAGTTGAAATGGGCAGAAACCTATAGGTTCATTCTTTGCAATTTGCAAAACTGTCCAGAGTATAGAATACAGTGTTCCTGAACCCATTAATCATAAGGCATACAAAACGATGAATCCAAATGATGATTTAGAATATCAACTAGATACGCTTGCAATTCGTACTGGTCATAACCGTACTTTTGAAGGTGAGCATAGTGAACCTATTTTTTTAACCTCATCGTTTGTATGTGAAAGCGCTGCTGATGCTGCTGCGAAATTTTCAGGTCAAGTAGCAGGCAATACTTATTCTCGATATACCAATCCAACAGTACAAGCTTTTGAGAAGCGATTGGCTACGCTTGATGGTGCTGAGCGTGCAGTTGCAACAAGTTCTGGTATGGCTGCTGTACATGCAATTTGTATGGCGTATTTGAAAGCGGGTGACCACGTCATTTGTTCACGTGCTGTATTCGGTTCAATTATTGCCTTATTTGAAAAATATGTAGCTAAATTCGCGGTTGAAGTCACTTTTGTTGATTTAGACGATCTTGAAGGTTGGAAAAATGCCTTACAGCCAAATACACGTTTGTTATTTATAGAAACACCATCCAACCCTCTAGCACAAGTTGGTGATATGCAGGCGATTGCAGATATTGCACATGCACATGGTGCTCTTTTCGCTGTAGATAACTGTTTCTGTACTCCAGCATTACAGCAACCCATCAAATTCGGAGCAGATTTAGTTCTATATTCTGCAACTAAATATATTGATGGTCAGGGACGTGCACTGGGTGGTGCCGTTGTTGGTAAAAATGATTTACTCGAAGAAGTGAATGGTGTGATCCGTACACTAGGCAATTCAATGAGTCCTTTTAATGCGTGGATATTCTTAAAAGGCTTAGAAACATTGAGCTTACGTATGAAGGCGCATTGTGCGAGTGCTCAGATATTAGCTGAATGGCTCAAGCAGCATGATAAAGTTGAAAAGGTATATTATGCTGGATTGCCAGATCACCCAGGTCATGAATTGGCTAAGAAACAGCAAAAAGGTTTTGGTGGGGTTGTCTCATTTGTTGTGAGAGGAGAGCGTCAAGGTGCTTGGACTGTAATTGATAATACAAGATTCTTATCCATTACAAGTAATCTTGGTGATGTCAAATCAACAATTACACATCCTGCGACGACCTCACATGGTAGAATGTCGGCTGAAGCCAAACAAGCAGCAGGTATTGAGGAAGGTTTAATCCGTGTATCTGTTGGTTTAGAAGATATCAATGATATTATTCGTGATCTGTCACGTGGTTTAGATTTAATTTAACGAGAGAAAGTTATGAACATTAATATGCTCATGCAGCAAGCTCAGCGCATGCAAAAAGACATGGAAACAAATCTTAAAAAAGCCAAAGAAGAGCTTGCGAAAACTGAAGTTCATGCTGAAGCAGGTGGTGGCTTAGTTAAAGTAACTATGACTTGTCGCCATGTTGTAAAACGTATCGAGATCAGTCCTGATTTATTGCAAGATGAAGCGGACATGATTGAAGACTTGATCGCAGCTGCGATGAATGATGCTGCTCGTCAAGCTGAAGCGATTTCAGAAGAGAAATTGCAAGGTGCAAACTCTGGTATGGGTTTACCACCGGGCTTATCTGGCTTGTTCTAATTGATTACTCCCTAAGTTTGAAAAATAAGCTTAGGGGGATTCTTTCTACAAATATTCGAGTTAATTTGTGTTTAGTGAACGATTTGAACAATTGGTTCAAGCATTGCGTATTTTGCCGAGTGTAGGTCCTAAGTCTGCACAGCGTATGGCATTACATTTATTGATGAAGAACCGTGAAGGTGCTTTTGCACTCTCTTATGCATTGCATGAGGCCTCGAGTCATATTCACGAATGCAGAATTTGTCATTCACTCACTGAAAATGAAATTTGTGATATTTGTGCGTCGACAGAGCGTGATTCAAATTTACTGTGTGTGGTTGAGTCACCCGCTGATGTTATGGCAATTGAACAAAGTGGAAGCTTTAGAGGTAAATATCATGTTTTAGGTGGGCATCTATCACCACTTGATGGTATTGGACCTGAGGAAATAGGCATCCCATATTTAGTGCAGCGTTTAAGTGAAGGTCAAATTGAAGAAGTGATCCTAGCAACTAATGCAACAGTTGAGGGGCAAGCAACGGCACATTATTTGGTTGAAGCGACAAAACACTTGCCAATACATATGACTCGAATTGCACAAGGCGTACCTCAGGGTGGTGAATTGGAATATGTAGACAGTCACACTTTGAGTCAGGCTGTACATAATCGAATGCGTATGAAATAAGACTAAGGTCGATATAATTTATATATTTATTTTAAATTCATGCTGTTAATTTAAACAAATAATTAAATTTTACATTTTGTCTTACATTATCATAGCTATAATTATTTAAATTTGTGGCACTATTGGCTGGCGAAATGGACTTTCGCTGATTTACAAATGGAATAGGGAGTAATTTCATGTTTTGCATGTGGAATACTGAGTAAATTTTTGCATCTGATCTCGCTTGAGCAATAACTGCAATGAAATCGTTGCATCGCTATGTTTTTAATTTTTTTTACTTGAGCAATTATGTTTCAGTTTATCCAACAGCAAAAAGATCTAGCTGTTCTCCTCAATCAAATGGAACATTGTTCCACATACGCACTTGATACTGAGTTTATTAAGGTTGATACCTTATATCCGAAATTAGGCGTTTGCCAAATCAATGTAAATGATCAGGTTTCGTTGTTAGATGGCGCTGCGCTAGATTTATCTGATTTTTGGCGTAAGCTTTTTGAAGCTCAGCAGAATATCTTTCATGCATGCGGTGAGGATATTGATCTGATTTATCATTACGCAGATCAAAAGCCATTAAAAAATGTATTTGATACGCAAGTCGCGATGGCTTTTCTTGGTCATGGTTTGCAGGTCAGCTATCAAAATGCATTAAAAACTTGTTTGAATATTGATATCGATAAAGACCAAACACGTTCGGACTGGTTAGCACGTCCACTTAGTCAAGAGCAAATGAGTTACGCTGCAAATGACGTACTATATTTAAATAAGCTGGCAGAAAGGCTGAAGTTTGATCTTCAAACAAAGGGTTTATATTCCTATGTTTTAGAGGATTGCCAAAATCTAACTAAAGAAATCGCATTAGAGACACCATTATCTGAACTTTATACGGATATTGGTAATTATCGTCACTCTAGGCGTGAGTTGATGCAATTACAACAATTAAGCATCTGGCGTGAACAAATTACTAAAGCGATGAATCAACCGCGTAGTTTCATACTTAAAAATGCCACAATGATTGATCTAGTCGAAAAGAATCCGCGAAATACTTTCCAGTTGGCACAAGTTAAAGACATGCGACCAAATATTGTGCGTGAGCATGGTAAAACAATTTTAGATCTACTGAAGTTTTTACCCCCAGAAGATGAATGGCCATTGCGTTTGGCGCGTCCTGTCAAAAACAACTCCAAAGAAATTGCACCTCGTGTTGATCTATTGATCGAAATGGTGGTCAATAAAACAGGTATTCCAAAGGAAGTGTTGTTACGTAAGAAGTGGCTAAATGCGATTTATGAGCATGTGGTCTTTCATCTCGATGAACAAGATTTACCAAGTTATTTATTAGGTTGGCGCTATGATCTTTTGACAGAGCCGTTAATTGCACTTTTCAAAGAAGATATTGAGTTTTTAACAACTCAAATGAAGATTTCTAGGTAAATAAGAACAGTATAAAATACGACTGTAGCGTTAACATTCCTTAATGTACCTACAGTTTTTTTCATGTATGCTGTTTTTGATTGATAATGGTTGTGAGTAAACATGCACTGCGATATTTATAGATCGAGTAAAAAAGACGAAATGTATATTTATATTGCTCGTCCAAACTATCCTGAGGATAAAGATCAAGAGAATCCTCTAGAAGTCGTTCCTGAAAATGTCTTGCAAGCTTTTGGTAAAGCAACATTTGTAATGCACTTAGAGTTGCATGCTGAGCGTAAGCTTGCACGTGCAAATGTCTTGCATGTATTAGACTCTTTGCAAACCAAAGGCTTTTTTATTCAAATGCCACCAGAAGGTCTTATCAACCCGAATGCTGTAGAACCTGAGGGATTACGCGGTGCTTGAGACTCTAACGGCAATATGGTCACAAATTCTTTCGGTCTTTGATCAATTTCCAGAAGAAAATGTAGCCATTATTGTTTATGTGACTGGAACATTGATTGCCTTATGGTGCTGGTATCGTTTGATGTCGCGTTTACCGAATCCAGTGGGTGGAATACTTTGGATTATTGTTTTTGCAATTTTAGTCACACCAACCATCTCTGAGGGGCCTAATTCTGCATTAGCCCCAGCAATCTTTGGACTGATCTTCGGTGTACTTACCAAAGAGCATGTTCTTATTTGGTCAAATTTATCCTTAATTTTATTTGTAATTGGATTAGGATTACTGGTTGGGTTTTGCTGGTCTAAATACACTGCAAATAAAACAGGACACACGGTTTAAATCTACACACAGTTAAATATAGAAAAATAAGGTTTTAAAATGTCTGCTGATACACAACACTTTACTGGTACAGATCAATATATCGCAACCGATAGCCTCAAACTTGCAGTCAAAGCTGCACGAGCTTTACAAAAGCCTTTATTAGTTAAAGGTGAGCCAGGGACTGGTAAAACTTTACTTGCTGAGCAGGTTGCTGAAAGCTTAGGTTTGAAATTGATTACTTGGCATATCAAGTCAACGACTAAAGCACAACAAGGTCTGTATGAGTATGATGCTGTATCTCGCTTACGTGATAGCCAGTTAGGCGACGATCGTGTATATGACATTAAAAACTATATTAAACCAGGTAAGTTGTGGGAAGCATTTACCAGCGAAGAACGTTGTGTATTGTTAATTGATGAAATTGACAAGGCAGATATTGAGTTCCCAAATGATTTGTTGCATGAACTCGATAAAATGTCGTTCTATGTTTATGAGACAGGGGAAACAATTACCGCAACTCAACGACCTATCGTTATCATCACTTCAAATAATGAAAAAGAACTTCCAGATGCATTCTTGCGTCGTTGCTTCTTCCATTATATTGAATTCCCTGATGAAGCAACTATGCGCGACATTATTGCTGTTCATTTCCCAAGTATTTCTAATACATTGGTGAGCGAAGCATTACAAATATTCTTCAAGTTACGCCAAGTCCCAAACCTGAAAAAACCACCGTCAACATCTGAATTGATTGATTGGTTGAGCTTACTTATGGCTGATGATATGCCTGAAGATGTATTGCGCAATCATGATAAATCAAAAGCAATTCCGCCACTGTATGGTGCTTTGATTAAAAATGAACAAGATGTGCAGTTACTTGAGCGTTTAGCTTTTATGTCACGCCGTTAAGAGTGTCTACCAATGTTTGTGAGACTGTTTTACACCTTACGTAAATATGGCGTTCCTGTTACCACCCGTGAATTGATTGATCTTAATCAGGCTGTGGCTTCAGGTCTTGTTTTCGCAGATCAAGACGAGTTCTATCAATTGGCTAAAACTGTCTTAGTCAAAGATGAACGATATTTTGATAAGTTTGATCGTGCTATGAAAGATTATTTTGATGGCATTGAAACTTTCGATCTAGATGAATTGCTTAAACAGGTTCATAAACTACCTAAAGATTGGTTTGATCTTGAGCTTTTAGAGAAACATCTAACACCAGAGCAACGTGAAGAACTACAAAAGGCTGGTTCCCTCGAAGAATTGATGAAAATGTTGGAAGAGCGTTTACGCGAACAACATAAAAAGCATCAAGGTGGCAATCGCATGATTGGTACGGGTGGAACTTCACCTTTTGGCGCCTTTGGTGATCATCCTGAAGGTGTGCGTATTGGTGGGCCAGGACGCAAACGCTCGGCTGTAAAAGTATGGGAGCAACGTAAATACCAAAATCTTGATGATGATCAAGTTTTAGGTACACGACAAATGCAAATTGCTTTACGTCGCTTACGTAAATTTGCACGACAAGGTGCTGCAGAAGAGTTAGATGTAGATGGTACGATCCGTGAGACTGCAAAACAGGGTATCTTAGACGTACAACTTGTTCCTGAGCGCCGTAACCGTATTAAGGTTTTGATGCTATTTGATGTTGGTGGCTCCATGGATGCTTATATTGCTGAATGTGAGAAGTTGTTTAGTGCTGCCAAGTCAGAATTTAAGACATTAGAGTATTTCTATTTCCATAACTGTCTCTATGACTATGTTTGGAAAGATAATCATCGTCGTAGTTCAACGCGTATGAATACATGGGATTTATTTCATACATATGGACGTGACTACCGTGTCATCATCGTAGGTGACGCGAGTATGGCGCCTTATGAGCTAAAGTCAGCGGGTGGCTCAGTTGAATATATGAATGATGAAGCTGGTGAGGTTTGGTTAAGACGATTACGCCAACATTTTGATAAAACAGCTTGGTTAAATCCTGAAGTAGAAGGCTATTGGCATTACACACAGACTATTGGCTGGATTAAAGAGATTTTTGAAAATCATATGTATCCGATGACCCTCAAGGGGATTGAGGATATGACACGATATTTATCACGCTAAAAATTGACATTAATACTTTATAAGAACAGGAAAAGACATGGAACATCAAATTAACGGCATTGCTTTGCCTAACGAATTAGGCTTTTTTGGTAATTTTGGCGGTCAATTTATCCCTCCTCATTTAAAAGAGGCAATGGACGAAATTAACAATGCTTATGAAGAAATTCGTCATACAGCTGAATTTCAAGATGAACTTAATGATTTGTTTAAAAATTACGTTGGTCGCCCAAGCCCTTTATTTCATGCGAAACGTCTATCTGATCAACTAGGTGGGGCACAGATTTATTTAAAACGAGAAGATCTTAATCATACTGGTGCACATAAAATTAATCACTGTTTAGGTGAGGCTTTGCTTGCTAAATATATGGGCAAAAGCAAGGTCATAGCTGAAACTGGTGCAGGACAGCATGGTGTTGCTCTAGCAACTGCTTGTGCATTAGTCGGTATTCCCTGTGAAATTCATATGGGACAAGTAGATATCGAAAAAGAACATCCAAACGTCGTTAAGATGAAAATTTTGGGTGCAAATTTGGTTTCAGTTACTCAGGGGACTGCAACTTTAAAAGATGCAGTTGATAGTGCTTTTGAAGAATATTTAAAAGATCCTAAAAATTATATTTACGCGATTGGTTCTGTAGTTGGTCCGCATCCATTTCCAAAAATGGTACGTGACTTTCAGTCGATTATTGGAAATGAAATTAAAACTCAAGCAAACGAACGTTTTGGACAAAACCCTGATTATGTAGTTGCATGTGTAGGCGGTGGGTCAAATGCAATTGGTGCTTTCACTGCATTCTTAAATACCCCTGAAGTAAAACTTGTTGGGGTTGAGCCAGCAGGTCATGGCTTAGATACGGATAGACACTCAGCTACACTCACATTAGGTAAACCAGGTCAAATTCATGGTATGGCGTGTTATGTGCTTGAGGATGATCAAGGAGAACCCCTACCTGTACATTCTATTGCATCAGGTTTGGATTATCCTGGTGTAGGACCACAACATAGTTTTCTTAAAGAGTTGGGACGTGTTCAATATGAAACAGCAACAGATCAAGAGTGTTTAGATGCATTTATGACGCTTTCGCGTGTCGAAGGTATTGTGCCTGCTCTAGAAAGCTCCCATGCGGTGGCTTGGGCATTACGTGAAGCACCTAAAATGGATAAAAATACGAAGATCGTCGTGAATCTTTCTGGTCGCGGAGATAAGGATTCAGACTATGTTGCTCAAAAGTTGGGTTTGTAATTTTCTACCTTGATTTAAATTTCATAAACCGTTTCTAGTCTGTAGAAGCGGTTTTTTACTGTTAAATAGGCTTGAATCCCGTTAGAATAAAGCGTTTTTGCTATTTGCATTTTGGAGACGCCTAAGTGGAGCGACCTACAATCAGCCCTGAACATTTACAAGAAGCGGCTGAAAATTTAGTAAGCATTCGAGATTTTATTCGTTTTGGTGTAACCGCACTTCGTCAATATGACGCACACTTAGGACAAGGTACTGAAGATTATTTTGCAGAAAGTTCAGCTTTGGTTTTACAAACTTTATCACTAGAGTGGAATGCAGATTCAGAAATTCTAGATGCGAAACTTTTGCCGAGTGAAAAGGCTGAATTCCTCAGTTTGTTAGAACGTCGAATCAACGAACGAGTTCCAACCTCATACTTATTGAATTTGGCATATTTCTTTAATAAGCCATTCTATGTCGATGAGCGTGTTTTGATTCCGCGTTCACCAATTGCTGAATTAATTGAACAGCGTTTTGCACCATACTGCTTAGATGAAAATGGACAAATGCTTGAAGCTTTAAATAGCTTACCTGTTAATCCAAATCCAAAAACACCGCAACGTATTTTAGATATGTGTACAGGTTCTGGTTGTATTGCAGTTGCATTAGCCTATGCATTTCCTGATTCTGAAGTAGATGCTACTGATATTTCTAAAGAAGCTTTAGAAGTTGCTTCCATTAATACAGAACATCACAACAAACAATATCAAGTTGCATTACTGGAATCTGATTTGTTTGCAAAAATCCCAGCTGAAAATCAATATGACCTTATTGTCAGCAATCCACCATATGTGGATGCAGAAGATATGGCCGATTTACCAGAAGAATTTTTGCATGAACCTGAATTGGCACTTGCTGCGGGTCAGGATGGTTTGGATTTAGTGCGCAAAATGTTAGCTCAAGCTGTTGATTATTTGACTGAAGATGGTCTAATCGTCATCGAAGTGGGTAACTCAGAATGGGCAATGCGCCAAAACTTCAATACAGTTGACTTCCATTGGCTCACTTTCCAAAAAGGCGGTTCTGGTATTTTTGCATTAACTGCTGAACAATGCCGCCGTTATAAAGAAATATTTCAGCAATCTGTTCAAAGTTAAGGGGCTAAAACATGGCAGGGAATAGTATTGGGCAACTCTTTAAGGTAACAACATGTGGTGAATCACATGGTGCTGGCTTAATGGCAATTGTCGATGGAGTGCCACCGGGTCTTGAACTGTGTGAAGCTGATTTACAACGTGATTTAGATCGCCGTAAACCAGGTACCTCTAAGTTCGCAACACAACGTAAAGAGCCTGATGAAATTGAAATCATATCAGGTGTTTTCGAAGGAAAAACAACCGGAACTTCGATCGGTTTACTAATTCGTAATACAGATCAAAAATCAAAAGATTACGGTAATATTGCTCAAACTTTCCGCCCTGGTCATGCTGACTATACTTACACGCAAAAATACGGTTTCCGTGATTATCGTGGTGGTGGTCGTTCAAGCGCTCGAGAAACAGCTATGCGTGTTGCTGCAGGTGCTATTGCAAAAAAATACCTAGCTGAGAAATTTGGAATCGATATTCGTGGTCATGTCACGCAAATAGGTAATGAGGTTGCTGAGAAATTAGATTGGAATGAAGTGCCAAATAATCCATTCTTTTGTGGTGATGTTGATGCTGTCCCTCGTTTTGAACAACTTGTGACTTCATTACGTGAGCAAGGAACAAGTTGTGGGGCTAAACTGGAAATCCTTGCTGAGAAGGTTCCTGTGGGTTGGGGTGAACCTGTTTTTGATCGATTAGATGCTGATATTGCACATGCGATGATGAGCATTAATGCTGTAAAAGGCGTTGAGATCGGGGATGGTTTCGCTGTTGCGGGTCAATTTGGTCACGAAACTCGTGATGAACTCACTACAGATGGTTTTCTTGCAAATCATGCTGGTGGAATTCTAGGTGGTATTTCAAGTGGACAAACAATCCGTGTTGCAATCGCTCTAAAACCGACTGCTAGTATTACAACACCAGGTAAAACAATCACGATTGATCGTGAAAATACAGATGTATTAACGAAAGGGCGACATGACCCGTGTGTAGGTGTGCGTGCTACACCTATTGCAGAAGCAATGTTGGCAATAGTATTGATGGATCATTTTTTAAGACATCGTGCTCAGAATGCAGATGTAGTTCCGCCATTTAAACCTATAGAACCATAAAATATAAAGACACCTATTATTAAATTAATAGGTGTCTTTTTTATTAGTGGTTAAAATAATATAAAATTATTTAAATAAATTTAAATTACATTTTAGTGGTTATAATAACTCTGAAACTTTATTATTAGATGTTGCAATATGATATTGGTTTCGACCATTACTTTTAGCAATATATAATGCGTGATCTGCTTGAGATACAAACTCTGAAAGACTGTCATTTAATGTTGGTGTAATGGTTGCCACACCAACACTGATCGTAACGTGCTTAGATATATTGCTTCGAGGATGCACAATACCAATATTTCTGATTAGTTCCATTAAGCGCTGAACTTGAATAATAGCCTGATCTCGATCAGTTATAGAGAACAATAGCAAAAACTCTTCACCGCCATACCGAGCAGCTAAATCTCCACTTCTTGATGCAATCGAACCCAACATAATGGCGATACGTCTAAGGCATTGATCACCTTGAATATGACCTAGTGTATCGTTATAGAGTTTGAAGAAATCAATATCAATCATCATGATGGTAAGTGGCATCTCATGTCGAGTGGCTCTTTTCCATTCGTTCTCAAGTACTTCATCTAGATAGCGACGATTTGCTAAGCCCGTTAAAGCATCTTGTTGAGATAAAATTGATAATTGCTGTGCTTGACGCATCAACTCAAGACGATTCAGTTCAATCATGCAATTTTGTAGATAGTTTTCTCGATGTTGTCGATCAGTTGCATAAGCTAAAGCCATGCCTAAAAAACTACTGAAAGTATATGTGCGATGTAAATAAGTCCAATCAATAGAACCATTTAGCCAAGTACTTGCAGCTACGCCAATCAATCCACCAGCCCAGCCAGCAATAATGGCTGTGTAAAAACGCATTCCAACGAAGCCATAAATAATTACGACGGCATACATCATTGCTGCGTGGAATAAAACGTTATTTTGACCTTGTTCAAGTACGTTGATAAGGGTAAATGTGATTGCAACGGCACCCATTGAACCCAAACAAACATAATGATCAAACCATTTATTCAGTTTCGGTGCAAAGGCAAGTAACCAAGCCAGCATAATGATAATGCCAACCCAGCCATAATAAGCAAACCATTCAAAACGCATGCCTGAAGGGAGAACTTGATAGATACCAAAGCTTAGAAATGCATATAACCCTAAAATAATAGGAGCTCTATAACGAAACTCATAAGCTGCTTCATTTCTATACTGATCTTTGTAGATCGATTCTAATTCTTTAGGAAACCAAACTAAATTTAGCCCGCGAGAAATTAACAAGTCGATTTGTTCTTGTCCCAAAATATTGGAAGCCTTCAACTTCATCTTATCTCTCACCACTCCCAAATATTTTTATACATGTAAAATATGGATTATTTAAAAAACTATGTTGCATCGAATTAAATTAAAAATTTTTATTCGATAATAAAAAAATAATTAGTGCAAAATTCAACTTTAATTAGTCCCCACGCATCATCCATTGATCGAATTTATTAAAATCTATTAAATAATATAATGATTCAGACGAATAAAATATCAAACCCTTAAAAACTGTTACAAATTTACCAAGAATGATTGTATATTTGGAGCAATAAGATACAATTTAGAAAAAAGCATCAATCACATACAGAGTGATTGAATTAAGTCATACGAAATAGGATGCATCGCAATGACTGCTATGAATCAATACAGCACAAAATTAGAAATCACGCCTCATTCTGATTGGGCGCAAAAGTTCTGGGATGAGCTTGTACCTGCTAAAGAAAGAGTGAGTAAACATCCATTATTTGTGGACATGGCAAATGGGGATTTAAGCCTCGAGTGTTTCCGTTCTGCATTATTAAATTTTTATCCATTGGTTGCTCATTTTCCATCATACATGGCAGGTGCATTAGCTAAAGCGACTAACTTTGCTCTAGATGGTGTAACCGAAACCCGAGACTGGTTAATCCAAAATATCAAAGTTGAAGAAAGACATTTAAATTGGTATCAAGATTGGGCAGGTGGATTCGGTTTGACTGTTGAGATGTTAAATAACGTTAGGCCTCCTGCGGCGATGAATGCTGTGAATCATTATTTGTGGGATGTAAATTTTAGAGGTGGCTTGGCTGAAAGTATTGCTGCAACAAATTTAGCCATTGAGTGGGCGACAGGTGATTGGACAATCCAAGTCTACAAAGGGATTCAAACTTATACTTCACATCCTGAAGTCAATATCAATAAACGATCATTGGCTTGGTTGAGAGCTCATGCGCATTATGATGATTTGCATCCATACGAAGCGATGGAATTAATCAAAAGATTATGTGACAAAGATCCTGTTTTACAGAAAAAAGCTTTTCAGGCAGCTCAAGATGGTTTGGCTTATTATGAGTTGGCTTTGGATGAGTGCTATAAAATTCAACATAAAAACTAAGTTCTAATGATAGAAAAGTCATATTTTTATAAAAGTGTGACTGTTTTTTTAAGTTTGATTTTGTTAAAGCGGATAAAGTTTCTCATCAAACTTTTCTAATTTTGGAAACTCTAAAGGCGTTAATTGATCTATATTGTTTAAATAATCTTCAAACTTTTCAATGATGTTCATTCTATCTTCATCCTTAATATAAGGAACATGATAAGCAATAAATGGCGGAAGTACCTCAAAACCTACATAAGCCAAACTCCCTCGTTGGATTGAAGATAGGTAAGTGTCTATGGACTGCCACCACTCTCCTAGACAAATTTCGTCTATTCTTTTTGCATAGGAGAGAACATTATGAGTGGACAACGATACACCCCAG
>Ga0209727_1001134_pt1 | contig 23444 bp, 13 predicted proteins | sample RifGroC1_FD_183995 | JGI IMG/M metagenome (GOLD analysis project Ga0209727, IMG submission 183995) | Groundwater microbial communities from Rifle, Colorado, USA - Groundwater C1 (SPAdes) (version 2) | ecosystem: Environmental > Aquatic > Deep subsurface > Groundwater | place: Rifle, Colorado...
TGCAGTTGTTGCTGTGGTTGCGGTAGTTGCAGAACCTGCACTGCCTGAAACATTAATTGAGTAAGTTCCTGAATTGATGGCACTGGAAAAGTCACCTGCTGTTAAATGAGATGCCGTTAGGCCAGAAATCCAACCGGGATTGGAATAACTGCCTGTTGTCAGGACAATATTGCCTGTTGTGATGCCGTTAACGGCAGTACCTGACAAACTACCACCCGAAATTGTTGAACCGTTAATAGTACCCTCCACCGAAAGGTTAGCAATACCTGTATTGCTATTCGTAATGGTTAATGTCCGATCCAGGGTATTGTTAAAGTCCAGTACCAGGGACGCCCCCGTCAGAGGAACATTTGTATCAGAAATTGTCAGGTCAGAAAATGTCCAAGCTCCTGATATTGATTGTGTTTGATCAGATCTAGTAATTTTGGAGTTTGTGTAATCAATTGATATGTTTCCTTCCCCTGCGGGAGAGTTTGTGATATCAAAATCCGCCGCTAAAAAGTCAATTACTGTCGCTGTGGTAACTATGTCGGAGTCTCCTATTTGAATCGTAGCTATGCCTCCACCTGCTCCTGTATCATCGGTGCCGCAAGTTAAGACACCTCCGGAAGTTTCGAGAGCAGAACAATTGGCGAACGATGAATCAAAGAATGATATTCCCGTACCCGAGGAGCCTGCTTTAATGGTAAGCGTATCGGAATTAGCGTCTCCGATTGTGCTGTTTCCTGTTGAACTTAAAGTGGTAAATGTGCCCGCTGCTGCTGTCGTTCCACCAATTACCGCACCATTAATGGTGCCTCCAACTATTTGTCCACCTGTAACAAATACATTACCCGCGGATTGCGTTGCAATTGTACCTAAACCAGATACATCAGATGCAGATATTGCCAATAATGTCTTGACATCAGTTGTTGAAAGTGCAACTGGGGTGGCTGGGCTTCCTGTATTATTGCCGATTAAACTATTTGCAGCTAAGTTGGCCATTTTAGATAAACTGACTTTTCCGGAACCAATTGTTATTGCTCCTGTATTGTCAATGGATACGTCGCCTGTAACTGATACTGCCGTGGCAAGACCTGAGCCATTTCCAACGATAATATTTGCTGAAGTAAGAGAGGTTGAAATATATGGCAAGGCGGCAATTCTAGCAGCATTGATTGTACCTAATGTGGCTGAATTAATGGCAGTAATTGCAGATTGTCCTGCTGAATCAGTATTTGCTAAAGCATTAGCGGTGGTTGCAGTTGTTGCGGTAGTTGCAGAACCTGCACTACCTGAAATATTAATTGAATAAGATCCTGAGTTGATCACGGATGAGAAATCCCCTGCTGTTAAATGAGAAGCAGTTAGGCCCGAGATCCAGGACGGGTTTGAATATGAACCTGTTGTCAGAACAATGTTTCCGGTAGTAACTCCATTGACTGCGGTGCCTGAAAGAGATCCGCCGGAGATGGTGGCACCATTAATTGTTGCCAAACCCGAAAGCTGGCCACCTGTGATAAAGACGTTACCGGCAGATTGAGTTGCTATCGTACCCAATCCCGACACATCACCTGCTGCAATTGCCAGAAGTGTTTTAACCTGAGAGGCGGTTAGGGCTATTGGTGTTGCTGCTCCACCGGTGTTGTTTCCGATGATTGAGTTAGCTGCAAGGTTGGCCATCTTGCCAAGGGTCACTACCCCGTTTGCAATAGTTGTCGTCAAGTCCCCTTGTGTGTTGGTCACATCACCATCCATTGCGGGGAATGAGGTTGCTCCCAAAACTCCGGTGATATTACTCGCAGTTCCTGTAGTATTTTGATTAAAGGTTGGGAAATTGGTTAAACTGGCGGCAGAACCTGTTGTGGAAAGAAGCGTAGCTGTTCCTGTTGGGAATGTATATACTCCGGTATCATCAGCAGCGGTGAGTGTCATAGACTTCTGAAGCGTTAAGGTCTTTCCGGACGTGACACTTAAGCCTGTAACTGTGGATGCGTTTCCGGTTAAAGCACCTGTAAATGTGGTTGCGGCAACTGAAGTAAGACCGGACAATGAACCACCCGTAATTGAAACATTGTTGGCATTTTGAGTGGACATTGTGCCAAGTCCTGAAACGTCAGTGTTTGTAATGGAAAGAAGGGTTTTGACTTGTGATGCGGTTAGTGCGATGGGTGTTGCTGCTCCACCTGTATTATTTCCGATAATGGAATTGGCTGCTAGGTTGGCCATTTTGCCAAGCGTGACTGCCCCCGATGCAATTGTTGTAGCAAATGATCCCGTTCCTGAACCTGTTACATCACTGGTTAAGGTGATTGTTTGATCCCCTGTGTTGCTTCCGGAAGATGTTCCCGAGAAATTAGATGCAGCGATCGTTCCTTCTACTGAAAGATTGGCCAAGCCCGTACTACTATTTGTTATCGTCAATGTTCTATCTAATGCATTATTAAAATCCAATGTTAACGCAGCGCCCGTTAAAGGAATGTTTATGTCTGAAATTGTTAAATCGCTAAATGTCCAGGCACCGGAAATGGACTGTATTTGATCAGATCTCGTGATTTTGGAGTTAGTGTAATCAATTGATATGTTTCCTTCACCTGCCGGGGAATTAGTTATATCAAAATCCGCAGCCAAGAAGTCAATTACCGTTGCTGTGGTAACTATGTCTGAGTCCCCTATTTGAATCGTTGATATTCCCCCGCCAGCGCCCGTATCGTCGGATCCACAGGTTAAAACACCTCCCGCGGTTTCCAAAGCGGAGCAGTTGGCAAATGAAGAATCAAAGAAGCTAATCCCGGTTCCGCTACTCCCAGCTTTGATTACCAAAGTATCTCCGTTTGCATCACCCAGGGTTGTATTTCCGGAGGAATTTAATGTTGTAAATGCTCCTGTAGAAGCTGAATTTCCACCAATGGCCACACTATTAATAGTGCCTCCTGTAACTTGGCCACCTGTAATAAAGACGTTACCGGCAGATTGGGTTGCTATTGTACCCAAACCTGATACGTCACCTGTTGCAATCGCCAGCAAAGTTTTGACTTGAGATGCTGTGAGTGCAATTGGTGTTGCGGCACCACCGGTATTGTTTCCAATTATTGAGTTTGCTGCCAAGTTGGCCATCTTTGACAAACTTACTTTGGCACTTCCAATGGTGGTTGCACCTGTATTGTCAATTGTCACGTCTCCTGTCATTGATACACCTGTGGCTACTCCTGAACCATTACCGACAAATATATTGGCGCTGGTTAAACCTGTACCAAGCTTGCCTGACAAAGCAGTGTTCAAGTCAGTCTGGTCAGATAGTGTTCCTGTAATTGCTCCCCAGGCAACACCTGAGGAGTTTGTAATCCAGGAAAGTGTGCTTCCATTGGTCGATAAAACCTTGCCACTTTGTCCTGTCTGATCAGGGAGAACTTTGGTTGGTGATAATGCTGTGATCCATGTGGGATTGTCATACGAGCCTGTTGTATAAACTCCACTAGAAACTGTTCCTGCATTTCCTGTTACTGAGCCGGATATTGGGTTAGTGACCGTAAGGTTTGTTAACGTTCCGATTGAAGTAAGTGAAGACAGGGTTGAAACATCAGTTGCAACCAGTGTTTTCGTTCCTGTTGGAAGTGTGTAAATTCCGGTATCGTCTGCTGCATTCAAATTCATTGACTTTTGAACCGTTAAAGTCTTGCCGCCGGTTACACTTAAACCTGTAACACTGCTTGCGCTGGTTGCTGAAGTGGCCGATGTTGCTGAAGTGGCCGTGGCTGCATTTCCTGAAATGTTAATGGAATATGTACCTGCATTTATCTTTGAGGAAAAGTCACCAGCAGTTAAGTGGGATGCTGTGAGTCCCGAAATCCATGAAGGATTTGAATATGAACCTGTTGTCAAAACGACATTGCCTGTGGTGACTCCATTGACTGCGGTCGATGATAGCGACCCCCCTGATATAGTTGCGCCATTTATCGTTGAGAGACCGGACACTTGTCCTCCCGTAATAAAAACGTTACTTGCAGATTGAGTTGCAATTGTTCCGAGACCCGCAACATCGCTTGTAGAAATACCTAGCAAAGTTTTAACCTGTGAAGCGGTTAATGCGATTGGCGTGGCAGCCCCACCTGTATTATTTCCAATAATTGAGTTTGCTGCCAGGTTGGCCATTTTAGACAGAGTTATTGCGGCATTAGAAATGGAAGTTGTAAGATTCCCTTGTGTGTTTGTTACATCTCCGGATAGCGCAGGGAAGGAGGATGCCCCCAATACACCGGTAATATTTGATGCTGTCCCGGACGTATTTTGGTTCAATGTCGGAAAGTCTCCCGCCACAGCAATGCTTAATACTCCTGTCGTGGCTGTGTTTTTAACAATGCCGTTTCCAAGAGAGCCTAGAAATTGTGCACCAGAAAGACCCGAATCCGAAGTTCCTTGAACAATAAATTTATTCGACAAAGAAATATTGGAAGATCCGTCAAAATTTGTTCCTGCGATTGTTCTGGGAGTTGCTAAAGTTGTTGCAGTTGATGCGTTTCCGGTTAGAGCACCCGTAAAAGTTGTTGCAGTAACTGATGTTAGGCCGGACAAAGAACCTCCTGTAATAAAGACGTTTCCGGCAGATTGAGTGGCAATTGTTCCTAATCCCGATACGTCTGAAGAGGATATTCCAAGTAAAGTTTTAACCTGGGAGGCTGTTAAGGCAATTGGTGTTGCAGCACTACCGGTATTATTTCCGATAATGGAATTGGCAGCCAGATTGGCCATTTTAGAGAGGGTTATTGCTCCGCTTCCTATGGTTGTACTAATTGAAGTGGCACCACTCCCTGATACATCCCCACTAAGTGTCACAACCTGATTAGCAGTTAAGTAGCCTGAATTATTAGTCCACTGGGAAATATTAGCTGAAGTAAAATTACTTACAGTAAGTCCCGAAATGGTGTTACTGCCGGCGGCGATGGTTTTATTGGTCAAAATGTCACTGGTGTTCCTTCCAACCAATGTGTCTGTGGAGGTTGGAAGCGTTATTACGCCGGTATTACTGATTGATGAGATCGCAGGAGCTGCACTAAAAATCCAAGATCCCGAAATTGATTCGTTTTGATCGCTTCTGACTATTTTAGAGTTTGTGTAATCAATTGACAAATTTCCCTCTCCCGATGGTAAATTTATTAAATCGAAATCACTCCCTAAGAAATCTATTGTCGTTGCCGAAGAAACCACGGTCGAGTCATTTATTTGTAGAGTTGAAATCCCTCCCCCAACGCCTCCTGCGTCAGTGGAACAAATCCAAGAAGAACCGTCCCATTTTAATATTTCGTCTACTGAACAAGTTGTTACAAGTGAAATGCCACCCGACCCCACTTCCAGCCCTCCTCCGGCGACAGATAAAACTGACAGAGATACTGCATCCGAAGTCCCGCCGCGAACCAAACCATCGCCGGCAGTAACGCTTACGATTGTCCCTCCCCCACCACCTCCACAACTACTCCATTCAAATTTGCCTGTTCCAGAATCGTAAGTTAAGCAATTTCCATCGGACGCCGAATTTGCCGACGAAAGCTTTGACACGGTTACTGCACCATCGACAATCTTACCGGTACCTACATCCCCGTCTTTAAGACTAATATTAATACCGGTTAGGTCGAGAGAAAGCTCTGCAACATTATCGACGGTGTTTACCGTAAGTTCTGAACTACTGCTTTTAACACCCTTAATTCCATCTACAATGGCTCCCGGAATTTGATAAATTTCTCCGTTAGCAATGGACTGAGCCACGTTTTGAATATAATTTACAGCAGTCTGGATGGGGGTAGATGAAACATTACCATCAGACACAGTTCCTGCAAAGACCCAAGTACCTGTATCGTTGTTAAAAATAGGCTTATTAAAGCCCGTCGGTTGATAATCGGAAATTCCTAAAATATGGGCACCTCCTGCTATGCCCGAAACAGATCGTGAAAGCGAAATTGCATTTTTTGCGATGGTGCTTTCAACTTCAGTAGTTTTTTGTGCACCTGTTTTGACGATTACATTTGTAATCCTTCCTCCTTCATCAACAGTTCCTGCAATCAAAAATCCGCTATCATAAGTTTGACCAACAAAATTTCCAATTAACCTTCCATCTTGAACTTTACCCTGATGTATTTTGATAGCGTAAGATGTGTTTTCATCTAAAATTAAATTAGCAATCATCCTGTCGACAAATTGGGCGGTTGTCACCCTTCCGTCCTTCAAATAAAAGGGGCTAATACTATCCCCGGGAAAGTAATTTATTACCTGGTCACCTGATAAAAATGAGATATTTACATTGTTAACAAACCGGGTTCCCGCATCACCCACCTCGCCATCAACAAATTTATATACAGAAAATGAGCCTTCAGGTAAAACGACCGTGCCAACAACCAGATCGTCAAAAAACGAATTTTCCACTTTTTTCTCATCCAAATACCCGAGTTGTTCCTCAACATTTTTGACCAGTTTATTTACATCTGTGGTGGAGGTCTTATTGTTTCTAACAACATTCAATATATAGCCTCCCCCAAGAACCACCACTGAGGAAACTGTCAGAGCCAGCATGGCAATGAGGGATGCAATTCCTGCTTGGTGCTTATTTAGATATGTATTATTAATTGATTTCAATTCTTCTATTTACTCCTTCTGTCCTTAAATAAACTGCAAATATCAGGCTTCCGGTAGTGAACATCATAAAGAACAAAAAGATCCCAAAACCCATAGAACTATATGTTTTCATCGCCATTGATCGTGGTTTGGTAACAAAAACTTTCCAGCCATACTCTTCTACTTCTTTGGAGGCTCTAAACTCCAGAATTCCGTCACTGTTGTAATCAACTGTCAACCCCACCCTTCTTGCTGAAGTATCCCCGGATTTTTCCGATAAGGCGGAGGTTATGGTTTTCTGAAGCCCCGGGTTGAGAACGTAATTACCTTGCGAATCGACCAATGACAACATTCCTGTCTCATCCGAACCCGCCCTTTTTAATTGCTTTTGAAGCTCCAGAAGGTTTACAGAAGCTATGGCCACACCCAAAAATTTATCGTTACTGTCAAATATGGGAGAGGATATCAGAACTGAAGGACTTACTCCCGAAGATTTTGGTTGAATCAATCCGGATATATAAATATCTCCAGTTACCGCCGGTTGAATAAAGTGATCCCTGTCGGAAAGATCTACATTTTGACTCTGTAAGTAGAAAGGATATGTATCAAGAACTTTTCCGTGATTATCCGTAACAATTACACGCGCAAAGAAATTATTTGATAATAGGAACATCTTCTTCAGCTCCCTATCTAAATCCCCCACAGCTCCGCCCTCACTTAGTGCATTGGCAAGATCACCCGATTCAACAGAAGTTTTGAGAATGGATATATTCCTATCAATGAAATCTTTGGTTATCACGGAAGCGGTCTCCGCTTCGTTTTCCATTTCCGCTAAAACAGATCTTTGCAAAGAAACGTGTATCGCCCTCAAAATAAGTGACCCCGTGAGAAAAATCACCACTAGCCAGACAAAACCTATTGCAGATTCTTTCTTGTTTCTATTTCTGAAAAAATCAAATCGATCAGTCACCGGAAATATCATGGAAAAACTTCCTAAAATAATTCCAAAGACCGCACTCCCCCAGAAACCACCAGTAAAAGATAAAATTGCATAAACAAAAGAGGTTATACCGACTATTACAGCAATTAACCTAATAAACACAATATTTTTTCTGTAAGCCAAATAACTGGAAAGCAGAACCAAACCAAAAAAGATCATCCAAATAAATATGTAAGTGTTTTTGGAAAAAGCCGTAATAGCGCTTATGTTGAGAGCTCTCAATGATTCCGGCGATAAGATATAGGCCACACCAACTAAGAAGCATAAAACATTTATGAAGATCAGATAACGCGAATAACTACTTATTTTTTTGAGGGCGGACATAAGAAGTATTAGCGATAGAGACAAATATCCAAAAGCTACGACATAATTCTGAAAAACAAATATCCCCGTTAAAATCAAATACAAAACCCCAATGATTATATCCAGTGATGAGCGCCTATTGTTTTTACCTATGTTAAATATATCAAAGCCCAGTAGAAGTATTCCGGATATCAAAAGCAGTACACAAATAACGTCTACGAATGGTGCAATCCCCGCCAAGTTTGCATTCGTAAAAAAATATATCGGATAGATAAATTGGGACAGGCCGATTCCGATAGATAAGAAGCCTATAAACCAATCAAAAACACCGGGAAATTCTTGGCCCTGGTCAAAAGAAGTCACTTTCATTTTCTGAGGATTTCCCCCTCTTTCCTGAAGAAGTTTATCAACCTCACTGGCCGGAATCCTAAATCTACCCTCAGTACCCAACCTCACTGCCTTTATGCTGCCGTCATCCAAATATTTATAAACAGTGTTCGTAGAAAAACCTAGAAGTTCGGCTACTTCTTTGACGGTGTAGATTGATTTGGGCATTTTTGGGTAGTCTCGTGCGTGTCTTTACAAGTCGTCTGGCTCGTTTTTACAAGTTCGTGTAATTATTCACAACTCTAAATACTATTATTAAAAGTATTGAGCCTGGTGTCAAGGCCATTTTTGTAAAAACGCGAGGCTAGAAAATGTTATAATCTATCAGATTCGGTATTTGGGCCGTTAGTATAGTGGTAGTACATACCCTTCGCATGGGTAAGACACCGTTTCGATTACGGTACGGTCCACTCTTCGCCCATTGGGCTACGAAGTGGCGCAGCCACAAGTTCTGGAAGAGTGACCCTAACGTAGCTTTAGCAAAGTGGGTCTATAATTAGTAATATGTACTATTGCTACATATTAAAATTATCGAACGGAAAGTTGTATATTGGATATTCTTCAAATTTAAAACAACGAATCAACGAACACTCACATGGTGAAGTTGCCACAACTAAAAACTTTCGACCATTAAAACTGATTTATTACTCGGCTTTTAAATCAAAAGTAAAAGCAATTAAATTCGAAAGATATCTAAAAACTAATTCAGGTTTTGCTTTTAGAAATAAGAGATTGATCTAATTTACTTTAAGTAACCCAGAGGATTAACCCGAACCCCATTTAAGTATATCTCGAAATGTAAATGCGGACCCGTCGATCTACCTGTATTGCCCACTTTTCCTACAGCCGCTCCCCTGCCTATGGTTTGCCCGGAGATAACCATTATCTGCGATAGATGCGCATAGCGTGTCTTATAACCGTTTCCATGGTCAACAAGGACCATATAACCATAACCTGACGCATCCCAACCTGCATAGATAACACGACCGCTATCGGCAGCAACTACCGGAGGCAGAGACCGATTGGCAATATCAAGTCCGGGGTGATACCAGGAAAATCTCTGGGTGATAGTACCTTGTGTAGGCCATACAAATTGACCTGATGCGGTAACCGTTCCGGCATTTGGAGTCATCTGTCTCTGCCTTGGAGTGGCGGAAACTACAGGCATTACACCTTCAGGAACAATTATGGTTTGTCCTATTGCCAGTTCAAATGTCTCATCGTTTGTAAACGTATTAAACGGAAAATCAACTATTGCCTGAACGTCGGCATCGTATTTTTTCGCAATTGAGTAGACCGTGTCACCCTTTACCACCGTATGAGCAACTCCCGTCATCGGCAAGATTTTAAGCGTTTTCCCAACTTTAATCGTATCTCTTGTCAAATCATTTTCCCACCTGATGGTGTCTGCAGAGATACCGAATTTGTCGGCAATCAAAGTAACCGTATCCCCACTTTGAACTTCATAATCAATAATACTATCCCTTACTTTACTAGATATCTGTGTATCAATTCCTGGATCATCGGTAGACGCTGAAAGCACTGAGGGGGCAGCTGAAATTTCCCAAGGGTTAACTGCTTTACCTGGAAATTCCTGTGCGATAAGTGGTGCCAGCATTACACCTAAAGTTGTAATTGCTGCCATACCGGAGTGACTTAGAGTCCTGGAGAGTTTTCCCCTTTTCCTATAAAGAGCAGTAACAACTACTCCTTTTCTTTCTTCAAGTTTCAGAAAACTGATGTGCAAACTTTTTAAAATAAAATTTGCAAGTTCAAAAAAGAAGGTCTTAATTTCTTCCCAAACCTCAAGAATAAATTCCAAATTTTTTTCCATCCTTTTTTAGCTAGTCTTGATAATACCGTATGAAAACTATTGAAGCAAACTTTGGGGGGGTTCAAAAAAATTACCCGTTACGCTGTTTTGAGGGATTCTAAAAATTCGTCGTTTGTTTCGTATTTAACAAGCTTGTCGGTAAGCGTCAAGGTCTTTTCGTCATCGTTCATCAAGTCAACCATTCTTCGAAGAGTATTTACTTTTCTAAGTTTCTCCATTCCGAAAAGAAGTTCGTCCTGGCGGGTTCCGGAACGTGTTATATCGATTGACGGGAAAATTCTTTTATCGGCAAGTTTTCTGTCCAAATGCAGTTCCATATTTCCCGTACCCTTAAACTCTTCGTATATTAGATCATCCATGCGGGATCCGGTATCAACAAGGCATGTTCCAATAATTGTTAATGATCCCCCGCCCTCAATGTTTCTGGCAGCACCAAAGAATTTCTTTGCCGGGAAAAGTGCCATCGGATCAAAACCTCCCGAAAGAGTACGTCCGCTGGTGGGAAGAGCCAAATTATAAGCTCTTGCCATGCGTGTGATTGAGTCAAGAACAATAACGACATGATGTCCCATTTCGACAAGGCGTCTTGCGCGCTCCAGGGCCAACTCACCTACTCTGGTCTGGTCTTGTGGAGCCTCATCAAAGTTACTGGCTGCCACTTCTCCAAGACCACCTGAAACATCTTCCATTGTTCGAATAATGTCTGTTACTTCCTCAGGACGCTCCCCAATAAGAACTGCCATTATGTGCACCGGTCGAGGCTTGCCGTTTACTTCATGTACTTTTCCTTTTTCCGGAAAATTACTTGCAATGCCTTTAATAATGTCTTTTACAAGCCATGTCTTACCTGCCTTTGGAGGAGAAACGATAAGCGCTCGCTGTCCGAATCCGATTGGAGCAATCAAATCTATCATTCTGGTAGTTAATGTATCTTTATCGGTCGAAAGGATAATCTGTGCATCAGGATACACGGCTGTCATGTCATCGAAATATGGCCTTTGGCCGACTGATTCGACGGTTTCACCATTTATTTTCTCGACTTTCAAAAGACCCCAATATCTTTCATTCTCCTTGGGTCGTCTTGCTTGACCGGAGATGACATCCCCCACTCTAAGATTAAAGCGTCTGATTTGAGATGCGGAAATATAAATATCATGATCGCTCGGAGCAAACCTAACAGGCCTTAAAAGACCCGATCCCTCATTGGCAATATCCAAAACCCCGGAAACCATTTCCGTAGGTAGACCTGCATCCGGGATAAGTCTGTCATCGACTACCAGAGGATTTGGTGTAACTTCTGTCATGGCAACACCGCTTGAAGCTTCTCCAGTACTTTCCGCAACAGCAGAAATCTCCCCGCCTTTTTCAGGGGAGCCAACCAAAGACTGTATGTCTTCACTTTCGTTATCTTGAATTTTACTAACAGATTTTCTTGGCATGTGCTTAGAATTTACAATAATCTAGAATCTTGAATCATGAATTACGGAAACCGGGCAAACTCGAAGTTCAAGTCTTAGTATAGACCAAAATCGGGTCATGTCAACACCGGAAGGGACTTTCTTGGTGCGGGAGGGTAACTAGGTTTGTTTTTTGAAGGCAAGCCTTCTCTCAAACAAATTTTGTTACGACCCCCCGCACCGTTTGCGCTATTTTAAGCACCAATTTAATGTCAGTTTTCAACACTAAAATGATTAAGCGCTAGGTTTGTTTCTGGCTGGAGATTGACGTTTTAGTCAACTTTCTTGCGGCGATCGGGGTCGCGCATTTGCTTATACATTTCATCCGCAACTTCAGCGTCATAATACTTCAACGCTTTCAGAAGCGTGGAATGGCCCATGGCATCGGTGCTGTCTGAATAATCAAAGATGTCCATGAACTCACCCTGGTCAAGGTTTACACCCCAACCGGGATGTGCGAAATGTTGTGCAATGCGTAATCCCGAGATGCGTGCCGGATTGGAACGGATTCCACCCGGAAAGTCCACCACACGGCGAGATAAAGCTTGTTCGGAATTGTCTACCGAAGAACGCACAGCCCGCGGTTTGAGCTCGTACTCATTCTCATCAGAGAAAACTTGTTCCATCTGAATGCGAACTTTGTAGCGCCCATCCTGGGGATCGAGACGTACTTCGACAAACACATCGCCGATTTTATCGCGTCCAGCGCTGTTTTCGATCAACATCAAACTCCGGAACTTACTCCCATCCGAGAGCTTTGTCTTTTCGATCAGCGTTGAGCGATAGAACTTTCCTTCAGCCATTACCGTGACGTGGTTCTCTGCCACAAGGTGCCCATCTTCAAGACGAATGCCCTGAAATTTGGTGCTCCATGTGCAGCCAGTGTATTGGACCCCTTCACTCTCAAGATGTTTAAGTAAATACTCGAGGGTTTTAAGGTCCGGTGTAAACGTGCTTTTGTCGTCCATCTATCCTCCTAGCTATAAGTTGGAATTGGTTCGACAGCCATAACAAACCTACTGTAAGAATATCACATTTGAGGCTAAAAGTCAAGTTATAGGATGTTTTCCAGCTGGGAAACATCCTCGTCGTCAAGCCGACGTAGGATAGTTTTAATGCCTTTTCAGCACCAAAATAAGTAGTGTCAGGGCACCGACCAAGAGCCCTCCCCACTCCAAAAATTGGGGCCAATAAAGAACATAAAATGTTAATGGCTGATGATTGATGGCTTGGCCATTATTCATTAACCATTGATCATTAATAACCCATCCGTTTGCCCAGGAGTTAACTTTAATGTGATCAAAAGTCTTAAATTTATTACTCTTGGCAGTAAAAGCAACCCACCCTTTCTCATATCCCTGATTAAGCTCAAGAAGACCCTCCCCTTCCGCTTTAACTTTGTAAACAAGATCTCCGTATTTTTTTACCTCCAAAATCTTTAAGTTGTTTTGAATCTTCACGGGCATACTCCCCGAACCCACACTAAATTCAGACAGTTTACTGTAATCAACAGGTACAAATTCAACGCCTGTGAGGATGTTTTCGGAGGACATTCTGCCAAACGATCTTGTTTCAAAATTGAGAGTATACCCTTGCCCTTCGATCTCCCTGGGATAAATAAAATATGTCTCGTCAAAATTTCCGACCGGAAGCGTTTCTTCAATATACGGTTGTCCCGTAACCGAATCAAAAAGGTAAATCTTAAGACCCCTTCCCTCATGATTTTCTCCCGTGACATGAAGTACGTATGCTTGCGAGTAATTTAAATCAGGAAAACTGATATAGTCGCAGGAAACTCCTCCACCTGAGGCTTTATATAAAACCCCGGAAGCTGTAATTTCCTTGGAAACACTCCCAAGACTTCTAAGATCACAGTTGTATGCTTTGTCAAAACCCTGATTTATCGAAAGATCCGCATGGGCTGAACCGGTTGCCGGAAGTTCAAACGACACATCAAACGAGGCACTTCTAAATTTAACATTTCCGTTTTCCAGGCTAATTTCTACCCCTGACCTTTTATCTAAACCTATAAAAGGATACTTTAAACCCCCTCCGGCTACATAGTCCCCATTTCCCAGATAGATAGGGTCTACCAGCGAGTAGGATAGGTCTACGGCCACCTGAGAGTACTCCTCGGGGATTGTAAACATTTCATTATTAAAACCTGTGTCGTATACGGTCAAAAAACCAAATTTTGCGACTTCACCCCAACCAAATTTCTCTGCAATAGCCTTAATTTCAGGTATTTTTAAAACAGCGTCGGATCCGCCGGCATTAGTCATGGACTCATCAAGAAGCAAATATTTTACTTGATATTTTTTAAGCGTTGCTGCAAAAGCCCGGTCACCATTCGCATACAATGCAAAAGAACTCTGTGTGTAAAAATCTTCGTTGGCACTGTTCCATCTGTCAAAATCCCTATAAAGAAGCGGGTTTGGAATTCCGTAAGTCAAAAATCCTGAACCCTCATATCCCCAACTCCTGTAATCCCAACCGTATTTTGTGTTAATAGGCATCAAGGCAACCCGTCCTTCGGGGTTTTTCTCAAACCAGCTAAAAAGTTCCTGGTATTCACCGGGCAAACTAACTCTTACATTTGAACCAATAAGCCCTCCTTTAAAAACCGGTAAAGAAAAATAGAAAAGACTCGAGGTCGCTAAAATCACAAATAAGGTCTTAAGTAATAAAGTAATGCCCTTTAAAGGCCTCACTCTTAAAGTTAATAGCCAAAAACAGAAATATCCGAAGTAAAAGGAAAAAATCAACTCGAAAAGCACGGAAAATTTGGTAAACGGGGTTCTAAATCCCTCACTGAAAATTCCAAAATGGTCGTATAAATACCGATAAACTTGCCCCAATGGCGGGTTAATGTTGAAAAGGAAAAACAAGCACATCATGAGCGGTAAGGCAAAAGATAAGATTGCTTTTTCTCTTTTTAGTAACCCCACAAAGAGTCCTAATACTGCGATTAAGGCTAAACCATAACCGGTGACCATTACTGAAAAATCAGACAAGTGGATATTCCAAACACCCAAAAGATCCTTAAACACACCATTCGGGAAATCAAAGTTGCGCCAGGAAAAAAGAAAACTTTTTTGTATCAAAATATCCTTTATGTGGCCATAATCAGCATTCCTTAAGAAAGATTCCTGAGAAAAAAGGCGGTTAATGTTAGCATTTGATATAGTTAGAGACTGTTGGACAACTGAATAGACGGAGGGCATTATCCAGTAAATGTTCAGTAGTAACGCCACTATTCCAAGGCTTAGAAATCTTTTTAGCTTCAATTTTTTGTCGGAGGAAAAAACTGCAAATGACAGTAAAAAAAGGAAAAGGCCAAAATAAACCGCGTATGCTTGGGTGGCTGCATAGGCCATCGGCGAAATTAAAACTGAAACCAACGAGAAAAATAGCAAGTTCCCGGCCTTCCCTTCCCTCAAATACTTAAATGCGGCGAGGGTTAACCATGGAAGACCTGCAAAAGCAATTGTGAACATTTCCAGAGGAACGTAAAAATTTTGCAATGTGCCCAGGTTCAAAAGATAAAATAATCCTCCCAAAAAAGAGGCAGGATAAATCCAAAGTGTCACTTTTTCTCTTTGAAAAACATATTTAAGCAAAAAGTAGATTCCCAGAGGTCCCAAGATCAAGCTGAAAAATATCGAAAAATAACGGATAAATGAAGAGGGTATCAATACCGAGACAAGCCATAAGGTAAGCACCCTGGGCAAATCTGACATATCAGAATGCGCGGAAATTGCCCCCAAGCCCATCTCCCCTCCCCAAACGTGAGAAAGCATTCTTTTCGCGTTAAGTGAGAAATTGAATTCCGGATGCATCGAATCCCAACCTATCAGGTAAGTTTCCGGAGTGTAATTTTTAAATGAAATGAACAAAACTCCCAAAACAAGCACTATCGGAAAAAATAAACTCAAAAACTTTGATGATTTATTAATTGAAGACATTTTTAGAGATCTAATTAATCATATCACTTAGAAACTCTGGTGTTGAAGCTGAAACTACTAGGGGCTGGCAGGAATCGAATTGACAAAAAACATCAATTTGAGTTCTCACCAACCCCCATCTTAGACATAAGCCTAAGGCCAACCTACCAAAACCTTGGTAAAACAGCTTCCCCCGCCTGAAAGTTCCATCGTGATGATGAAATTTCCGCCGGGATAGGCATAGTCGTGCCAAGTCTGGCCGGATCCGGAAGGACCGGAAAATTGTTCGGTATGTGTACCATCGCCGAATGAAACTGAGTGAGACCCATCACCCGCTTCGCTCCAAGTTGTATCGAAAACGACATGATTGGCGTTTTGACTCGAAACCGTTATGGAACAAGATGGGTTTTGACCCGCATTCATTATGATGGGAAGGTAAACCGTATAGGTTTCCTCTACAGGTCGATCGTCGACAACAATCTCACCGGTCCAAACATCAACCCAGTTTCCCAGATCAATAGACGGATGGTAAGTCGTCAAACCACCGACACTATAAGCGTAGTCGTGGGAAAAGCTTGCGCTACCCGAGACCCCAGAAAGAACAGTTTCTGTACCGTCACCGAATTGAAAATGCCAAATGGCAGTTTCCGCCGGCTCATCGGTTACCCACTCGACGTGGAACTGGACGCGATTGAACGATTGTACCTGTTGCACACCTAAAGATGCGCCACTTTGAATCGATTGTGCACTGACCACAAAAGGCAGGCACAACAAAATCAGGATTATCACTGCTGCGATAACCAGATAGACAATACTTCTCTTCTTGCCTTTTCCACCCATTTCATCCTCCTTTAGGATTGGCTTAGGAATGATTAAAAGTGCGAATTAGATAACTCCGCATTTGGAATTACTTAATACCTTTTTCTTGTAAACACTTAGAATAAAGGTCAGAAACGGGGTACCAAACAATGACATTGTCAGCTCCAGTTACTTGATATCTAGAGCTCTCCGCACATTGGAATCGTGCTTCATTTTCAATTTCTATTTCCCTCAATGAAGCGAACTTGTTTAAGCCAACAAAAGAAACTGCAGTGAGAGCTGCAGTTAAAATAACAAAACCCAATAACGTTCCTATCTGGTTTTTCATTCGGCTAAATTAACAAAGAAGATCTTTTATTGACTTAGTCGAACGGCCCTGCACAAATCAAATTTAATCACCAAAAGGTGAAGAAAAAGAAATGTGCAGAGCCGGATCGAGGCAAATATATAGGACCCAGTCCTGATGACCCTACTGAGTAGGTTTTACAACGGTCTTAGCCTGCGCGATAATCGCGTCACCAGCGTGCACAATGACGGTAACATCAATGGATTTACATCCACCGGGGATACCGCAGTTTGCACCGCTATTGCCAGGCTGGCCATTGTTCATCAATTCTCCAGGGTGGGAATAAGTCTTCATGTTCAGCATAGATGCCGAACCGTGAGACACAAGTCCCCACACACCCCATTCCAGGGTATCGCCATTAAAATAACGGCCACGGAGAGTGAATCCATTGTCTACGTACTGATTCCTCCAGGTGTAGGATTGATCCATGACATTAATCAGAACCAACATGCACCCTTTGGACATATCACCCTTACAAACCTGATCAAGGAATTGGTAGTCACCGGTAATATACCGATACTCCCAAGCCCCGACGGGAATGTCGCAAGGAGATTGCCAACAATACGGCGTACTGTACGTGCCATATTCCATTCCATCCGGAACACAATCCTTCTCAGGATTGTCCGCGCATTTGACAACGCGAAAATCCGGAACGTCTGGATTGGGAAGATTTGGGAAGTATTTCCATAAAGACGGAGCTGGGTCCTTAAGGCGTCCGAGCCATCCGGCGACAATTGGATTGTCAGCCAAACGATCGGTGCCTTGGATTGTCCAAGCTCCATGAGAAACATCTTCCACAAATGCGACAGGTGCTACTGCAACAACTAAGTCATCCTTAGAAGCAGCTGCACTCTGTGCCAATACCGGATCTGGGATTGTCGGTGTGGCGGTTTCAATCACGGTAATAATTACCGTTGATTGAGGTACTGGCGTTGGCTGTGAAGCCAAAGCTTTGTCCACCATAACCTGTACAGTCGCGTTAAGATCCGGGGTGGGTGTCGCAACCTTAATAGCGTTACACGCTGAAAGGAAGAGACCCATCAATACAAGAAGAACAAGAATCTTTTTCATGGCTCCCTCCTTAGGAGACATTTCTTTGTTTGGTTACCATAAGGGTCACGATGCTGATCACTGCAAAAGCAAGGCCAGCTGCCGCAACCCAGAGAACCCAAGGTTCCACCTGCACATAGCGCAAGAGTTTTACAAGCGCGATTGCGACGATGGACAAAACGGCCACAATCGCTACAATACCAATTCCCAAGCCGATCAACGAGAAATTTCTCCTCGCTGTCAACCAGGTCATTGCCGTAGATGCGGCCCTATCAGGTACAAGCCAAGCCATCAGAACTAAAAATCCGATGAGAAAAGCTGCACCACCCAACAAAAACGAATAAAGATCAAAATTCATTGACTCCTCCTTCTCTTTAAAACAGGATGATTTCTCTGGCCAGAGAACTCGTCGAGCGACGAGAGTCTGAAAACTAATAAAGGAAAAAACAAAAACTTATGCCTTTAATTTTCAGAATCCCGCCGCCGGAAAAGCTTAGCCAGAAATTTGCCTCGATTTGTTAAAGAACCTTTCGAGTCTGCTCAGGGACGTATTACCCTAGCTATTAGGGCTGCCTTGAGATTCGAATTTGTAAGTAGTCAGCTGTCCTTTAATTTTAAAAGGACAGGTAACTACCCACAATTATTCAGTCTTTTTAAGTTTTCTTGAAAAGTATGCTATAACGCCTGAGGCGCCAAGAAAACCTGAAGCAATAAGGGGAATGTTTTCGGCAATACCGGTTTCTACGGGAGTATGAACTCCACAGACAACTCCGCCCCCATAGTTCTGGGTGCAGACAGTTACCTCACCTTGTGCCGAAACACCGGCTGGCAAGGCGAAAAAGACAAAAACGATCATACTGATAAGTAGCTTTTTCATTAGGGTTGAATTGTATCTCATAATTTTTGATTTGTCAAATATTATAGGTGGTTACTGTTAAGAAACCAGTTTGGCGTATACAAAAATCCTCTCCGGACCGCTCAGAGTTTCACAGGTATAAAGGATGAGGTCGGCCGAATAGTCGGTAATTGCCTCACCTTTTTCGGTTTTATAGACCCCATAGGTATATTGCCTCTGTTCCCAAATTACGGTAACTACATCCCCGACCTGGACTTTAGGGAGGTTGTAAAAAGAACTCTTGTGTCTAAAGGAATTAGTCCAAGCTAAGTATCCAAACCTGTGAGCTGCCAAAATTATGGGCGCTCCGTCTACATCAGGTTCTCCGAAATCCGAAACCCTCCAAACTCCCTTTTTGAGAGCGGTTTCATAATTTTCGTAAGTAGATTCCTCAATGTCTGTGTCTACACCAATGGATGGAACTGAGAGGCGGTTTATTTTGGAAAGTGTAGGATCAAAACCCGGTAAGGTTCTTCCGTTTGCAGACTCGGCAGCTTTAGCAAGCCTATCAGCCTCGCTACCTGAAAGTTTAAGATTGGCTATAATTCCCGGAATAAAATATATTGCCAAAATGAAAGTTCCTATAATGGCCAGGATTCTTGCCAATTTAATGAAAAATGGCTTTTTTTGAACAGTTGTGTCGGCTTCGTAAGCCACACCAGAACTTTCCTCTTCCAAGGCTATCCCCTCAAGTAAGTTGATCTTAAAACTGTTTTTCAAACCTGAATTCAAGTTTGTGTCCTCCGACCAACCTGCATTGTATAAATCATAAAAAGATGTTTCTGTCATATTTATAACACCAAAAAAGCGCGACTATTCTATCTCCCTTAGGAATGGGTAGATCCCCTGCCCTAGAATCCACCCATCCCTAAGATTGACAAACAATCGCGCACTTTCCGGAGTCAATATGCCTAAAAGGCACTTGACAACCCTTTCTAATCGTTTTAGTCTGATTACGATTTGTCTTGATTGTTTAGCCTGTTTCCTGTCCGCAAGACAAATCCCGTGTCCAGACATTTTTTACGAAACGTCTGGTTTAGTTATTGAAAGAGCATCTCTATTCGTGGCGAGTCCCACTAGAAATTAGAGGAGAACCCAACGATGGCGATGCTCTTTTTTTGCATTTCAAAGTTCTACCTAAAATACTACACCCCAAAGTCAATTTTGTCAAACCCTATAGCCATAATTAATTCACATTTTGTTGCCCCCATAGTATTTTTATGCCTTAAAAGAGCCGTATTTTCGGTTAAAAATATTACGCAAAAATAAATGTGGATATCTCGGGGATATCTGATTATTTGAGAAATACGCTTACTCCCGCTTACCTGAAGAGGTGCTTAATAGCTTGATTTATGTACTTGTAGTCTTTGGAGCTTATCGGGCTTTTGAAGCCAAGCCTACTGGCTTCTCTCATCCTCTTTTCCTCTGCCACGACTTCCCTTATTTCACCCAGAAGACCCACCTCCCCGACTGCAATAGTTGATCCGGGAATTGGTTTGTCATAATAAGCCGAAGCAATAGCAAGACAAATGGCCAGGTCAGTAGCCGGTTCCGTAATTTTAAATCCTCCTGCTACATTTACAAAAACATCACTGTCATAAAGAGGAAGACCTGAACGCCTCGTTAAAACTGCCAAAAGAAGTTCCAACCGCCTTGAGTCAATTCCTTGCGCAACACGCCTTGGAATGGCCAATTTTGTGGGCACAACAAGAGCCTGAATTTCCATTAATATCGGCCTTGTTCCCTGCATGACTGAGGTTACGATGCTTCCGGAAACGCTTTTTTGATTTTTCTCTATGAAAGCCTTTTCAATATCCTCAACAGGCTGTAAACCCCTGTCAACCATCTCAAAAACACCTACTTCATCGGTCGGACCAAACCTGTTTTTAACAGCTCTTAAAATCCGCGTCGTTAAAGTCTTATCGCCTTCAAACCACAAAACAGTATCTACTATGTGAGCCAGCACAGCAGGCCCTGCCACAGTACCTTCTTTGGTTACGTGCCCAACTAAGAATAAGGGTACATTTTTGGCTTTGGCTATATGCAGTAATCGGTTTGCACACTCTCTTACCTGACCTACGCTTCCGGCCATGCCTGAGAGATCCCCTGTAGTCATGGTTTGGATAGAATCAACTATAATCGCACTAACCGTACTGTCATCAAGTTGGGATATTACATTATCTACATCCGTTTCTTCCAAAAGGTCTATATTTACCCCTTTAAGCCCAAGCCTGTCTGCACGCACTTTAACCTGATTCGCCGATTCCTCACCACAAACGTACAACACAGATGATTGGATTGATAATTGGGCCGCCAGTTGAGTCAGGAGAGTCGATTTACCTATACCGGGTTCTCCGGCTATAAGAACTGCCTGACCGGGGACAAGCCCCCCACCAAGTACTCTGTCTAATTCCGAAATCTTGGTAGAAACACGTCTAATTGAGGCTGATTTTATTTCAGAAAGTTTAATCGGTTTAGAAACCGCTGCCGTTCTATTCCCACCTTTTGTCTCCTTCTTTTTACCTATTGAAACGACAGTTTCAACGAGTGTATTCCACTCTCCGCAATTCGGACACCTTCCAAGCCAACCGGTAGATTCATATCCGCACTGCTGACAAACATACTTTGAATGGAAAGCCATTTGGCCAATTGTAGAAGTTATTTCAAGACCTCGCAATAGTCTTGGAATTGAGGATTATTTGTAGCCAACCGGGAGAGCTGTCAAAACAAGTCCCAAAGCGATTCTTTTATCCTTAACATTTACCTCTTCAACTGTACACTTAACTTCCTCGCCGACAGTTAGCTTGACCGCAGGAGGAACCTGGGTAATATGGATAAGTCCCTCAACACCGGGGGTAAGTTCAACAAAGTACCCGAAATCGCTAGCTCTAACAATCTTTCCGGTAACTTTATCTTCAGCCTTAAATTTCTTTTCAACCGCATCCCAAGGATCTTTTTGAGCCTGTTTAATTGATAAAGCAAGTTTTCCTTCGTGGGCTGCCAGTACTTTAACGGAAACATTGTCACCAACCTTAATAACATCTGACGGAAGGTTAACGCGGCTGAATGAAAGCTCGGACACATGTACCAAGCCCTCAACACCGGCCATTTCCTTTTTGATAGGTACTTCAATTTTGACAAATGCACCAAAAGTAGCAACTGTTGTGACAACACCTGTATAAACTTCGCCCTCTTTGATCTTCTTCAAGGCTTCTTTGGTTAAGGCAATATCCCCTGCTTCTGAGATTTCTTTCTCGGAAAGAACAACTTTATTGTTCACTTTATCTACTTCCATTACTTTAGCTTTGAAGTATTTATCAACCAAATTTTGAGGATTTTTGGCTACCTCTTTACCTAATTGAGACGTCGGTATAAACCCTTCGATGCCCATTACATCAACTACAAATCCGGGTGCCGAAACACCTTTACCTAAAACCGGAACTTCCTCACCCGATTCTTTAGCTTTTTGAAGCTTGACCCAAGAAACATCTTTCATTGCATCTTTAAGACCTAAAATTGTGATGCCGTCACGCGTTTCGGGAACTAATATAGTAACCAAAACTTTGTCCCCTTCTTTCAGGGACTCTATAAATTCTTTGGCATCGGTGTAACCTTTTTCTTTAACTATACCTTCGCTTTTTCCACCAACATCAAAAATGACGTTTGTTGAGTTTTTTGAAAGGACAATAGCCTCAACTCTTTGACCTTTTATTAATTTTCTGACTTTACTTTTAGCACGAGCAAGAAGCTCGGCCATTGTGGTTGCGCTATTAGAAGTTGTTTTTGTAGTTGTCACTCTTCATTCCGTCCTTTCTTTATTTAAGTACACTGATTATATTTTAAAACTCGAAGATTTACTAGCTGATTTGCTAAATTTTTTCAAAACATTGTTCTGGCGGTGACATATTTTCGCGGTAGGTTGCCCCACAACTATCGTCTGCGCTAATCCGTTTAACTTCTGAGTTCGGAATGGAATCAGGTGGTACCAGATCGCGTAAACCACCAGAACACTGTCTTGAAAAATAGGATTAATTGTCTCGTTAATTAGAAAAGGAAGGTCGCGTCCCATCGTGTGGGATCGCAAGACTCAATCTATTCGTACAGGTAACCTTAAACCCTTACAGGTCTTCCAGTGCCTGCCGATCAACCTGGTCTTCTTCCAGAGATTTAATATGGAACCCTAATCTTGGAGTTGGCTTCCCACTTAGATGCTTTCAGCGGTTATCCGTTAGGAATATAGCTACCCGGCGTTACTGCTGACGCAATAACCGGCACACCAGGGATCCCTCCAGGGAGGTCCTCTCGTACTGTCCCCAGCTCTCCTCAAGATTCCAACGCTTCCACAGGATAGAGTCCGACATAATAGTTACAAATTAATAAAACTCTAATATTTTTGAAATTGACAAAAACTTTCAAAAACTAATATTAATAGGGCTAATTTTTGATTAGCACCTTGTATCGCTACAAGGATCCGACCATATCTTTCCTGATTTGTTGTCAGGATCAGACGTATGGCCTGTGAGGATTTCCCTCGATTCGGCTAAAATAGCCTCACTCGGGATCTTTCCTGCTGATTGACTCCACCGGTTAGATTGTTACCTTGCGGTACCAACCGGATACTGAGTGTTTCCAGCAAATAGTCTGATTTATTCTTGGCGGGGTGCCAAGACTATACAAAATATAACAAAATATACTAACCTCTACTCTTAAAAATAAGATGATTCAAATACGTCTGTATAGTAAAGACAGCTTAAACTTGTCGTCTTAATATGCTTAAGACCAACTGTCTCACGACGTTCTGAACCCAGCTCGCGTATCACTTTAACG
>Ga0209727_1001139_pt1 | contig 23423 bp, 24 predicted proteins | sample RifGroC1_FD_183995 | JGI IMG/M metagenome (GOLD analysis project Ga0209727, IMG submission 183995) | Groundwater microbial communities from Rifle, Colorado, USA - Groundwater C1 (SPAdes) (version 2) | ecosystem: Environmental > Aquatic > Deep subsurface > Groundwater | place: Rifle, Colorado...
GTAAAGGAGGCGGGGCGACGGACTCGCCCGCGCGGAGGAGGGGTCTGGGGAGGAATCCGCGCGGGCTTCGGCTTTCTTTTTTGAAAAAATTGGCGGCTACAAATTGAGAAAAAATTGAATTCATGTTAGTATAGTTGTGAGGGTTAGTTTCAACGCTCATACTTATACTATCATACTATGGAAAGTAAGAACAATAGACAAATTGGGGATAAAATAAAAGTCTTTCGAGTAAAGCAAGGATTGACACAGGACGCTCTTGCGAGAAAGTGCGATATTCCCTACACAACGCTGACTAAGATTGAATCAAATGTGATAACAAAACCCTCAATCCAAACCGTAACAAAAATTGCTGAAGGACTGGGAATAAGCATTGATAATTTGATCAAATAAAATTATGTACAAAAAATTCACAGCAGACGATTACCGAAAACATATAAATTTACCCTCCGATTATTCGGTTGAGGGTTTTATCGTTTTTGGAACATTCAAAAAGTACCCTTATGAAATGTTAAAGGATTCACTTTTGCGTTTAGGACACAAAGCGGCGTTTAGCCATATTGAGCATGAATTTTTAAATCCGATTTTAGAGTTCAAAGTAAATGGGAAAAACTACTGGTTTGTAATTGCCTATGGTGGCGCACTCTTGAGCGAGTATCTTCATTTGGCGTGTTTGTTCGGGAGCAAGAAAAATATTCTGCTTGGTAGTTGCGGTGGCTTGAAAAAAGGAGCGACAAGCCGCGAAATGCTTATTCCAACTTGGAGCTATGCCGACGAAAGCTCCGCTCGTGCGTATCAACCGGATAGAAAAAATAAATATGAAGCGAATGAAGAGTTAAGTTCGCGGCTTGCCACTAAACTGGAACAAAAACACAAAGTTCATCGTGGCCCAACAGTTACTTATCAAGCGATGATGGCAGAAACTTGGGAAGATGTTTTTTCCTGGGCAGAACAGGGATATTTTGGCGTGGAAATGGAGGCGGCAACTGTTTTTGCCACTTCAAACCATTTCGGAGTTCCAGCGGCTGGGATTTTGCGAATTGGCGACAATCTGATTGAGAATGAAACCGTAATGGATATTAACTACGAGAAAGATCGGGATTTGAGAAGAAAAGCAACAGAAGATACTTTTGATATTGCGCTTGAGGAAATCACGAAATAATTATGGCAACAATCAACAAAAAAGTTTGGTTAGAATATTTTGAGAAAATAATTTCCGGCAAGAAAAAGCTGGAACTGCGTCTTGCCGATTTTGAGGTAAATGAGGGCGACACTTTGGTTTTGGAAGAATGGGACAAAGACAAGCAAGAATATACAGGAAGAAAAGTTGAGGTTATCGCCACCTACATTCTCAAAACAAAAGGCCAAACTTTTTGGCCGCCGGAGGAAGTTGAAAAACATGGTTTTCAGATTATCCAATTTGAGCCGAAAGATAGTCCCGCACAACGCCCGAAAGTTGGCGTTGGTGTAATGATTTTGAAGGACGAAAAAGTTTTGTTGGGAAAACGCAAAGGTTCGCATGGTGAGGGTGAGTACGCCTTCCCCGGCGGCCATTTGGAATACATGGAATCCTTTGCGGATTGTGCTCGGCGCGAAGTCAACGAGGAATGTGGTGTTGAAATTGAAAATATCCGTTTTCAATATTTAGCAAACATTACCAAGTACGCGCCGAAGCACTATACGCATATCGGTCTTGTGGCAGATTGGAAAAATGGCGAGCCAAAAGTTCTTGAGCCGGAAAAGTCAGAATCGTGGGGTTGGTATGATATGGACAATTTGCCCCAACCAATTTTTGAAATGTGCAAATTGGCTGTTCAATGCCACAAGACCGGAAAGAATTATTTGGATGTTTCAGATTTGAAATAGCCGCCAATTTTTTCAAAAAAGAAAGCCGAAGCCCGCGCGGATTCCTCCCCAGACCCCTCCTCCGCGCGGGCGAGTCCGTCGCCCCGCCTCCTTTACCCCAGAAAAATAGTGGCGGGGCGCATCATTTCAGATTTCGCTTTTTGGATTTGTGTATCAGATTTGGTAAAATAATTTCAAAAGTTTGCGAAGGTTTCAATTCGGGAGCAAGGTTGAACGCACTGGCAAGAAATCTTCATTTAAGATTGATGTGTCTATAATATTTTCAGGTTCGAACCGAGGATTTTTTGTTTTGGCGGTAAGCAGGCCATTTATGATTGCAGCGTATAAGTTAGTGTTGGAAACACTAGGTTTTTTGTCTTTAATCGTTAGGTTCGAACCTATCTCCGCGAAAGCCTCTTTTTTATCTTCAGGAGCGCCATTTCTGAATACCTCATCAATTCCCGTAGCTAGATTAAATGCTTTGTATGCCTTCTGGAGCTGATTTTGGTCCGTATGCCCTAACTTACCCAACTCTCGTCTCAAGGTCTCAATTTCGCCATTCAGGGTCCCTTTAATACTCATAAACTCATCATCAGTCAGTTGTCCGCGTACTCTCATTAAGGCAAGCTCCTTTTGCTCATGTTCTTTTTGCTGCAAGGTTTTCTGCAAAGATGCCTTCTTTTCGAACTCATTTTGCTTGTCGTCCTTCTCAAGGATATCTAGGTTCTCAATACACCAGTCACTCAGAGCCTTCGAGATTTTGAGATTGCTTCCATAGTAGTCAGCAAGATAGCTACTGATTATGGCTTCTTCCACACTTTTTTCAGTACAATTCGGGTTCTTTTTTCGGGTACAATGATAGTAGATATAGTGAAGATACACAGGACTTTCCATGTCAGAAAGAAGGGTGCCGCATTGCGGGCATCGATCCTTGTCTCTGTAAGAGAACTTGTTTTGGCAGTCACATATAACCTGATATTTTTCTTCTGCTGTTACACCACCGCCACAACCACCACATCTAGTCGTTGATTTTTTGAAGGGGAATGATTCTAGATTTATGGACGGTCGCGGATGGCCTTTGTTACCCATGATCTTTTGTATGTGCCAATAACTCTCCTCCGTGATCATCCGAGGAATACTCTCATGTAGTTCGTGCCGGACACCGTCGTTGGTAAGAAAGAATCCGGCATAGACAGGATTTTTCAGAATTGTACCCGCTATATATGAGATGACAAGTTTTTTTCCACCTTGCCTTTTTCTTAGTGGAGTGCGAAGACCCATCTCCTCATTCGCCACTCTTAAGAGTTTTCTAAATGAGTACCGGCCAGTCAGGTAGAGTTCTAGTAATTGTTTTATAAGTGGGAAACGACTTTCATCTACCAACCAACCCCTATTGCCACGCTCTTTGGATAGGTCATTCAGGAAGCCAATAGTAGCAACTCCATTAGGGTAACCTTTCTCTGCTCTCTCACGTATACCTCTTTTTGTGTCTACGCTCAGATCACGCACATACTGATTTGCCATACCAAGCTCCACTGCCATTACAATTACATTGTCATCTGGATAGTAACTGCGACCGTATGTCTGAATATGCTTTATTACATTTTGCTGGAGCATCCAGCTGATAGTGCCACCATCTACTGGATTTCTTGCCAGACGATTTATTTTCCAGACAATCAATCCGTCCGCCTCACCTTTATTAAGTCGACCAATCATATTCGTGAATACGGGTCTTCCAGGTGCTTTAGCTGACATTGATTCCTGAAGTATTTCAATAATTTCAAGTCCGTTCTCCGTTGCTAATTCTTTGAGAACCTTTATCTGATCCGGTATCGACTGCACTTGTCGATCCTCTGCATCACTCGACTTTCTGCAATACATGAAGTATCTAAGTTTTCTTGTTGGTGTTTTCATATCTTTATTTAGTCCTCATTAACAACATACCGCTAAGGGTTTATAAGTCCAGCGTCTTATATTTATTGAATTTGTCATAATGCCTTCTTATTTAATATGTCCAATGTCATATTCTCAAATCTCTCAAGTTCTTTCGTAATATAAGCAATGCCTTGAGAAACTGGCAAATCTCTTACGAAATTAGCGGCCGTGTCTAGTTTTTCACTTAACCTATCATCCTTGTTTGCCCATACCTTGTTTAGTTCTTCTTTCACAGTCTTTGCCCCACAGAATTTAACAAGTAGAGCTAAGGCACAGCTCCAGAGAGCTTTATTCTGACTATGAGCACTTGTATCAGTTTCTTTTGCTTTTCTAAATATATGGAGCATCAGCTCTAGAGGATTATCAAAGCTCAAAAGTGCAAGCTGATTTTCTGGTCTCTTAATAACATTCTTCCAAGAGGATAAGAGAACCTCTTGCCACAGGCCATTCCTAAACAAATCAGAGAAAATCACTTGGGTCTCATAAGGTCTGCCTAGCAATTTATTCAGCTCACTTTTGATGGTCTGGTTTTTATTAAGGCGATACTCGTAGCGTAGAACTTCAAGACTTCCTAAATCTCGCATTTCCAAAATCTCTTTCTCATAAGCAGTTCTCTTTTTATCAGTTCGCCTTGATTTTGGCTGTCTCAAATCTTCAATTTTGTCGTAGAAAGTCCACTCTCTAGTGCCACAATACAGATGGACTACCTTCGCATTATTCTTATCCTTACTCTTTACAATTCCTGTCGTGTCATAGGACTTACCCATATCTGCGTGCGATAAGTCAGAGAGTATGCTTCGTAAAGCAATATCTTTTGGGAGAGCTATATTCTTACAGAAGTGAACCACGGATACATAAGCTCCCGGAATGATAAACGGAGACAAATCTATACCTATCATCCTCAACTTGCTTGATATGGTTTCAATTATCTTCTTTCTGTCAGCTACTGATATTTCTTCAATGTTATTTTCATTAAGTATCTTTGGTAGCGAGCCACTTATGACTAGCTCATATTTAACCTCGCCTTTTGAAATATCAACCTTCTCATAAATCTCAACTTTTGGAACAGTAATATCTTTTTCTACTTCTGGATGCAGGACAAAATGTCTTAAATAAGGGACTTTAGGGTTTCTGGCTCTAATCCTTTCTTGAGCTGATAGTTCACTAAACTTTCGTATTGAAAACTCTGGAGTAAATAAAGCCCAGCTCGCAACTCTAAACTTCTCTCTGTCTGTTATACGAAATTGAATGGTGTCCATAGATTATTTGTTGGCTAAAATTTTCTTGGAACCCTCTCGGGCTAGGGCGACACTTGCAAGTCGAGTGAGTCTAAGTAGAGACATGCCGAAATCGCGCGCTTCATTGTCAGAAAGTGCGATACTGTAGTCGTTAGCTACTATCTCTTTTAGCTTTTCAATTTGTGCTTTAGGTAACTCCATTTACGAAAGAGCCCTCCAGAGGGTGGTCCGGAGGGCTCTTATGTGTGGTACCACCCAGAGCCTATAAGGCCCTAGTGATATTTTTCTTATTTATTCCTATACCGAACATTACCGATTGCTATACTGATAAAAATATAATGGCCTTATCTAAGGCCATTATTATTCAGATATCCCCAGGTATGAGTAGTGTACTAAGTTTGTTTTATGACTATCCTTGGGCCTAAACAATAACCAACACCCCTCTCTCCATCCGGTATAAAATCTTTTCCATTGATACCTTTAAAATGTTTTTCTATTTTTCCTCTCAGTACTCCTATTTCCTTTCTTACAATATCTGACGTAGTTTGTATTCGTTGGGCGATATCATCAGCTTTAATTGGTTCTCTCTGTTCTAGTAAAATCTCCACTAATTTATGTTTATTTTTCCCCATCTCCATTTTGTAAAATTGTTTTTCCCCACTTTCTAGATGTCGAGAAAGTTCTCCTTTCGATGTTAAGTAGAATATCAATTTTGAAGAGACGTTTTTATTCTTAGTATTTTTTTGTCTATATTCTTCATAAACTCCATCAAACTTTTTCCTCATGACTGCTAAAGACTCAAATAACGGTATGGGTTTTGTAATATAAGCTTTACCAGTCCCTACCATTTTAATAGACTGATAATCTTCTAACTCAAACTTATATGGTTCAATCTTTACCACGCCCATTTCCTGAAGCTGGTTTATTACAAGCTTCTCTGCCTGTGATGAAATACTGTGGTTTGAGTCTTGCTGAATAACATTAAAATAATCGTAATAGCTTATTCGTTCCCCCTTTACATACTGTAGAAGTTCTTTAACTTTAGTAAGCACATACCAAATATCCTTTTCAAAACTAGTTTCTGCATTGTTAGCTAGCCCACCCTTTTTATTCATATCTATATATCAGTTATATCGTATTCCCCGTTCCTTTCCTACATCTTGTTTGTCTAAAGAGCTGTCTGCTCACCTGACGCTTCAATTAACGATGCGAACTGCTTGCCGTCTTCTCTCATGCTAATTGGTATGATCGCCAATGGTACCTTCTTCTTAGGCCTGTATTCTGGAATCGTTCTCTCGGCGACCCATCTGATTGTCGAAGCATCCCCCCGATCTATCGCCTCATAAATTGCGTCTATAAGCTTCATCTTAAAAACCTCTCTGAAGTCCTCCATTTTGTCGTAAAACTCCGGGTGTTGTCTTAGGAAATAATGGAGTTGATCTTTAGAAATACCTATGCGTAAAGCCGCATTTCGCTGAGAATACCCCTTTTTGAAGGCCGCTATAAGCTGTCCCACCCTTGCGACATCGTTCCACCAAGCATTCGCACTTGCCCTGATGGTTATTTCACCTCCAATATCGTCTCTGATGGTATATCCATACTGAACCGACTTAAGAGTCTGATCTTGGCTTGCCATGTTTGTATTATAACTCTCTCTTACTCCAGCCAATATACTAAAAAGTCATTAAAGTGTCGGAAAACTCAATCAGCAGAAACCCGTGTTTTAGTCGGAAAAGTGTCGTGACACTTTTATATAAATGGCTTAATTGAGCCATATAATGAAATACTCCTTGGTAGACTCTCCCACCACTTTCCCACCACCCTTTTGCCATGACTCTCAAGGCACTATGTCCTTATAGTTTTGTGAGTTTTGACACCTAGTTTTTGTCACAAAAGTCAGTTCCGAAGCCCCATATATAGGGATGAAAACTAAACCTTAAATAGCTCTGTTTAGCCATAATCTGAAATAGTTTTTGGCATACCTCGAATCCTCACTTTTGGGGTTATTATTTCCCAGAGTTTGGTGGTTTTGATACACCTAGTACCAACAGATCTCGACCTCTTCTCCTATCTGATCTTCTAGATACTTCGTAGCGGTCGTGATATTTCCAATTTCATCGATCAAGCCAGACCTCAAAGCATCCTCGCCTATATAGGTTAGTCCATTTGCCAGACTCTCAACAGCCTTCAACTCAAGTCCTCTGTTTGTGGCCACATCCTCTACAAAGACCTTGTGCGCTTTGCGTACGTCAGACAATAGAATGTTTCTTTCTTCCTGCATTAATGGTTTATTTGGATCACCGGTATCCTTATACTTAGCAGAAGAGAGTTCTATGAAAGTGTATCCCTCCTTAGTGTTTTTATTTGATTCATCTAGATACGAAGCTGTTACCCCGATGCCTCCTACATCAGAGATTCTAGAAGCATAGATTTTATTTGCGCCACTAGATGCCCAGTAAGCAGACGATGCACCAATACTTCGTATAACTGCCACACTCGGCTTATCAAAGTTCTTTAGGGATGAAGCTATTTCCTCTCCGGCTACTCCATCACCTCCGTGTGAGTCAATCAGCAACATCACCGCCTTTATGTCTGGATCGCTCTGAGCAGATAGTATCCCGTCTACAATATCTTCTGACGAAGAAACGTCTACTTCCTGATCAACAGGTTGTTTTGGTATGTACGTGCTCAAGTATCCTTTGATAGAGAAAGCTAATACATTGCAATTTTCTTGTGAGATTGTGTCGACAATATCTGTCTCATCTAAGAAAAAGTATCCGCCAATGAAAGCTACAATGCCTACACAAATCACTAAGATTAATACTTTCTTCCTACTGATCTGTTTCTCCTCGTTCATGTGCCCATATTATAGCCCTATTTCTTAACTAGAAGCCAAACCTACTAAAAACAAGAGAATGATTCCAACTATAATATCTGCCACAATTCTCATTTTTGGCCACATCTCTAAAGAGCTATTCAAGAAACCTGAAATGAAGTGGATCAGGTAGGTTGCAAACATAACGTCCACAATGATTTGAAAATTAGTCATTTTTTATTTGCGTAATTTGTTACTAGATTATTTGTTAAGACATTTAAGATAGAGCCCATTAATTACTTGATCTGTGGCTCTATCTATTTCGAGTTTTGAATCTTGTAGTAATCTAAGATTCTTTTGCTTCATTGACTCGTAATAATCAACTGTTGGTTGGATTGCAGCTCTAGTAGAACTAGCGATTGACCTATTTTGTTCCGGAGATAAGTCCGGATAATACTGAGAACTTCTGTTAATTTGCTCTAATTTACTTTTCCTTAACCCTTCTTCAGCATCTGAGATATTTTTTCCAAAGCCCTCCTCGGCTCGTTTGTAATATAATTGTTTCAAAGTATCACCCTGTGACTTTGATTCAGCTTGGCATCGAGCAATTTTCAGAGAAGAATCTATCGGAGGGTTTTCTGTAGTCGGTAATTTGATATTAGCTGGTTGTAGTAATGTATCTTCCTTTTGTGGAACTACTTGGGTTTGTGATTTTTGCCGGGTAGGATTACCTATACTTTTCCTTTTTAACTCTTCCACTTCTTTTTTTAACTTTTCAATTTCAGCTGATTGATCAACGACGCTATTACTTGGTTTCTCTTTTGGTAATTCAACTACGAGGTCTATTTTGGGAGGACGATTAAATATTTTCCATGTAAATGGATTCCACCATGCAGCAAAGGTGATCTGTGGTATTAGTATCGCAAGTGCAATCACTCCAATAAGAAACTGTTTTTTATTTTTCATATCGAGTCTTGTTATTTATTGAACTAAAACCAAGTGAAGAACCATGAGAGAAAGCTCCCACTTCTCTTTTTAAAGAAATGTCTTATGGAAACATAACCTACTACTGTTGATATAAATCCTTCAAAAACACCTTCGCTAAATGTATAAAGGACTATTCCGGTAATGATTAGGGATAGAAAGATAGTGAATAGATCAGCTAGCTTGGCCAAAATATAACGTCCATGTAGTTTGTTGTTTCTTTCCTCTTCTATTGCCCTTAGTCCGTCAAGAGCTTCTCTTGCGATTTTATTACCCCTAGATAAATGTTCTTCCATATTGTTGCTTGATCGTCTTGTAATCTTTTGCGGGTACAAAAAGCCCGCCACAGGTAGGGACCGAAGCCCCTCATACCGGTTTCCCGATATGGCGATCAAGCGACCCTATGACGGGGTTTTTACCTTGATCGACTTTTTGCCATGCCGGATATGTCCGGTTTAGGCCTATTTTCTGCACACCCCTATTTTACCGCTTCCGGCTTGTTTTATCCATTAGCTTCTACTCCGCAGTAAACATCGTATATGAACCACTTTCGCTGATAGATATGTCTCTAGATTTCCTATGATTTTTATAGTCGAAGTTTTTTGTTAATTTTTCTAAGTGCATCTTATCTTTAGCCACAGCACATTGATGACTATTAGAAAGTATAAGTCCATTTATATCTCTGACCTGCTTCTTGTCCAATTTCATATAATGCTCTGTTTTTGATTGCATGTTTGGTTTTATATAGAGACATATATCTGGTCTCAAAGGAAAAAATATCGTTGCGTGGGGTGATAACAACCCGTTCAGTTTTGAAGTAGAGATTGTAAAACAAGGGCTATCCGAAGTGATGAAAGAGGTGCCGTTAGGAGCTACGAGAAATAGCCACTGCATTTCAAATATTTTCTTCGCATGCCGGTCTACCTTAAGAAGACCTTTTGAGTGACCTGTTTTTGTAAGACCTATTCTAACCGTATCACTATGTATAGCTTCAAAAATCTGGGAATTAATTTCTTCCTGTGTCATCTGGCTCACTTTATCTAGAGTTTCCTCCTCCATTTTATTTTTAGGTTTATGTTCGAGAATTTTTTCTTTAGACATGGACACCTTCTCTGGTGTGGGTAGGTCTTTTCTCATAAAGTACCTAGTAGTTGCTTCTATCAGTTTGTTCATCTCCTCTCTATGTCTCGGAGTTCTTGTGTACTGCAAGGCCACATAAAAAGCTATGCAACTTCGAGCATCGATACCCGATAAAAATTCTTCTCTCACTGTATGTATTTTTCTAATAGCTTCGATACCTTTACTATCGATAATAGCTGTAACATCTTCTGGTAGATAAGATTTCTCACCTTCGTCCTCAAGCACATTGTAATCCTCTCTCCAGAAACCCTTCCATCCCGGACCTCTTTCTATTATCTGATTTTCTTCAATAACATATATATTGAGCTGATTTTCTGTTCCGCTTTTTCTCCATTGAGCGAGGTATTTGCCTTGAACTATATGATGCTTAGCCATTTATCTGAATGCTACAGCAAGAAGCGGCTAGAACAACCCCTCGAACCTTTTCCAGTTTTTATCTGTGTTTACTGACTTACCTTTGATGTACTCATACTTTGAACCATTGTCGTAATACCAAATGCCATTCTCAAAAATAACAATGCCACCAATGAAGCCCCTACCGAGTTGCTTTATCCATTTTGCTAAAGCGACAGCTTTATCTTTTGTTTCCTGTGAAGTTCCTGTATTGCCGTCTTTGGTATCGAATATGCCGATGCGACCATCCTTGAAACGAATAACCCAGTCAGGGTAGAAAAGTGCGTCTTTCTTGTCCTCAGTATTTCGGTAAGGGATGGCGAGGTAATTCTTGCCGTAGTCACCATTTTTGAACCACCAGTCGATCTCTTTTTTCTTGGTATCGATATAATCCTTTAACTTCATCTCATTATCACGGCCTGAGTAATCAGGGAGTACGTAGAACTTGTCGAGCGCACACAACGCTTGAGGAATTTCTTCGTAATCGTCAGTGTAGCCATACTCGTCGAGTAGAGTGAATGAGTGTATCTGTGCCTCTTCGAGCTTCTTCCTCTTCTCTTCAATTAGTTTCTCTCGCGTTGGTTTGAAGTCCCTTAGGGCTTTTGTGATGGCTGGGCGGAACACACTTGAGGCATCCTGCTGAATGTCTTTCACGAATACTCGGTAGTAGTAATCACTATCTGGTTCAAATACACTCTCCATCCATAGTCGCGTTGCGGATTTCAGGACGCTCCATGATCGAGCGATGTTTGAGTATTTAGCTTGTTCGTCACTCTGCTCCTTCAAGAGTTTGTAGCAGAGGTAGTTGAATGTTTTTTCGACATCGTTGATAGACATCTCAAGTGAGACATCATCGCCTTTTTTGACGAAATCATACGCAAGCTGATCGAAGTCCTCAAACTCTGCGTTTGCGACTATACGGTTTGGTAGCGAGGCGCTTATATCAACACCTTTCTTTTCGAGTTTCTTTTGCGCCGCGCCGAGGATATCCTTTGATGTAAGTCCAAAGTATGAGTTCATTGAGTCAATGAAGCTCTTTTGGAAAATCATTGAGCGGGGTATGTCACCATAATCGACACGGGAAGCATAAATAGTCGGCAGGTCGACATTTTTTATACCGTCCTTTCTTACTGCTTTCTGAGTGATAGGTTTGTTGTTATCAGATTGATCTGGTATCTCGACTTCCTTCCGCTTGTAGTTCGTATAGAGATACCCGAGACGAAGCGCAGGGTGGTCATTGTAATCGTCCTTCAGATGAGGCTCCGGCATACGCAAAATACGTCCGATGGTTTGGGTATAGAATTTCTTTGACTTGATCTCTCGGAACATCACGAGCACTCCTGCGCGAGGACAATCCCAGCCCGTACCTGCCGCTTGCTTGAATAGTAAGAAATCGTGTTCATCATCGATGTCTTCCAATCCCGATGGGCGCGGGTGCTTATCAAACCATCTAGCAATTCTATGTTCGGGTATTCCTTTATGTTTTAGGTAAGCCGTTACCACTTCTTCCTTCGTCTTGTCTCCAGTTGCAGTTAGTTCTTTATCGTCATTTGGTAGCTGAATGAGCATCAAAGGATTGATGTTTTTGCTCATAGCTTTGAACTCGGCTTTGAGTTGCTCACGTTTACTGAGCCCCAAGTCGAGCAGTACCTCATCGAGATCCTTCTTACCATATCCTTTGAGGTCCTCATCACTTTGCAGGACGATCTTCTCTTTTATAAGGCCTTGGATTACAACAGGTTCTCGATCCACTTCTATGAAACTCTTCTGTCGATATGCCTCAAGTTCATCTACTTCTTCAGGCGTTGCAGTAATGTGCAGTATGATCTTCGGGTCTATGTAGTCTATTATGTTTTGAGCGAGACGAGTTCCTTTGCTTTTGTGCGCCTCATCAATAATGAGAACAATTTCCCGTTTCTTTGCTTTAGTGCCATCAATAACATCTTCGAAGTATTTTCCGCGTTCTTTGAAAAGAGGGTCATCCTTTTCTGGTCTACGTAGCACTCGGCTTTCCGCCGCTTCGGATACAACTTTCTGCCAGTTTAGGAAGAGAATCTCGTTTGATTTGAGCTGTCCCTGATTTATGTCCGCGACAGTTAGTAAGCCGTTCTCGAGGTTATTGTTGAAATACTCCTTGAACTTGTTTCGACTTTGCATCGCAAGGTCGTCACTGAATGTGATCCAGATAAAGGACTTATCCTCGTCCCATTGAGGGAGATGATTGAGCCCGCGCACAAAATGTGCGGCCATAAGTGTCTTGCCGCTACCCGTTGGAGATTTGAAGACGATAGGAAGTTGTCGGCCAACTTTCTTCCACTGTTGAACAAACACCGTTGTCAGTGTTTCGATCGCATCTCTTTGAAATGATAGTAGGTTAGGTGTTGGCATACTTTTATAGGTTGTGGATGCGACGGTAGATCTCAAGTATCGGCTCAGGAATAGTTTTGACCGTGATATTTGGGTTGTCCTCAAACTCGTCGACAAACGGATCGTTTTCCCAGCTAAAGATGTAAACAGTAGTCGGTTTCTTTAACGACAAGACCTTCTTAGTGAAATCGTCGAACTTGTCAAAGCTCTCTTTGAAGTAAACAGCTGTGTACCTGTCGTTATTATCGAAGATCTCAAAGTGGCTATTTTTTAGCACACCATCCAAAGTATTTTCCGCGATGGCGAGCAACTCTGATACATTATGCGCTAAAGCTAACTTATCCTTGTCATTTGTATTCAAGATACTGTTTTCGCCAACGAAACCGATCTTGTAGTACTTTGCTGAGCCTCCCAGTTTTGGCTGGCTATTTTTTCCGTGTATCACATTCACGACCCTTGGGTAACAGACCTCTGACATAATGTTTCCTTCGTTGTTGGTTACCATTATGAACTGGCGGGCTCCCTTATCCTTTGCGTTTAGTTCCAGTACTGCCTGTGCGGTAGTCCCAGAACCTGCAAAGAAATCAAGCACCACAGCATTTTTGTTCATAGCCGCATTGATTATGCGTTTGATAAGTTGGAGCGGCTTCTTACCATTTTTGAAGCTCACCCCCCCTTCTGCTTCAAGCCCAGTTGTTTTTATATCTATCCAGAGATCGCCAGGGTGAGTAGATAGATATGTATCCGCAAAAAGTATTTGAACTCGGGGTCGTTTTACGTCTGCTGGATAATCAGATTTTACGATGTAGAGTATTCCATCACGCTTTGAGATGACTGAGAAGACCTGTTGCTTTAGGACTTTACGTTTTTTATCGGCAAGCACCTTTACGGAGTCACCTGCGGCGGTACGACATATGCGCCAAGCATTCTCAAAACACCAACTCTTTATTTCTTTTACGCCCTTTAGACCAAGCGATTTTATTTCTGACGATAGAGAGCGCAATGTGATTTTTAACAGCACGGCGTCCACTTCAACTAGATCCGATTCTGTGAGAGCTTCTTTCTCAGACAAGGAGTCTATGACCGCACGATCTTCCTTCGTTAGATTGTCAATATAGATATTGTATTCTCTGTCCCATTCCTCTTTTGGTATCTGATCGAAGAAGAGGTTCTTTACTCCTGACGGCTTTGCTATGAGTAGGTACTCCTTGTATTTAGGAATACTTCCAGATTTCTTGATTGAGGACATCTTCAACCCTGACGCTTCGCTCATTTTTACGACTACCGTCTTTACGTTTTCCTGAAAGACGTTATCAAGAAGTATCTTCAACTGTGCGTACTCGTTGTCGTCTATAGAGACCGCAAGAAAACCCTGATCGCTTAGCAAGTCCTTTGCAAGCTCAATCCTTTTTCGCATAAATGAAAGCCAGTAACTATGGCGTAACGGATGATCTGTTGGGACTTCGGTCCCGTCTGGGTATTTATCAAGCACGCGCTTATCTTTATATCGGAAACCGTCAGTACCAGTATTGTATGGCGGATCAATATAAATGACGTCTACTTTCCCTTTATGCGTATAGTTCAAGCAAGTAAGGGCATGATAGTTTTCCGCTTCTATAAGCAAATGGGTCGGTTTTCCATCATTATTTTTTATATCGAGCTTTGGAACTGCTGTGACAATAGGTAATTTATTTTCAACATCATCTTCAAATGCTTCTGGTACGTCGATCCAGGCAAGTCCGTAGTTCTCATTCCTAAGTGATTTCTTCATACGCTCCAGCTCTTTCTCAAGACGCAGGATTTTATTGTCTTTGTCCCCAAGTATTTTTCTAATTTCGTCTTTTTCCATAATCAATGTGTGGATGGATCTGGAATGTCCACAGCGCTTCCTTCCCCAGAGATTGATGCTCTAAAGTTTGAGAGAGAATCTGCCATGGCACTTTCGGCACCTCGTACTGCTCCTCTGTGTTCAGACAGTTCAGCTTCTGACAACTCATGAATGACGGTATCTCCTCCGTTTTGTAGCATTGTTATTAATTGCATAGGTTCTGCCACACCACCAGGGTTAACCCTGATAGCATGATCGAGTGTCCATACAGCTGCAAATAGCCCTTCATTAACGGTGGGTTGGTGGTCTGACCAGAGTACTCTTCTAAGTAGACCTAAAAATGGATCGGCGATGGGTTGCCCACTTCCTATACTTGTAAATGGCAACTCTTCGGTTGTCTGCTCTGGTGCCCCCTGTTGGTCAAACTGGAATAGGCAAAGCTCTCTAGAAATAGGGACAGCGACTAGTGAGTGACTAACTGCGCTACTTAAACCAGCACTCCCTATTGCATTTCGTGCTACTTGTGCCACTTGAAGTTCTGGCATTATATATTCTCTAAAACCCTGACTAATCAAAGACATACCTTCGTGAGGTCTTTTCCCAGAAAAAGTATTTGCGTCCCAGAGAGATTCCATTTTTCCTTTTAATAGTTGACCTAGACCTACTGGGCCAGAGACTCCCATGACGATCTTATCTTTAAGGGTATAAAGCTTTTTAATTGGCTGTTGTGCTGTACTTTGACCCATACTACCTAAAGTTGCCGCCCCGTCAGCAGCCATCACAATACCATCCTTGCATTTGATTCCTATGATTAGCGTCATCGGTCTTTGAAAATACTATTCTTTTTATACTCAGGATATTTTTTGTAAATAGATCCTATTAATGTCTGGAATGAGACTGACTGGATTAGTTTTACAAGTTTTGTTAGATGTAGTACAGCATCACTATCCAAACTATTTTTAAGTAGTTCTGAAGTCTTTTTCCCAGTTTCAGAAATATGATAGCTACTCCAGTTATGTCCACCTCTCTGTCGTAGTTCGACTAGAGCATTATCAGCAAGCATTTCAACATCATGATATACACCAACATCAAAAGGGCCATAGTTATACGGCTGAAAATTGTAACTAAGAGTTTCTAGATTTGGAAAGGCTTTCTGAAGAAGGAAAATAGCTTTCTGTAATTGGGCAGGGGATAGCCCTTCTTCGCCAGCTACAAATAAAGCCATCAGAATCCATTTTGCCCTGTCTTTCATTATTTCCATAATATCATTAAGTTACTCCTTTTTATGCTTATATCTAGGTGCCTTGCTTGGCTTGCTGTGGTCCTCTGGGGTGCGAGTTTTGTGCTACTTTGTAGTTATCCCTTGTTGATCCGAAATCCCGCGATATTGCCCCAAAACCTGTGTTCTAACTTCGTTCAACATGCAGAGCCAAGAAGGATGAGTTGGAATGGTTTCTGGTATGAAATCTTGTTTTACTTACGGACCGGAGTGTTGAAAATTTATAGTTTTTAGCCAGTACGGCCTTTTTCATTTTCATAGTCATTTGCCCACCATTCGTCAGTTTTCTTGGTGCAGAAGCGAATTTCGTCATTGCAGTGAACATCGTCCCATGTGCGAATCTCGATCCGGCCCTCTGTCCATGTCTCGTATTTGGGATCATCCGACCAAAACATACCCACAAAGATGAGCTGAAATTTATCCTTGTAGTCAGGTGGGGTTTCTCGATTATCCATATTGTTGACTTTGCCTTTCCTGTCCAGTATACTACTTGTACTGGACAAAAACAAGGTATTCTGTCCAACACAGGTAAAATAATATGCTTAAAGACATAGTTTCAAACCAAAAACTGCAAAAAGAGCAACTTTTGGCTCTTGAGTACATAGAACGCACTAAAGCACCGTTTGCCAGAAAATGGTTGGATTCGAATTTGATAAAAGTAGTTCTCGGGCCTAGGCGCGCCGGAAAATCTGTCTTTTCTCTTATGCTTCTGAAGGACCGTCCGTTCATGTACTTCAATTTTGACGACGAGGTCTTATCGAGCGCAGGCGGTATAGCCACCGATGAACTGATGAAAGAATTGCATGCCGCGTATGGCCAGATAAAGACCGTTCTTTTTGATGAAATACAAAACCTCGCCGGATGGGAGCTGTTTGTTAATCGTCTGCATCGGGAAGGATACAATCTTGTGCTTACCGGATCGAACGCACACCTTCTTTCAAAAGAACTTGCCACGCATTTGACCGGCAGACACATGCCCATAGAAATATTGCCGTTTGATTTCAATGAATTTCTCCGCGCAAAAAAGTTTCAAATAAGTGAGGAATATAGTGCCCTACCGCAACAGCGCGGCGAGCTGTTGAATCTCATGGAAAACTACCTTGTCAACGGCGGATTTCCTGAAGTGGCGGTCAATAACATTGATCCCAAGGATTATCTTGAGGTTTTGTTTGATGCTCTGGTTTTCAAAGATGTGGTTAAAAGACACAGGGTTAAATTTTCGACTCAAGTAGCAAATTTGGGGGGACATTTAATAAACAATTTTGCAAACCTGTACACAGTTCGGAAGATTCTTGAAATTTTGAATTTAAAGAGCGCGTCCACCATAGAGAAGTATATAAAATATCTGGAAGAAGCCTATCTTATATTTTCTCTACTCCGGTATTCGCACAAGTCTGTACAACGCATAAAATCTCCGCGGAAAGTCTATGCCGTCGATAATGGTTTTATAACTGCAAAAGCGGTACAGCACTCCCCAGACAAGGGCAAACTCATGGAAAATCTGGTATTTACCGAACTCGTGAAGCGAGGTGTAAAACCCAACAGAGACCTTTTCTATTACAAGACCCGCAATGATCGCGAGGTTGATTTTGTTGTCAAAAATGGAGTGGAAGTTACCGAACTCGTACAAGTCTGTTATGAGTCTATAAGTTCGGATGTCGAACAAAGAGAGACGAAAGCCCTGGTTGAGGCAAGTGATGAGCTAAAGGTAAAAAAATTAACCGTGCTTACCTGGGATGAGAAACGCACAGTCAAAAAGGATAATGTGACCATAGAATTCAGGCCGTTATGGGAATGGTTACTTGAACCGACTAAGACCTAAACATTTATGCCAAAGGAAATCGCCAACAAAACCAAAAAAGAGACTTACTACAAATGCACTCATTGCGGAGATGAGATTTTTTGGAATACCCATAAGAAATTCACTTATTGTAAGTGCAAGAAGATCTGGGTTGATGGTTGCGAGGATTACGTCCGGGTCGGTGGCAACGAGGGAGACTATAAGGTGATTCACAAGTAAATTTATGAACAAAAAATCATCAAATAAAAGTTTTCACTCTGAACGCGAAGGTCAAATAAAGTTTTTCAATGATCTAAGAATCATCGCCGATGTTGAACTTACACACAACACTGATGGCGTATACAAAGGCACATTATTTGAATTTAAGCTTACGATTTCAGATATTAACAAAGTCTTATTTCAAGCTATAAAATATCTTAGCCATAAGCGAATTAAAGGCGAGCCAATACCGGCACAAATTTTGCTCGTAGCTCTTAATGAGGAAAATGCCTATCTATTTAATTCTGGTGATTTTCTTTCTGATATAGAAAAACCTTATGCCGGGGCGGCAAGCAAAAACAATGCTGATTTTAGTACCAAAATCAAACCAGATAAAATTGACTACAGTAATATAAAAGGCCTGCAACGGCTCACAGAAATTTTAGAAATACAAAAATATACCAAAATTCATATTGATGTATTTGATGTAGTGGGCTGGGCAAACCACTTTTACACCGTAAATCCAAAAGCTAGTAAGAGTAAGTTATTTGAAGAACTACGCTCGCCCAAAAAGTTTAAAGATTATATTTATCCATGGAAAGGCAAGGACATAGAATTTAGATACATTAATGATCTATTAAACGCTTTAACACTCAAAAAAGAACTCGGCGCTTTCTATACACCGTCGCCATATTGTCGCAAGGCAACCGAGCTTGTGCGTCGCGCCATAAAACAATTACCGAAAGGGAATGGCCACGATTACATAATTCTTGATCGCACTGCTGGTACTGGCAATTTGGAAGAATTTTTAACCGACAAAAAAGTAAATGATATTACGATTGACGAACTAGATAGATATATAGACAAAGAACTGAAAACTAAATATTTGCAAAGTAAAAAGGACATTATAAACACATTCTATTCTGGTCGTCTTTTTGGCGATCTTACAGTTGGTGAATTAGAAAAGCACAAGACAAAGATTAGTCTCCACGATTATCTATCTGACAATGAAATCAGCCACGCAATAGTGAACACCTACGAGCTAAAAGAATGGATTGTGCTAAACGAACGACTTGGCGATAAAGTAAAATTAATTATCCCGCCACCCATGGAGGTTACCGGGCGTGAACCTCTTGTCAATGGCGGTGATGCTTTGAGTGAGCAATTTATACTAGGAAAAACAAAAATTAAGATAAGTAAAGAGTACGTCAACTCTATTGCCGAGCTAAATAATTTTGTAAAAAATAAAAAAACGAACATTATTCTATTAGAAAATCCGCCCTATCGAGACACAACATCCAATACTCATTTAGCAAGTTCTGGAAAAGGTACAAATATTGTTAAGGATGAAATGGCGTCTGAAAAGAAGTGGGGGGCTACGCAGAACGATATTGCCAATCAGTTTATTTGGTCGGGATGGAAGCACTATCTCACGAAACCTGATGATTATTTCGTACTGTTTAGTCCGATAAAATATTGGAAATCGCTTGGTCTTGGTGAAAAGAGATTTGTTGACGGCTTTTTGTTTAACCGTCAATTTTTCCATGCCGGTCCTAGCGCTATAAGCTGTATTTTGTGGCAAAACACTGACGATAGCCGTGAGGAATTGACACTTAAAGCTTTTGACATCGACACGAATAACACGCCAGAACAAGAGGATGACACTATTGTTTATTTCAAGGATATAACAATCAAAAAAGTACACGAATCATTGAAGTCATACTTTGATAAACGAAAATTTGATGACGATATTGAGGGGTCAATCGTTGTCGAACTATCTGGTCTTGAGTCGTCTAAGAAGATTACGAAAAAACCAATTTACAATAAGAATATAGTTGGTCATATCAGAATCACAAGCTTCAATCTTGATCCGATAAGCATGTCATTGACGACAACAATAACACATAACGGACTAATGAAAACAATTGGTTTTTATCTTCGTTCAGATAATTTTGTAGATAAGTTGCCGTTATTTGCAGCAAAACTCTACCCTCAAAAGAATTGGTATGAGCGAGATGTTTATTTCACTACCGCAGACGGCGGGGACCGCTATCTTAAAGATAAAGATTTCTTAAAAACCTGTTTTATTTTTGCCTGCTTAAGTCAACGCAACCATTGCCGAAGTTTTGACGGAAGCGATGGCAGATTTTACAAAAACGAACTTTGTTTTGACAAAGGCACGGTAGCAAGTAATAAATTAAAAACATATAAACTTACCAAAGAAGAAAAAGATCTTTTGGATAATTTTACCGATATACTCTCAAAGGCAAAAGCAACCAAAACATACAACCGCAAATACACTTATGGAACTTATCAGATTGATGAGGAGTTAAACACCCGTTACGAAAATGAGAACGATGAATGGATTTATGATTATCCGGAACTAAATACAGCAATCAATAGTTTAAAGACAAAATTAGCCAAATACTACGAAAATAATATTCAGCCAAAACTATTTGAATATGAGCTATTAAAGTAACTATGGAAAATGATATATACAAACAAAAAATTGCGTTTCTTACCGAGGAACTAGGAAGGATTGGAACAATTCTTTCAGATCAAAGAGCGGGGACAGGAATTCTTCTGACAATTGCTGGACTGCTTTCATTTCTCCCCCAACTAATCATTATGAATAATGAATATCTACCCTCTTTTTTATTTTGGACTTTCTGGTTACTTGTTATCGCCATAGCTACCTATTACCCAGCTTCTTTACGAGTATCTTCTATTGTTAAGGGACATCCGTTTGCCTCTATAGGGTCATCGTTAGAAACAGAGATTTTAAAAAATATAACAGAGTATCTGGATTTAGTTTGGAGAAAAACTGTGGAAAATCACGATTCTGTATTACGGTGGAATAGTATAAGTAAATCTTTCCTATACGCCTATTTCTTTTCTTTGGTCACGAATTTATATGTGTTCGTATTCCACGGAACTCCTAATCTTTGTACTTCCATATCATTACTAATAGGATCTTTACTCGTTGCTATATTTTTGTTCATGTTCCCAAAAATGAAGTCATTGAAAGGTAAAGTAATAGGCGATAAATAAGTTGTTTCGAAGAAGGTCGAAAGCATAAAACAAATTTATGGCAAATACACAACATTACATTTTCATAGATGAGTCGGGTAATCCGGGGAAACCGTTTGGAACATCATGATAAAATCAAAATATGACCTCATACAAACACACTCAAATTGGTTACTTGATGCTGGTTATCACGCTGGTCGTGCTGGTACTTTTCGCATGGCTTCAGATCACGGCCAGAGCTGAACCTCCTTCGTACGACTCCGGCGCAAATTTTGCCATTACCGCCATAATGGCACTCATTCTGTTTATCCTTGCATCATTTTCAACGCTTACCGTCTCCACTCACGAACAATTTTTGAAAATCCGTTTTGGCTGGGGTATTTTCCGCAAAAAGTTTTCGTTAACCGATATCGCCACTATCGGAAAAGTAAAAAATCATTGGTATTACGGCTGGGACATCAGATTGTGGTTCTGGCCATATATGTGGATTTTTAATGTCTCCGGCTTTGACGCGATTGAAATTCGAATGAAGGACGGAAAAATCTATCGTATCGGCACGGACGAGCCGGAAAAACTTGAGGCCGCGATCAAGCAGGTTATACGTTCTTAATTTCAAAATAGCTCCGCCAAAAAATTCGCTATGAAAATCTTATATGCTTATGCAAGAACCGTTCTTGCTAGTTTACATGGTCGACACCGAGTGTCTGACATATCATTCAAAAAGTGATGTCGCCTGATTCTTCAATTCAGCTGTTTTTTCTTGTAATTCCAGCAATTTGATTGATCTATCAACATCCCTAGCGGAAGCAGTGCCGTATTTTTTCTCCGCGTCTTCGAATCCCCCTTCTTCCATTGCCTTATTAAATTGTTTGTCTATATCACGACTTCTCCCAATAATTTTTGCGTAAAGATTTCCTATTTGCTCTTCGAATTCTTCGATATCGTGAATCAACCCTGTCGCCTGAATCTTTAGCGCTTCTCGTCCCTTGGGATCTCTCTGCTTGAACGCCAATTTTTTATATCTCTCCTCAAAACTTCCATACTTCCTCTCCATTTCAATTATCTCTTTGCTTTCTTCAAAACTGACTGGCGTTTTATCGCCAACTTTCTTTGATGCGCCATCACTTTCTTCCCTATTAAAATCACTCATTCTAAATATTTCTCCCATGGCTACGGAATTAAAACATCAACAAACTAGATGCGATATCATTATACTTATGAATACCAAACATTTGTTTAAAGTTGCATCGGCGTGGATTAGTTTTGTTTATTCATTCTTGAGCATGCCTTTGATCTGCTTACGAAGTTTCGGTGTATCCTTATGACCATGCGCGTCAATAGCGTGTTGGATCGCTATAGGAAGCACTTCAGATTCCTCTCCGGAAATGGTAAGGGTGCAATTCTTCTCACTTGGAAATTTACGACAATCGGCGACTTTTCTTGACATATATTATTATTAGATACTAATAATCTTCATTATTATATCGCTGTGACCACACGTCTGGCAACATTTATACCAACCCGTTTAGTCTCCAATACCTTCACACCACCTGAGAGGGAGTTAAGAAATTAATTCCGGCATGTAGCCGTTCGTATTTATAATAGCGTAAGTATCCTTTTAAAGCTCGATTGATTTTAGAGACAGCGTTGGAAACTTTATCCAAGCATTCTTCCTGAAGTGTTCTGTTGAATCTTTCGACGTGAGCATTATCATTTGGTTTGCCGATTCTTGAATAACGATGTGATTTCCTGATATGAGAAACAAACCATCTACCAAACTCGGGTCCTCTGTCTGACTGAATCATCTGGAAATGGAATCCCATTTCTAGTTCCGCTTCTCTCACGAACTCTAAACTGGTAGCAGCATTCATGTGCTCGTAAGCTTTGGCGTAAGTGTCTCTTGAATAAACATCTATAAGAGAGAAAACGTACAATCTTTTCTTCTCACTAACCATTCGATGAATAGTATCAATCTGTACTAAATCCCCTCGTTTAAGCACTTCTGGACGGTCTACATGAGGGTGGAATCTTTTCCATGGAGATTTCTTCTTTAAGTATCCATACCTGTCTAAAGTTCTATTCACTGAAGCTAGAGAGACTTTGATTTTTAAATTCTCCAGCTCTTTATATATCGCTTTCCCATAGCGATTGTGTTTTCTTCTAATCTCAATGATTTTGTTCTCAATCTCTAAACCTAGTCTCCTTGGATGAGATTTTGGTCTCGATGATTTTGTTGGAATAGGATGATAACCGATCTTTTTAGATAATCTTACCCAATCCATGATAGTGGTGTGATGATATCCGAGATATCTACCTGTTTTCCTTGCACTCCAACCCCTATGAACTAACTGAGCTGCCTCTTGTCTAATCTTAGGAACATTTGGATTTGATGTGTATGCCATATCTTGATGTTATTCCATCAAGTGGTGGGAAGCTATTGAGACTATACGCCAACCTTGACATATGTAATATATTTGGTATAACGGGCACAGAGAGAACAAATTTACATGAGAGGAGAAGAGTAATGAGCATGCTGGTAATCGTCGGTATAATTTACGGGATCGCTATCGTCG
>Ga0209727_1001145_pt1 | contig 23378 bp, 19 predicted proteins | sample RifGroC1_FD_183995 | JGI IMG/M metagenome (GOLD analysis project Ga0209727, IMG submission 183995) | Groundwater microbial communities from Rifle, Colorado, USA - Groundwater C1 (SPAdes) (version 2) | ecosystem: Environmental > Aquatic > Deep subsurface > Groundwater | place: Rifle, Colorado...
AATCTGTAATCATGCTGAAGAGGAAAATATCGACTTGGAGGAAGTTCAAAATTTCAATTCAATTACTGGTAGAGGTGTGCAAGGAGATGTTAATGGTGTGACATATTACGTTGGAACACGTAAGTTAATGATTGAAACTCTCGGCTTGGAAGTGAATAAAATTGAACGCAAGATGTCACGTTTGGAAGAGCAGGGAAAGACAGCAATGATTCTTGCAACTAAAGAAGGAATAGTTGGAATTATTGCAGTTGCTGATACCGTTAAAGAAACTTCACGCGAAGCTGTAGAAAAACTTAAGAAGATGGGTATTGATGTTTGGATGATTACTGGAGACAATGCTCGTACAGCTAAAGCTATTGGACTTCAAGTGGGAATCACAAATATTTTGGCTGAAGTTTTGCCGGAAGACAAAGCTAATGAGGTTAAAAAAATTCAAGCTCTTGGTAAAAAGGTTGCCATGGTTGGAGATGGAGTTAATGACGCTCCAGCATTGGCGCAAGCTAATGTGGGAATCGCTATGGGATCAGGTACTGATGTTGCCATGGAGGCGGGAGATATCGTGATTATGAAAAGTGATCTTAACGACGTAGTGACTTCATTCCAACTCTCTAAGGAAACTATGAGTAAAATTAAGCAGAACATGTTCTTTGCATTATTTTACAATGTGATTGGTATTCCGATTGCCGCTCGTGTGTTCTTCGCATTCGGATTAGTTTTGAAGCCTGAACTAGCTGGACTTGCGATGGCATTAAGTTCAATTTCCGTGGTTGGCAATTCATTGTTGCTTAAATTATTCAAACCAGGAAAAAGAAATTACGTTTCGTTGGTTGCGCCAATTGTCATGATGGCAGTTTTCACGTTTGGATTTTATGAGTTTGCAAAATTCAGCAGCGGTATGGAAGCTGAAGCTGCAACTGAAAATGTAAAGGAAGAAGTTTCTATGCAAGTGGCTCGCACGATGAGTGAAGTAGAATCGTTTAAAGTTTCTAAGGAAATGAACACTAAGCTTTTCTATGTCATATCGGATGGAAATGTTCCAGTGAGATTGCAGAAGAATATTGCTGCTGATTCATTCGGACCTGTTACGATTGGAGGAAAAAAGTACCAACCAATTTATTTCGGTTCGGCTGAAGCTAAGCTTATGATCAAAGAGAAATTATTCCAAAAAGAAGGTGATCGCTTGGAAGATTACTTTGGAAATGATGTGATTGTCGCTGGTATCTTGCCTGAAACAAAGACGATGCTTGATAATTTCCACTTTGTTGGAGATGAATTCAAGATTAAAAAGTAGGCACCATCAGGAGACGGAAAATATATTTTTCCGTCTCCTGATAAAAAATAAATTATAATTGTCTCGCAATTTGGTGAGACGGCATGTAAAAATTGTGAGTATATTTATTCTTGCATCGTTAATAACCGCTTTTATCGCGGGCATCGCAGCTTTGTTTGCGCCATGTTGTATTTCAGTCTTGCTACCATCGTATTTGGGATCGATTTTTCGTGAAAAACGCAAAGTTCTCATTATGACATTTGTATTTTTTTTGGGAATTGCGACAGTCTTTTTGCCAATTGGACTTGGTTTTTCAGCACTTGCCCAATTCTTTAAGGAATACCATAATATAATCTTTATTACTGGAGGCACCTTTCTGACGGTTCTTGGCATCATGATTCTCACTAAGAATGGTTTTTCTTTGCCATTTTCAGTGCATCCACAACTTAAAAAACACAATGCTGGGTCGGTGTATTCCCTGGGTATTTTTTCAGGCATCGCCACGACTTGCTGCGCACCAGTTCTTGCAGGTGTCTTAGCATTAGCAGTACTTCCTGGTTCGATAATATGGGGCGGGATATATACCTTGATGTATGTATTGGGCATGGTTGCGCCGTTGTTTTTTATTGCTCTTTTGGCTGATAAGACAAATGTGACAAAGAAATTAATGAATATGAGAAAAACATTTTCTTATAATTTCCTTGGAAAAAAAATAACAATCACATTTGCGGAATTGATGTCAGGTGCATTGTTCTTAATTATGGGTATTGTAACAGTTTATTATGCTTTCATGGGAAATTTAACTGTGCACGCCGAATATCAAATCACAATAAACATTTACTTTGATAAGCTGCTTAAAATGATTACTGCATTCATAACTCCTATTGCCCTTTACGTCTGGATAGGTATCAGTTTATTTATTACCTATATGATTGTTAAGATCATAAAAATCTTATCCCAAAAGAATGCTCCTAATTCTATGAACGAGGATATTTCAAAAGATAAGTCAAAAAACAATGAAAGATAAATCAAATGTATTTTTTAAGTTCGTGATTGTGGTAGCGATTTTAATTGTTGCTGTTGGTTTTGTGCGCGAGAGATTTTATAACAATGATTCTACTAAAAGTGGTGTAGCTGGAAAACAAAAAAATGTTACCATGCAATCTCTTGTAGGAAAACCAGCACCTGCATTTAAGATTACTGATAGGCAAGGGAAGGCATATAGTAATGAAAGTTTGAAAGGTAAAAAAGTCGTGTTGTTTTTCAATGAAGGATTGGCTTGCTATCCCGCGTGTTGGGAACAGATGAAACAACTTTCCAGTGATAGTCGTTTGAATAATGATGACACTATTACGCTATCGGTGGTTACCGATTCGATAGAAGGTTGGCAAGGAGCTACTGCAAAAACATCGGAACTTGCAGCTATAAAAGTTGCCTTTGATCAGGGTGCTGTCGCTTCTGAGGTTTTCGGTACGATTTCGGCCCCTTCTTCTATGCATGGTGGTGTTCCAGGGCATTCATACGTTGTGATAGACACTGAAGGTGTCGTGCGTTTCGTGCTTGATGATCCAAAGATGGGTATTAATAATGAAAAAATAAATTCTGAGCTTTTGAAAATACAATAATTAATCAAATAAAAGGGTATTAATACCCCAGGGCAAGCCCGCCTACCGGCAGGCAGGCCCTGGATCCTTTGGGATCACGAGGCAAGCCTCGAGGTATTAAACCTTTTGATATCTGCGCTCGTTCGGAAATGGAAATTAATTTCCATTTCGCTCACTTCGCTTGATAATAAATTCAGATGAAAAAGAATAAAAAAAAGCACAAAGCTGTGAATCATCATAAAAATCCAGAAAAAGTTTCTGAAATAAAGCCAGCTGAGTTAATTGCGGAGACGGAGGGCTTATCAAATGAAGATGTTATTATTTTGGAATCGGCAATTAAAAATGATAGTGAGTCAAATCAAAAGGAGGAGAAAATAGAAAAACATAGAAAAAATAATCTAATTGAGCATGAGCCAAAAAATAAAAGAAATAAAATTTTTGTTTCAATATTTCTACTGTTGGTCATCGGAAGTTACGCATTTTCCTTTCAAGAAAAAGTGGCCGCAAAAAATGTAGTTGCGCTTAAGGACAAGACAGAAAAATACATCAAGGAAAATTTGGTGCAGCCTGGGACTGATTTAAAAATAACTGATTTTGCGAAAGAAGATAGTCTGTATAAATTCACCGTAAAAGTTGGCTCTCAGGAGATAGTATCTTACGTTACTAGTGACGGTAAGAGGCTGCTTATCAATCCTATTGATTTGGATGGAGAAAATAAAGGTAGCGACTCCAAAGTTCCTGCTCCAGCAGCTGAAGCAACAGCTAAAAAAGATGTGCCAGAAGTAGAACTTTTTGTTATGAGTTTGTGTCCGTATGGAATTCAAGCAGAAAAAGGAATTTTACCTGTAGTTGAAAAACTTGGATCGAAAATAAATTTCGCCGTGAAGTTTGTGGATTATACCTTGCATGGCAAAAAAGAATTTGATGAAAATTTGAATCAATATTGTATTCAGAAAGAAGAGCCGGAAAAATTCAATGATTATTTGGCCTGTTTTGCAAAGGATGGGGACTCTGTCAAATGTGCTACGCAAACAAAAATTAGCAAAGAAAAAAATTCTTCTTGTGTTTCAGCTACCGATAAAGAGTTTAAGCTAACTGAAAATTTTTCTGCTAATGGACAAACTTCACCATTTAATATTCATAAAGATTTAAATGATAAATACGGCGTACAAGGATCGCCAGGCTTGGTTGTGAATGGGCAGCTGCTTGAGTCTGGTCGTGATAGCGCAAGCTTACTGAAAACTATCTGCTCAGGATTTTCTAATCAGCCAGAAGAATGCAGCGAATCATTGCCATCAGTTAGTCCTACTCCTGGATTTGGAGGTTAATCTATTAAAAAAAGATAATGAAAAATAACGATAATAATAACAATAACGGGCACGACATGAAAATGATGTGGCTCATGATGCTACCTTGTTTGCTTTTGCTAATAGTATTCATTGCGATTTCCGGAAAAGGATTAAGTTCAGTTACAAATAATTGGCAATGGATTACTCCAATCGCATTTATGATTGGTATTCATGTGCTCATGATGAAATTCATGCACTCAAATAAGGAGAGCTCTTGCCATGAAGAAAGTAAAAAAGATGAGAATAAGATTCAATTATGAAAAAAATTATAATAATATTGGTCATCTTGTTTATTGGCATGGAGGGGATAGGATGGTTTGTATATAAAAATGCAAAAAAGGAAGAAAGCAAGCCATTACAAACTCAGACCGCTATTCAAGCAACCGAATCCGAAAAAGTTAATGTTCAAAAAGAAGCTTCTAATGATGGCATCAATAGTGACTTTGACACAGCAAGCTTTCCGCCACCTTCAGTTGAAGTGGTTGACGGAACAACACAAAGAACTATTCATATGGGCGTGAGGCAATGGCAGTGGGATCCTGCTGAGATAAAAGTTAATTATGGTGAGAAAATTATTCTTATCATGCACAATGCCGATGTCCCGCACTCCATAATGATTCCTGGATTAAACGTGAAAGAAGATATTCCTGAAGAAGGAGCTGTTGTCATATTTACTGCTGACAAGCGAGGAACATTCGATTTCTTTTGTAGCACGCCGTGCGGTAAAGAGCATAGCCAGATGAAAGGCAAAATAACGATTATATAATATAAAATATTTATGTAGCTTTCTTTTGATTGAGGTTGTGATTTTTCACAGTCTCTGAAAAAGAAAGCTATAAGTTCCTTAAATTTTAAATCCACAGCTGAAGGAGGACGGGATGCGTTGATTGTTGAACTCACCATAACAGAAAAATCAACTTACAAAGGAGAAAGAGATGAGAATAACCAGAAGAGATTTTTTGAGGTGCTGTCTTGCAAGCGCAGTTGCGCTTGGGCTTGAAGCTTCGACCATTGGCCTACTGAAAAAGGCACTGGCCAGTGGAGTAGATCTGCCAATCATTTGGCTCAATGCCTCGGCCTGTACTGGCTGCACGGTGTCGCTAGCCAATTTGTCAGTAACATCAAAGGGCACAGGGGAGCATGATCACAGTTTAACAACTAGTGCGGCTGTCAGTGGGCCTGCGGATATCGCTGACTTGCTGCTTAATACCATTCATCTGGCTTACAATACCACTTTAATGGGGGCAGCTGGTGAGTTGGCAGTGCAGACTTTACACCATCATACTGCTGGAAAATTCATCTTAATTGTGGAAGGCGGAATTCCAACCTTATTCGATGGCCAAACCTGTATCTTGTGGTCTGAGAATGGCAGAGAAGTGACGGCACTTGAAGCAATAAGAAGGTTGGCTCCAAAGGCTCAACACGTAATTAGTGTTGGCTCTTGCTCAAGTTTCGGTGGTTATCCCGGTGCGGAACCGAATCCTACTGGAATTAAGAGCGTGGAAGTGGTGAGCGGGGTAAAAACCATCAACATTGCAGGTTGCCCACCGCATCCTGATTGGATAGTGGGGGTTATCAGTCAATTATTGGTTGGTCAAATGCCTGCGCTTGATGCCTATGGAAGGCCCACTGCGTATTTTGGAGCAAATATTCACCATAACTGCCCGCGCAAACACAACCCCTGGGCGTCATCCTTTGGCCTTCAGGAAGACGACTGTCTCAATGACCTGGGCTGCAAGGGGCGGCAAACTAACAGCACCTGTCCTACGCTTAAGTGGAACGGCGGGACTAATTGGTGCGTGGGAGCAGGTGGCATCTGTATTGGGTGCACAAGTCCGGGTTTTCCGGATAACCGTTCGCCATTGTTCAGTTCCATTGGAGCTACGCCTCCCGACATGCATCCTGTAGTAGAAGAAAGATGTACGAGTTGCCACGCTTCGAATCCTTGCGCAGAGGCAGGAATGGAAGTAGAAGTAACTCACTGATTACTCACTTTATTCATTATCTATCTACAACTAAAGTTTTCAAGGAGAGGAAGATGCGCGAAACAATTATAATAGACCCCGTAACCAGAATTGAAGGGCACTTGAGTGTGAAAATAGATGTCGAACATGGTAAAGTAAAGAAAGCTGAAAGCGCTGGGACCATGTTTAGAGGATTCGAACTCATAAGTAAGGGGCGCGATCCCAGGGATATGATCCATATGATGCAAAGGGTTTGCGGTGTTTGCCCGGTCCCTCAAGGAATAGTAGCCGCTTTGGCTTTAGAATCGGCAGCTCAAATAATAGTGCCGTTAAATGCCAAAATAATCCGCAATTTAGTGCAGGCATGCAACTTCATCGATTCCAATGTCCTGCATTTTTACCTTCTGACACTTCCTGACTATGTTCCTGGGCCGCAACATGCGCCCTGGACACCTGCCTGGAATGTTGATATGCGGGGCGGGCTTGACCTCGTCAGTTCGCATCTCCCGCAGGCGCTTACCGTAAGAAGACATGCACATGAAATGGGTGCACTATTTGCCGGCAGGATGCCAAACGGTAATTTCCTGGTTCCCGGTGGTGTAACTTCACTGCTGTCAGCTGAGCGGATTGACCGGTTTAGAGCCATGTTGGACATGATCAAGCATTTCGTGCACGGTACTTACGTTCCTGATGTGAGGATTGTTGCGGATGCTTACCCAAACTACTTCCATATCGGACGGGGACCGGCCAACTTCTTATCCTTTGGCGCTTTTGAACAACCGGACGGAAAGAAGCTGTTTCAAAGTGGCATGGTTAAGCGAACAAATCCAAGTAAGGTTGTTCAGCTTCAGCCCGATAAAATAACTGAAGCAGTTACCCATTCTTTTTACGAGGGAACTGCTCCACAGAGACCCGAGAATGGTCAGACGATTGCAGTGAATCCGCGTGATAAAGAGAAAGCTTATTCCTGGTTAAAAGCTCCGCGTTACAGTGGCTATCCAATGGAAACTGGTCCGCTCGCACGCATGTGGATTAGTGGTTCCTACCGCAACGGAATTTCTGTGATGGATCGTCATCTGGCTCGGGCGATTGAGACTTTGAGGCTTGTAGAAGCCATGGAATTATGGCTGGATCTGCTTGTTCCCGGACTTCCGGTTTATGAGCAGTCGTATTCTACGCCAATTGAAGCCTGTGGTATTGGCTTAACTGAGGCCCCACGGGGAGCGCTCGGTCATTGGCTGGATATTGCCAATGGGAAAGTGAACAATTACCAGGTAATCACGCCCACCTGCTGGAACCTCAGTCCGAAGGATAATTGCGGAATTAACGGTCCGCTTGAACAGGCCATAGTAGGAGCGGAGATTCGTGATTCAAAACAACCGATTGAGGTAATGCGGATCGTGCATTCTTTTGATCCCTGCCTGGCCTGCGCTGTTCATTAGACTGAAGATGTTGAAGTGCGTTGTAAAAATTAAGCCCTTTGGAATAATATCCAAAGGGCTTTCTGATATCATTATTTAATTGCATTTTGCGATATTAGCGTGAATCATGTGTGGAATAGAGTATACTGCCATGAAAGAACTTCCAATCCAGCGCGTATTAATAAGGAATGGGAGAACTTGAAAAGCACTAAAAATGGTGCTTTTTAAGTTCTTTTATTTTGTTTGTTCGTTGAAAATTGAAAAATATACCGTTAAACTTATTGTTTAATGGTTTTGCAACTATATATAGCTTTATCGTTCTAAAATTCTGAAAAGGAGAAAAGTGTTCTTATTGTCGGCTATTTATTGTATTTTGTGTTAACCCTAAACTAAGAAACTCGGAGGGATGGAATGAGAAAGTTAATTGGTGTAGTTTTTCTGTTCGTCATTTTTTCACTGGGGATGGTTTCGTTTTCTTTTGCGGGTATGCCCAATACCAATCAGGCAAAGGGTGTTGAGTATAAAATCAAGAAAGGCGATATGCTTCGCAAAATTTCTTTGAAGTACTACGGCACGGAAAAGAAAGTTAAATTGCTTGCACGGATTAACGGCATAAAAAATCCTGACAAGATACAAGCTGGTGCGGTTATTAAACTGGCTTACGTCGGGAAAAAAACGAGCTTCAAGAAACATGAAAAATCTCTGCGTGGCAGCTCTGCTGTTAAACCCCAAGCCAAGGAAATGGAAATCAAGAAGGAAGAAAAAACTCCCGCGGCCACCAAGACTGCTAACAATAGCGATTACATTGAAAATGGAAAGCAAATATCTAATGATGTAGCGAAAACCGAATCTGTTCTGGTTGTTGAAGATAAGGAATCCACCTTGGCTGAAGTCGTTGTTCTTGAGAAGGAAAAACGCGTTGTTCCTATTGCGCCGACCGAGAAAGTTATTGGCGCTTCAAATATGGTAGTTCCAGTTATTGAAGACAAATCTAAATTGGCTCAGGAAAGTAAAGAGTCAATGTCTCAGTCAATTTTGGAATTTACTCAAGATGACGTTATGCCTGAAAATGCCCCGGAGGCGCTGCAGGCTGAATCACATATAGATGCTACTGGTAAAATAGAGCATCAAGTTTCTCTTGATAGTATGTACTCAACAAACAAGGCAGAGACTATGAAGTCGGCCATGTTGGGCTATATGGCTTGGACTAAGGCGCCAGTTCTGAATGAAAATTATAAATTGGGAGGAGGTATTTTCACAAGCGTTTGGGAGGACAAGTTTGCTGGCGACCGCATCAGGGCAGTTATGCCTGGTGTGCAACTAGGCTTCAAATATAACAGACACACGGATGATCATTTGATGAGGATGTTCCGCGCAACATTGATGACAGGATATGAATTTCAAAATCTGCGTGGCAAGGCGAGTGCTCCCGTAATGGATACGCCTGTTGATCCAATGGCTTCTGACGATGAAATGAGTTCCGATATGGCGATTGACAGCAGTATCAGTATGAATAATTCCATGCCACTTAAGATCACTGATAGTCTCAAGCTCGGATCAATGCTGGAATATCATTACCAGTTGAGTCCGAAATCCACGCTTGAGCTTATGAATGAAAACTGGTATTCGCTACGCAAAGCGGATATGGCAATGGATCCAAAATTTTCTTTGGTTGCCAGTCATGTGTATACTGACGGCAACTGGAACTGGAGAATAGGAGTTGGACCGCAACTTGAGGAAAATGGAACATGGAGACTGCATATTATCCCTGCAGAAATAACATATAAGAATGTGGCTACTGTCGGAGTTTTCGGAAATCTCTATCCATTCAATAAAGGAGAAATGTACAGCGATTTTAGCAGGTCAAATTTGGCAACAATCGGAGTAAATCTTCGTTTTGACATAGGCGCAAACATGCACAAAGGGCATGAGACAAAAGACCATTAGCAATAGTTTGCGAGCAATTTACGCTAATTTCTAAAACAAAATAATTAGCAATTGAAGTTAATCTATCGGCCATCTGGAGCAATATGCTCCTGATGGTCTTTTTCATATCCATTTGTAATGAGTTCAGAAAAACAAAGAATATTCTTACTAAAGCGTACTAATAAATGATGAAAAAAGGAATAAAAACTGAATTATTTAAAATTCGTGCGGTGTTTTTTGCGCTTTTTGGCGTGCTTATTGTTCTTGTTTTGCTGACGCCACACATAGACACCGGACATCTGCCGATTCCCGAAAGGTATGCTCAATCATTAGTACTTTTCATTGAGATGATTGTCGGTTATGTATTCTATGGGTTTTACAAGAGAATGATGAATAAGTTGCATGAAGAGAAGAATACATACGAACAAAGACTCCTTAACTCTTATGGATATATTGGGAAGATGAATAACCTGCTTGATCTTTTTAAAGACTTTGGAAAGAATCTGTTTGGCGAGGAAAATTCAGCCGATGAAAAAGAAATATTCAAAGTATTGTTATCCAACATGCTGATTACGGTCGCGAAATCGGAAAAGGGTTTTTTGCGTTTCATAAATTCCGTCACTGGCAACACAGTGAAAGAGTCCTATTTTTCCAAAGACGGAACTGATTTTGCAGTTGGATTATCCAATGCGGATTTGTTAATGGGTAAAATTATCAATAAAAAAGATTTCTTCGTGATAAAAAGCGATTATGCGGATATGGGTGTGATATGTGTCTTATGTTTATTTAAGCCGGATATTGAAAATGTTGATATGCAAATTTTGAAGCCACTATTGAATCAGACGCATCTTTTGTATTTGGCGATGCATAATAATATGTAAAGCAATCCATTTGTTTTCATTTTCTTGGATTTTGATGATGAAAACAAAACCAAGTAAATTTGTATTACTTCAACAAATGTCAACATGATCTAAATAAAGGTCGCAAGCTATTTATTAATTTGTAAATGAATGTAATGTTGGTATAATAAACTTATGAATAGTAAAATTTTAGCAAAATCCGTAACTTATGGAACAATTGCAACTCTAGTAATGCTTGGGATGTATTTTGCTATACTCACTTTTGTTTCAGGTTGGAAATTTACACTAGGGCAATTTGGTGATTTTTGGTATTTCGTAATTGCCTTGGCGTCTGGTTTTGGAATACAGATAGGTTTGTATGTTTATTTGAAAAATCTTGTTCATAAAGCTCCCGCTGGAGTATTGGCAACCTCAGGAACAACTTCAACTGTTGCGATGATTTCCTGTTGTGCTCACTATTTGGTAAATATTTTGCCAATTCTTGGTGTAACAGGATTAGTTGCCTTTACAAGCGCATATCAAATACAGCTTTTTTGGTTTGGTTTATTTTTTAATCTGGTCGGTATTGCATATATAGCAAATCAGATAATTAAATTCAAAAAACATGAAAAAAGTTAATATTAAAATAATTTTATTGTTTGTAGCTCTGTTTGCTGTAGCTTGGTATTTTTTCTCAAATAAAATTAATCCCCAGAATCAACAAAATGAAATTACAAGCGAATTTCAAACACAAGAAAATAATGAAGGGTTAATAAAAATCAAAGTAGTTCCCAAGTCTTCACTGAATCAAGAAGAAAGCCAATGGAAGTTTGAGGTTATTTTAGATTCTCACGCTCTTGAGATAATGAATGACATGTCAAAAGATTCGGTTCTTGTTGATGATAAGGGAAATGTATATCGGTCCATTACTTGGGAGGGTGACGCTCCTGGCGGACATCATCGTGAAGGAATTTTGGTATTTGATTCTATCGCTCCAAAACCGAATTCCATCACTTTGCAAATAAAAAATGTTGGAGATGTTGAAAATAGAGATTTTTCTTGGAAAATTGACTAAACTTCCATACTTGAAAATGTGCTAGTTACATTTCTTGTGTGTATTTGTGATGGCAGAAATTTTGATTTACAATAAGCAGCGAATATGTCCTTTCGAATACTTTTACTGGACGCATCAAAATAATGGGAATTTTTAAAAGAAAATCTAGAGAAGTTTAATAAGCTACGCGTACTTTTGACGGCCATATTTGAAAAGAAATTAAGGAGGCTAGTGGATGTGCAATTTGAGATAAAATTCTCACATATATAAGTCCATCATTTTAATCGCTCATGGAAACACCTTTTAAGGGGTGTTTTTTTGTTTTTCATGCTTAACTCAGGTCGTAATCGACTGAAGTTTTTGGTATTGTGATGTGATTATTTGGGACAATATGGACGAGTTCAATAATTAAAAGTAAGAGCTTGACACCTAGACCCCGTGGGGGTATACTTTAATCTAGGGACACTATTGAGGTTTTCAATAACGATTCATAAGCTAATTTTTTTTATTTTTTATATGAGACAAGATATTAAACAGAAAATCACGAGTAGACTGAAGGTGATTGAGGGACAGGTTTGCGGTCTTCAAAAAATGGTTGATCAAGAAAAGTACTGTGTGGATATTATTACGCAGATATCAGCTGTTGAGAAGTCACTTTCGAGTGTCGGTAATCTTATGCTGGAAAATCACCTTGTTACTCATGTGATTCATCAAATCAAACACGAAAAGGGAGACCAAGCAGTCACGGAGATTCTCAAAATTTATAAGCTCGCTCAACGAAAATAATAGCAAAGCTTATAAGCTTTTGAATAAACTACTATATTTCTAAAAAGAATTTTTGATTTATAAATTATTAATAAAATTATGAAAAAAATAAGAAACTTTCTACACAACCTGGCATTGAAACAGAAGCGCTCCGTTGTCATAACCACGGCGTCTGTCTTGGTCGCTGTTACTGGAGTCACTGCTGTTTATGCAGTCAATAAAAGCGATGCCGCCAATACAGCTGATAATAAATCTACCAATACCCAAGCGAGTAGTAACCCTGTTGTTGCAGTTGTCGGAGAAGATAATTTTTCGATTGCAGGAAATAATGTATCCAATAATTCGTGGCCCGGTGTGATTATTTCTCCTAGCAATCTGCAGATACAACCAGAACGAGAAGGAGCTATTGTCGAATGGTCCGTACGCGTTGGAGAACAAGTACGTGCTGGTCAAGTGCTGGGCAAACTTTCACGTCCACCACAGACACTTGATGTTGTGATGGCTTTTTCGGAAAAATACGGAGAGCTGTTAGAAGCGCGTACGGATGTGGTCGCCTTGCGTGCCTATACGAAAAAACGCATTTCACAATTGAAAGAACTCCGCAAAGATACGGAAAATTCAAATAAAAAAAAGACAAACTTAATTGAGTTAAAGACACCAGTCAACAATGCAGATTTGTTGTCCGGTATCGCAGCAGAAAAAGAAAATGCACGAGTGGTTCTTTATGAGTCGTTGGTAAAAACCTTTCCTATAGCATACGGTCAGGCTGATGTTCCCACCTCGCCGGAGCTCATTGATAATTTTTCGCTCAGAACAGCAATTGGAAGTAAGGATCAAAATTTGCGCGACGGGTTTAACGCTCTTATTCGTAACGTGTTGACCGATCTCGCTGACATAAATAAGGTACCAGAAAAATCCGCAATGATTTATTTTGATAACGCGATCAAACTTGCGAATGCATCCACCGTAGATGGAACGGTGCTGACAGCCGCGAACATATCCACCTTTAAAATGAATCTGATATCCAGTCAAATGTTATTTGTCGGGATGCTTAGTAAAATTAAAGTGATGGAATTGGAAATCGCCGACATAGGAAGGACATCAATCGATACATCGGCTGAAATCGACGCCATGATTTCCGAAGTAAAAAAAGATCTCGCGATGGCGGAGGGAAAAACTGTCGCTATGGAGGCAACCTACAACACTGTCAAAGCTGCATCCACCGGCAATTATCCGATGGTGGCGCCAAAAAGCGGTATCATATCGAGTATCATGAAAAGACCTGGAGAATTTGTTGGTCCGGGTATGCCAGTTGCTGTGGTAACGACAGAGGGCAGTGATGATATCTTGGTTAGAATGCGTATTCCAAGCAATATTCAGAAACCAAAAGTCGGAGAGTCGCTTTCGATTGTACGTCCTGGCTTTAAGACAGATATACAGCAAGCGAAGCTCGTTGGTGTAGGTATCTCTCTTGATGAGACTGGATCATACGTAGCAGATGCGGTATTTACGGAGTCAATAAAGTGGGCCATAGGGGCTTCAGTGAGAGTGCTTGCTCCAGTAAACCAGACGGTATTTATTAAACCATCATCCGTTTTCATAAATGAGGAGGGTTCTCCGGCAGTATGGGCCGTTTCAGAAGCTGATAGGATCTTCGCAAAGAAGGTAACCCTCGGTCGCACGCTTGGTAACTCTTTGGAGGTGTATACTGGGCTCGTTAACGGTGATCGCTATATCACAAATCCTAAGTCAGACATACGTGAAAATATGTTTCTCGTAGACATCACGGTGGTTTCTCCAGAAAGCAATGATGCTGAGTCTGACGACTCTGAAGATCATTCTAATATGTAATGAATGTAATCATAAAAGTATATGTTTAATCGAATTATTTCTTGGTCTCTTGGACACAAAATCACGGTAATCGCTCTTGCTGGTATCGTGACAGCATTTGGTCTGTGGAACATTGCTACGATGAAGGTGGATATTCTTCCGGATATCAACAGGCCCACTGTGACTATTTTTGCGGAAAGTGACGGCATGGCAGCCGAAGAAGTTGAACGACTTATCCTCAATCCGATTGAAGCGGCGATTGCGGGTGCTCCGGGTGTCGAAAGGGTACGGAGTAGCGCATCGTTTGCACAGGCATCTGTTATTGCAGAGTTTGCTTGGGGGAGTGATAGTTTGCGCAATAGACAAATAGTGCAAGAGCGATTAGCTCAGGCAATATTACCTTTCGGCGTAAAACCGACTCTTGGTCCATCGACATCCCTATTGGGGGAAATCATGTGGATTGGCATGAATTCATCAGATCAGAAGACTTCCCCGATGGAACTTCGTACGCTTGCAGATTGGACAATTCGTCCAGCCTTGTTGAAGGTACCTGGTGTTGCAAGTGTTTTGGTGATGGGTGGCGACGCGCGCGAGTGGCAGATCAACATCAATGCGGAACGCATGAGTCGTTATGGAATCATGATGGACGATGTTCGCAGGGCGGTGGCCGATGCTCTCATAAATAGAAGCGGTGGGCTCCTAACCGAAGACGAAAAAGAATATCCTATTCGTATTATCGTTGCCCCGACAGATGTTTCAGAGCTCGAGGAAATTTCTATTGGACGAAACAAAATAGATGGACAGCCTATTCGCTTGGGAGACATTGCCTCTCTTGTGGAGGGAGCAAGCATTATCCGTGGAAGTGGAGCGATTGATGGAAAAGCAGGAGTTATCTTCCGAATCATCAGACAGCCAGATGCGCAAACACTCCAAGTTACCGATGAAATAAATAAGGCATTCACATCTCTTTCGTCCAGTCTCCCTGAAGGGGTTGTGCTGCATCAGGATCTTTTCAGACAAGAAAATTTTATTCGTGCCGGATTGGGCAATGTGGAGAGAGCACTGCTTGACGGAACGATACTTGTCATCATAGTTCTGATTATTTTTCTGATGAATGTTAGAATGACAATGATAACGCTTGTCGCCATTCCTTTATCTATTCTGGTTACGGCGATAGTGTTCAAGTCTTTTGGATTATCAGTGAATGTCATGACTTTGGGAGGTATAGCCGTTGCAGTGGGGGAATTGGTGGATGATGCTATTGTTGATGTGGAAAATATTTTCCGACGATTGCGTTTATGGATGATTGGTGGCAAAAAGGAATCTCGCGAAGGTGTCATTTTGTCATCTTCAATGGAGGTTCGTAATTCAATCGTCTATGCTACAGCACTGGTTGCGATAGTTTTCTTGCCCGTGTTCTTTTTGCCAGGAATTGAAGGGCGTCTTCTTATATCACTCGGCACAGCGTACCTCGTTTCAGTTGCTGCTTCCATGGTGGTAGCACTTACTGTGGTCCCTGTTCTTTCAGCACTCTTTTTGAATGACAAATCGCTGGAAAAACACCAGCAGGAAACTAAAATCGTACAAAAAATTAAGCAGCGTATAACGCCATGGATCTATTGGTGTATTTACAATGTGAAAAAGTTAATCGCTGTCGTCGTTGTGGCAATCCTTATTACTGCAGGTATGTATTTTTTTGCAGGAAAAGAGGGAATACCGCCATTTAATGAGGGGTCATTGGTGGTTATGCTTTTCTTGCCACCAGGCACGGCGCTTTCAACAACAAATGATTATGTAATACGCTTGCAAAAAGAGTTGCTTGAAGTGAAGGGCATAAGACAGGTAAGCAATATTGCGGGACGAGCAGTGGCTGACCCGCATGGGGGTAGTCCAAATTCCAGTGAAGTACAAATTGCACTCAAGCCGGGATTTGAAGGTGAACGGGATAGGATTATGCATGATATACAAATGGTGCTTGATAGATTCGAAGGAGCAGACTTCAGCTTAGGGCAACCTATTACCCATCGCGTTGAAATGTTGCTTTCCGGTGTGAGAGCACCTATAGTCGTGAAAGTTTTCGGGGATAATCCATCCGATATGGAGAATGCTGCCAAACAGGTTCTTTCAGAGCTTCAAAAGCAGCCAGGCATCAAAAACCCGCGCATTCAACAAAACACCGTTGTTCCGGAATTTCGTATTTACGTTGATAGAAATCGTTTGGCTGAATACGGAGTATCTTCTGGTCAAGTCGCGAATGATCTTGAGATGGGGCTTATGGGCGATAAATTTGGACAAGTTCGTCTTGGACCGTCGTCTATTAATGTTGTGGCTCGGTATGATGCTGAATCAAAAGGCTCAATGGCATCTTTGCGTGACCTATCGTTGCCTAGCATGGAAGTGGGATCACTAGGAAATGCGGGTGATATCAGAATTGAAGGTGGTCTCAATAGTGTTGATCATGAAGGAGGCAAAAGGGTGCTGGTTGTTTCTGCGAATTATCAAGGAAAAGATGTTGTTGGAGCTGTAGGAAACGCAAAAACAGCATTAGAATCACAAAAACTCCCAGTGGGCGTGACCCTTTCTTTCGAAGGAAATTATAAAAGCCAAAAAGAAAGTAGCAGACGATTGGCGCTCGTATTTGCTGTCGGGATTGTAATGATTTTTGGTGTGCTTTACTACGCCTTCAAATCAATGTCGATCGTGCTTTTGATTATGACGAACATCCCAACTGTCTTCATTGGTGGGATGATTGGCGTGTGGCTGACAGGAGGGTCAGTTAATCTCGCCCATCTGGTTGGATTTATTTCGCTGGCTGGAATTGTTTCCAGAAATGGAATCATGCTAATTGGTCAAAGTTTATCACTGGTGCAAAAAGAAGGTCTGCCTTTTGCTCCGGAGACAATTGTCAGAGCCACACTTGACCGCGTCGTGCCAGTTCTTATAACTTCTCTTGTCACATCGCTTGCGCTTATTCCTCTTATGATAGGAGGGGGTGAACCTGGAAAAGAGATGTTGCAACCCTTGGCTACAGTAATCTTTGGAGGACTTATTTCTTCAACAATAATTTCACTCTTCTTAACACCTGCGTTGTTCTATTGTTTCGGAAAAAAAGCTGCAACTGAAACAAAAGGAGAAACATCATCAGGATTCTAAAAGTATGATAGATATCAACATTGGGCGTGAACCGCCAAATATAGGAAGTGTTTGAATGTTTGCGTAAGACAGTAATCAAGTTAATTTATTTATAGCAATAAAAATGAAAAAAATAACACTCGTCTTGATCATAGTAGTCACCTTTATTATTGGTGGAGGTGTCGGGTATTTTTCTGGAAATAGCATGAAGGGTGATGATGCTCAGGACAAGAAAATGCGAGATTCAGTTACTATGATGAAAGATCAAGAATCAGCCATAAAAAAAATGGGAGAAATGATGCAATCAAGTGGCGCGATGATGCAAGAAATGGGCACAAAGTATTCGGACAATGGAGCGCTTAGTAAGGGCAAGGACTTACAATTGCTTGGAGAAAAATACCTCAAGGACACTACAAAGAAAGCAGAAAGTGATGATTCTATGAAGGGTATAATGGGTAATTAAGGCGGTAACAAAGCAAACCACAAAAAAGACTACCAGCGTCTTATCTCTGCTAGTCTTTTTTGTTTTTTTATTTAACAAAAAGTGATATAATGTTATTAGGGATTAGGTTATTTTAACTTATCAATTTTTATTCTTTAATTTGAATTGTCTATTCTGAGTGATAGGTAAAATCAAATTTAAACTATCATGGATCATGTTGAAAAAATGGGACATCATTGTACTTGTAAAAGCGGTTGCCACGGATGTATGGCAGAAAAACTTGGTGTGACTTGTGGAAGCGACATGGAGGCGAAGCAATATGAATATAGATTGGAAGAAAAATTGCAGTACGCTGAAACTGAAAAACCGCAAGTTGAAAAAATGGAACACGACATGTCTCACATGAATCATGAAGAACATGAAAAAATGATGCACGATATGGATCATCATGACATGAGACATGATATGGCAGAAATGGATCATGCAAGTCACGAGCATATGGATCATGATATGTCTGCGATGCAAGAAGAAAAACACGAAGGTCATAAAGGACATGATATGTCCAAGATGAGCCACATGGATCACGAAGCTGCCATGACTAATCCTCAGATGGCAAAAGCGATGGAAGCGGACATGCGCAGGAGATTTTTCATTTCTCTTATTCTTTCAGTTCCTATTTTTCTTTATTCTCCTGTGGGAATTAATTTTTTTGGACTTAACTTGCCAGTGCCTATCCCGGTAAATTGGATTTTATTCATTCTCACGACTCCGATTGTTTTCTGGGCAGGCTCTATTTTCATTACGGGAACTTATTATTCCCTGAAAGCGAAAAAACTCAACATGTCAGTTTTGATTTCAACTGGCGTGCTTTCTGCATATCTATTCAGCGTTTTGCTGACATTTATGGGTGGAGAAGAAACATTTTATGAGGCAGCGGCATTGCTGGTGACGTTTGTTTTATTTGGACACTGGATGGAAATGCGTTCGCGCAAAGGAACTTCGGATGCGCTGAGAGCGCTTTTCGATTTGGTCCCACCTCAGGCTAAAGTTATAAGAGAAGGCAAAGAAATGATTATTGCTAGCGCGGATATTTTGCAAGGTGATATCGTGCTTGTTTTTCCTGGGGATAAAATTCCAGTAGATGGAGAAGTGACTCAGGGTGACACCGCAATTGATGAGGCGTTGGTAACAGGAGAATCGCTGCCAGTCGTGAAAAAGATTGGCGATAACGTAGTTGCAGGCAGCGTGAATCAGACGGGATCAATTCAATTCAAAGCCACAAAAGTAGGTTCAGATACTGTGCTGGCTCAAATAATAAAGCTTGTAGAGACTGCTCAAAATTCCAAAGCTCCAGGACAACGCATTGCTGACAAGGCTGCCGCTTGGCTGGTGGTTTTAGCAGTTGTTTCAGGACTGGCAACATTTCTTGGATGGTATTTTTTTGGGGGAGCAACGGCGATGATGGCACTGACTTTTGCTATTTCAGCTGTAGTGATTGCATGTCCTGATGCTCTCGGTCTTGCAACTCCTACGGCAGTAGCGGTAGGAACGGGTATTGGCGCACGAAAAAATATTCTCATAAAAGATGCACTGACGCTAGAAAATGCATCAAAAATTACTGCGATTGTGATGGACAAAACAGGAACACTTACAGAAGGAAAACCTGTTGTAACAGATGTGGCTGCATTCAATGATTTTACTGAAGTTCAAGTGCTTGGATACACCGCAAGTCTCGAATCAAAGTCAAATCATCCTATTGCGAAAGCTATCTTGCAAGAAACAGAAAAAAGAAATATTACACTCCAGAATATCGAGAATTTCGAATCTATCGCAGGATACGGCCTTAAGGCTAAAATTGAAAATAAGGTGGTTCTGGTTGGCAAGGAACAACTACTAAAGAATGAAGCAGTTGATAGCAGTCTTGCTCAAGAAATGATTCAGAAATATGCTTCGGAGGGGAAAACACTTAGTATCATCGCAATTGATGGAAAAGTTGCGGGTGTTGTTGCAGTTGCGGACACCATAAAATCAACCTCTCAAAAAGCGATCACTGAACTTACAAATTTAGGAATAGAAGTAGCGATGATTACAGGAGACAACAAAAAAGTTGCTGAGGCAGTCGGCAAGGATCTTGGAATCATGCGAATTTTTTCTGAAGTTCTTCCTGAGGATAAGGCTGGTTATGTGAAAAAAATGCAAGACGAAGGAAAGTTTGTAGCAATGGTCGGCGATGGCGTGAATGACGCTCCAGCTCTGGCACAATCAAACATCGGCATCGCAATCGGCGCCGGCACTGACGTTGCCATTGAAACAGCTAGTATCGTGCTGATGAAATCTGATCCATATGATATCGTGCGTGCAATCACACTTAGCAAGGCAACAGTTTCAAAAATGAAACAAAATCTTTTTTGGGCGGCAATTTATAACGTTCTTGCAATTCCAGTTGCGGCTGGCGTGTTTTATGCTTCATTTGGTTTGTCGCTTCGTCCGGAAATCGCAGCCCTACTGATGTCAGCATCATCAATTATTGTGGCTGCAAATGCGGTATCCCTTAAAAGAATTGAAGCAAAACTTAATTAGTCGACGGAAAAAATGAAACAAAATTATAAGTGTGACGTATAAATTAATATAGATAAATTTATAATTATAAGGTAATAAAACTATATGATGTACGGATATGGCATTGGTAGCGGATTTGGTTTCATGGGCGGTTTTTTCATGCTCATTTTTTGGGTTTTGGTAATTTGGCTTGTGGTATCCTTGGTGCGAGGTGGCGGTCATCTTGGCAAAGGTTGTTGTGGCATGGGAATGGGAGATGAAGGTGATAGGAAAAATAACAGCGCTATGGATATCTTGAAGCAGCGTTATGTCAAAGGTGAAATATCCAAGGAGGATTTTGATAAGATGAAAAAGGACTTGCAATAATCAAAAAATATTATGCAATATGGCTATAAAAAACAAGTAAATTTGCCTTTTGCTGAAACTGAAAAAAGGATAAGGGAGGAATTGGCAAAAGAAGGTTTCGGTATAATCACTGAAATAAATGTCAAAGAAACGTTCAAGAAAAAATTGGATGTTGATTTTGAAAATTACATAATTCTCGGCGCTTGCCATCCGGCATCTGCCTATAAGATTTTACAATCTGACAAGGAAATGGGACTTTTGCTTCCATGCAACGTGCTTGTTTATGAAGATAAGGGTAGTGTTTACGTTTCAACTGTCTTGCCAAAGGCTTTAATTGCTGCGATAGGGAAAGACTTGGAGATAGCTAGGGAGATTGAAGATAAATTGAAAAAGGTGATAGATGCAGTTTGATTATATCGTAAGGCATTGGTTTACAATATCAAAAAAACTACCAGGATTTTTTCCTAGGTTGTTTTTTTAATGTACATTTTTTGTAAAAAGAATATTGTAGTAATCGGCAAAAATATCATTTGCAATATTGGTGAAAGACCAACTTTGAAAAAAGGTATTATCGGCATTAAATTATCGTATTGCCATCTATTGGTTGCGAGTGCGTATTTTTCGATAGTTATAGCTATGGCAAAACCACAAACGGCAGCAAAAAAATATTTCAAATAGCCTTTATTAATGAACCAATACTTGCTGCAAAATATTACTGTGCCAAATAAATAGATAAAGGTAAAAATAAGTGCATCTCCAAAAGTGGCTTTTATGTGCACGAAGATAAAATTTAATATGCTAGTCGTGTGCTTGGCATATAAAGACATCTGAGAAATTTCCCAGATAAAATTTATTCCAAAAATAAAAATCAGAATGTGGAAAATAGTTTTTGCTTGCGGGTATTTTTTCATAAAATTCTTTTTCTATATTATACACTATAAGCTACTGTTGGGGATCATACGTAATACATGATTCTAAAATTACACAGGCATGCGACTTCGAAAACATTTTTTGCTATCCTGTTTTCATTTTCGGCCAATTGATACGAGAGTATCTCTGAGCTTTTGGATAGTGAGTATTTTATCCAAAAGCGTGCTCGAAAAAGGAAGCAGGATAGCAAAAAAACAATATGTATACCACTAACCTTAATTAACAGGAATCATGTATTGCGTATGATCTACTTTTGGCATGTTACGTAGCATGTTACGTAACATGCTACGTAACAAAAGTAACGCATTAGCAAGGGTTAATTTGCTCGAGGGGCATCTCTTTACATTAGTGCTTTTTTCTGATACCATACTGACTTAGTAAATGCTGTGAATTAAGAATCATGAATCATGAGTCAGGAATAAAAAATTGTAAATATTTTATTCTCGATCTATTCATAATTCATAATTCATAATTCATAATTCTTGTAATCAAATATGGCTCTCAAAAAAACATCTTCAACAAAGGATAGCAATGAAATCGTAATCAAGGGCGCTCGCGTGAATAACCTCAAAAATGTTGACGTGAATATTCCACGTGATAAGTTTGTGGTGATTACCGGTCTTTCCGGCTCTGGAAAATCATCACTGGCATTTGATACTATTTATGCTGAAGGAAATCGAAGATACATGGAAGGCCTTTCTTCATTCGCTCGAAACTTTCTTGATCCGTCAGTAAAACCTGACGTGGATAAAATTGAGAATCTTTCTCCTCCTATTTCAATTGATCAGAAAAGTGTTTCACGTTCTCCTCGTTCAACTGTTGGGACACTTACGGAAGTGTATGATTATCTACGCATCATGTATGCAAAGATTGGCGTGCTGCATTGTCCTGAATGCGGAACATCCATGCAAAAGAGAAGTAACCGTGAAATTCTTGATGAAATTTTGACTTTCTCTCATCATACGCAAGTTGCAATTTTGGCAAAGCCGAAAGATACTGCCATTGGCAAAGATTTATTGAAACACATTCAGCAACTTGGTTATGCTCGTGTGCGCTTTAATGGAAAAATGTTCACAGTAGCAGAAGCCTTGATGCTACCCGAAGGAGAAATCCAAACAGATATTGAAATGGTTATTGACCGAATAGTTTTGGACAAGAAAAAACCTGATGTTGAACGCATGGCAGATTCGATTGAAACAGCCATGAAAATGGGTTCAAACACTATTAAAATTTTGTTTGATAATGTGGAGGAAAGATCATACAATCAAGATTTTTTCTGCAGTAAATGCGGTGTGAAAATAAAGGAAGTTACTCCGCGTCATTTCTCTTTCAATTCTCCGGAAGGTGCGTGCGACACATGCAGCGGACTAGGCTATACACTTAAAGTAAATGAGGAACTTATTATTCCTAATAAGAATCTTTCCATTATGGAAGGGGCTATTCAGCCATGGAGCAAATCTGGCGGAAAAATTTCCGGACAAAGCGCTCAGATTTTAGCATTAAAAGACATTGCAAAAAAATATAAATTCTCCATGACTGCGCCAGTCAAAAAACTTACGCCAGCGCAGATGAAAATAGTGCTTTACGGAATCGATGGATTCGAAAGCGTGATTCCAATGTTGGAAAGAAAATATTTGGAAACAAAATCTGACTACGTACGAACTGAGATTGAAAAATACATGACCGCTCACACTTGTCCTGTTTGTGAAGGTAAGCGTCTAAAAAAAGAATTTTTGGCAGTTGAAGTTCAAGGAAAAACGATTGATGATTTAGTGTCCATGAGCGTTACTCATATGCGCGAGTTTTTCGAGGCGCATGAAAAATGGACAGCCAGTTCTCAAGAAAAAATTATTGCCAAGCCGATTGTGAGAGAAATGCTTCAAAGGCTTTTAGCTTTGGAAAATGTGGGATTGGAATATTTGAATTTGGGACGCAGCGCGCAAACTAT